>ERZ772906.1104-NODE-1104-length-15020-cov-8.633946_pt1 | contig 15020 bp, 8 predicted proteins | sample MGYA00511338_ERZ772906 | MGnify/ENA primary metagenome ERZ772906 (study PRJEB29015, sample SAMEA2738076) | human oral metagenome | biome: human oral; feature: human-associated habitat; material: saliva | place: China | collected 2212 ... | reverse complement strand
GCTAAAAAAAGCATAAAAAGATTTTTTGATGATAGCTATGAAATTTTAATGGAAAATTTTACCCACGAAATTCATTTGGATATTTTTAAAAGAATAAAAAACAATATGAAAGATGTCTTAAAAAATACTAAAGAATATCAAAAAAATTTAGAAAAATATGCTGAAAAATTTGAGTTAGAAATAGAATTTTTACAACAAATTGTATTAGAAGATATTTTTTTAATAAATCAAATTTTAAAAAGTCCTATAAAACAAAATTATCAAGAAAATACTGCTAAGAAATATATTTTACAAAATTATCCTGAATTTAAAGATTTTAAAATATTACCTAAAAATAGTACGAAATCTCTTTATATAGCAAATGGACTAATAATAGATAAAAACAACTTAAGTACTAATAATCATACAAAATCAATAGATTTCCAATGGAAATATCTTAAATTTAATATTTATGCAACACATAAATATACTAAAGAATCTGGTGGAGCTCAAGATAATCAATATAAAGATATTATTTCTTTTTTAGAACATGCAAAACAGCATACGAAAGGTGAAAATCTCTTTGTAGCTATATGTGATGGAGAATATTATTTAAAAAATAATCGTTTAAATGACCTAAAGACTAAAGTCTTAAATACTAACTGTGTTGTGTGCACTATAGAAACTTTAAAAAAAGAGCTAGATGACTTAATAAATAAGAAAAAGAGAGTGTGAAATAATTTCTGTAAATTTTAATCTTCTTTGATATATATAAAGGGGTAAAGGGGCAGTTATGTACTGACCCCTTTGAAATATTAAATATTTATTTTAAGTTTTCTTTAACCATAGAAATTAATTTTGCAGCAGTTAGTTCATATTTTTCTAACATTTCTGCACCTTTTCCACTTTGTCCAAATTTATCATAAACACCTAACTTTTTGATTAAAGTAGGGTGAGTTTCTGATAAGAATTCAGAAACAGCAGAACCTAATCCACCAATAACTGAATGTTCTTCAGCAGTTATTATGAATTTAGTTTCTTTAGCAGCCTTTAAAATAGTTTCTCCATCTAGAGGTTTTATAGTTCCACAGTTTACAACTCTCACAGAAATGTTTTCTTTAGCTAATTCATCAGCGGCTTTTAAAGCTTCTTGTGTTAAAAGTCCTGTAGAAACTATAGTAACATCATTTCCTTCTCTTAAAGTATTAGCTATACCAATTTGGAAATCATAACTATCATCTAAAACAGTTTCAACATCTAATCTTCCAAGTCTTAAATAAACAGGCCCATTGTATTCAGCAGCAGCTTGAACCATTTTTTTAGTTTCAACTGCATCACAAGGACATAAAACAACCATTCCTGGAATAGCTCTCATAAGAGCGATATCTTCTATTGATTGGTGAGAACCTCCATCTTCTCCTACTGAAATTCCAGCATGAGTTGGAGCAATTTTAACATTTAATTTTGGATAAGCTACAGTATTTCTAATTTGTTCAAAAGCTCTTCCGGCAGCAAACATAGCGAAAGTAGATGCAAATGGGATTTTTCCACAAGTAGCAAAACCAGCAGCTGTACCTATTAAGTCAGCTTCAGCTATTCCAATATTTAAATGTCTTTTTGGAAATTCTTTTTTAAATAAATCAGTTTTTGTTGATTTACTTAAATCAGCATCTAAAACAACTATATCATTATTTATTCTTCCAAGTTCTACTAAGGCCTCTCCGTAGGCTTGTCTTGTAGACTTCTTACTCATAATTATTCCTCCTAATTTTAGTTTAAGCTAATTCAGCTAATGCCTTTTCTAATTCTTCAGCAGTTGGTGCAACTCCATGGAAACCACAAACATTTTCCATAAAAGAAACTCCTTTACCTTTTACAGTTTTTGCAAGAATCATAGTTGGTTTATCTTTACATTCTTTAGCTTTTTCTAAAGCAGAAAGAATTTCTTCAAAATTATGTCCATCTATTTTAATTACATTCCAACCAAAAGCTTCCCATTTTTTATCTAATGGTTCAACTCCCATTATCTCAGTAACATTTCCATCAATTTGTAGATTATTACTGTCAAGGAAGGCACAAAGATTATCAAGTTTATAGTGAGCAGCAGTCATAGCAGCTTCCCAAATTTGACCTTCTTGAACTTCTCCATCTCCTAAAACGATGTAAGTTCTATAATTTTCATTAAATATCTTAGCATTTAATGCCATACCATTTGCAACAGATAAACCTTGTCCAAGAGAACCAGTTGAAATCTCAATACCTGGAAGTTTTTTCATATCTGGGTGACCTTGAAGTCTACTTCCAAATTTTCTTAAAGTCAATAATTCATCTTTTGAAAAATATCCTCTTTCAGCTAAAGTTGCATAGATAGCAGGTGCAGCATGTCCTTTAGAAAGAACAAATCTATCTCTTCCTTCCATCTTTGGATTAGCAGGGTCTATATTCATTTCAGAAAAATATAGAGCTGTTAAAATATCAGTTGCAGATAGAGAACCACCTGGATGTCCTGATTTTGCTTCAGTAATCATAGAAACAATAGATTTTCTAATCTCTTTAGCCTTTTCTTTTAGAAAACTAATATCTTTCATTTTTTCTCCTCTCATTTCCTTATAATTGAAATCTTTAAAACAGATTATTCCTTATATATTCTAGCATAAAAAATATATTAAAGACAAGATTAAAAATAAAATAATGTACATTATTTTAAAATACTTAAATATATATTTTAGCTTATTTAAAAGAAAAGAGCTATCACAAATCAATGATATTGCTCATTAATTTGTAATAGCTCATTATTTAATTAATTATTCTTCTTCTTTTTCTTCAGTATAGTCTAGTGCTGCCATTCTCTTATATTGTCTCCATCTCTTTTGAGCTTCTTTTTTATTTGTATCAAATAAAACTTTTGCTTCTTCAGGATTAGATTTTGTTAGAGTTTGGTATCTTACTTCACCAGTTAGATATTCTTCATATTTTTCCCATTTAGGTTCTTTAGAATCTAATTGTAAAGGATTCTTTCCTAATTTTTCTAATGAAGGATTGTATCTGAATATTGGCCAGTATCCACATTCAGTAGCTAACTTCATTTCAGTTTGAGATTGTGACATACCTTTCTTGATACCATGGTTGATACAAGGAGAGTATGCAATTATTAATGAAGGTCCTTGGTGAGCTTCAGCTTCTTTAATAGCTTTTAATACTTGTTGTTGGTTAGCTCCCATTGAAACTTGTGCTACATAAATATGTCCATAAGACATTGCTATTGCAGCTAAATCTTTTTTCTTAACTGGTTTTCCTGATGCAGCAAATTTTGCAACTGCTCCAGTAGGTGTAGATTTAGATGCTTGTCCTCCAGTATTAGAGTAAACTTCTGTATCCACAACTAATATATTTACATCTTCATTAGATGCAAGTACATGGTCAAGTCCACCATAACCAATATCGTAAGCCCATCCGTCTCCACCAATTATCCATTGAGATTTTTTAACTAGATATTGTTTTAAATCTAATATTTCTTTTGCAAAATCTGTATTTAATGCTTCTAATTTTGGAACAAGGATATCTCTTATTTCTCTAGTTCTTACAGAATATTGTCTGTTTGCTATCCAATCTTTGAATAAAGTAGCTATTTCTTCATCAACTTTATCCATATTTTCTTCCATAGTATGTTGAATTCTAGATCTTAGAGCTTCAACTCCTATATGCATACCAAATCCATATTCAGCATTGTCTTCAAATAATGAAGATCCCCAAGAAGGTCCTTCTCCATTAGCATCTGTTGTATATGGAGTTGAAGGAGCTGAACCTGAATAGATTGAAGAACATCCAGTAGCATTAGCAACCATCATTCTATTTCCATATAATTGAGTTATTAATTTAATGTAAGGAGTTTCTCCACATCCTGGACAAGCACCATGGAATTCAAATAGTGGTTGAGCGAATTGAGAACCTTTTACAGTATCAACTGGCATTAAATCACTTCTGTATTGAACATTATTAAATAGATAATCAGCTTTAATATCTTCTTTATCATTTAATGAATCAGCTATTGGCATCATATCAAGTGCATTTGCAGGACATACATGAGCACAAGATCCACATCCAACACAATCAAGAGTAGAAACTTGTATTCTATATCCTAATCCATCCAATCCTTTTCCTGTAGGTTTTTTAGTTGCCAATTCGATTGGAGAAGCTTTTAATTCTTCTTCATTTATTAAGAATGGTCTTATAACAGCATGTGGACATACATAAGAACATTGGTTACATTGAATACATTTATCTATATTCCATATAGGTACATCAACAGCAACTCCTCTCTTTTCAAAAGCAGAAGTACCATTTTCAAAAGTACCATCTTCATATCCTAAGAATGCTGATACAGGTAAGTCATTTCCTTTTATTGCATTTATAGGTTTTGCTATATTTTTAACAAAATCAGGTACGCTTGGACAACATCCACCACAACCAGCAGTTTCTTTTGGTTCATTTAAAGCTGTTGCTTCAAGGTTAGCCCACGATGGATCTACTTCTATTTCAACTATATCATTTGCTCCTCTGTCTATTGCGTTGTAGTTAAGTTGAACTATTTCATCACCTTTTTTAGCATAAGACTTTTTAGCATAGTCTTTCATATATTGTTGAGCTTCTTCAAATGGAATGATTTCAGCCAATTTAAAGAAAGCAGCTTGCATTATTGTATTTGTTCTTTGTCCTAATCCAATTTCATGTGCAAGAGCAGTAGCATTTATAATAAATAATCTTGCTTTATTTTTAGCTAAATCTCTCTTAACATTATTAGGAATGTTTTCTATTGCTTCTTCTTTAGTCCATACACAGTTAAGTAAGAATTTTCCTCCTTCTTTTAATCCAGAAGTCATATCATATTGATGTAAATATGCTGGTACTGAACAAGCAACAAATGTTGGTTTAGATACTAAGTAAGTTGATCTTATAGGTTTTTTACCAAATCTTAAGTGAGATCTAGTAACTCCTCCTGATTTTTTAGAGTCATATGCAAAGTATCCTTGAGCATATAAATCTGTTTTATCCCCTATGATTTTGATAGAGTTTTTATTTGCTCCAACTGTTCCATCTGCTCCTAATCCATAGAATAGACAAGCTTTTGTAGAAGGATCTGCAAGGGCTATAGCTGGTCCTACTTCAAGAGATGTATGAGTAACATCATCAACGATACCAACTGTGAAAGCATCTTTTGGTTCATCTTTCTTTAAGTTATCAAATACAGCTAAAATTTGAGATGGAGTTGTATCTTTTGAAGATAATCCATATCTTCCACCAACTATTAATGGAGCATTTTCTTTATTGTAGAATAATGCTTTAATATCTAGTAATAATGGTTCTCCTAATGAACCAGGTTCTTTAGTTCTATCTAAAACTGAAATTCTTTTTACAGTTTTTGGTAAAACATCAAAGAAATATTTAGCAGAGAAAGGTCTGTATAGGTGAACAGAGATTAAACCTACTTTTTCTCCTTGTTCTACTAAGTGATCTATAACTTCTTGAGCAGCTTCACAAACTGATCCCATAGCGATTATAATTCTTTCAGCATCTGGAGCACCATAGTAGTTAAATGGTTTATATTCTCTTCCAGTTATTTTAGAAATTTCTTTCATATAGTCTGCAACTATATCAGGAACTGCATCATAGAATTTATTTTGTACTTCTCTTGTTTGGAAGTAGATATCATCGTTTTGAGCAGTACCTCTTGTTACTGGATGTTCAGGATTTAAAGCTCTTTTTCTGAATTCTTCTAAAGCTTTCCAGTCTACTAATTTCTTTAAATCATCATATTCCATTACTTCAACTTTTTGAATTTCATGAGAAGTTCTGAATCCATCAAAGAAGTGTAAGAAAGGAACTCTTGATTTTAAAGCAGCTAAGTGAGCTACTCCAGCTAAATCCATAACTTCTTGTACAGAGTTTGTAGCAAGCATTGCAAAACCTGTTTGTCTTGCAGCATAGATATCTTGGTGGTCACCAAAGATAGATAATGCTTGAGCGGATAAAGATCTTGCAGATACATGTATAACACCTGGTAATAATTCTCCAGCAATTTTATACATGTTAGGAATTTTTAAAAGTAATCCTTGTGAAGCTGTATAAGTTGTTGTTAAAGCTCCAGCTTGTAAAGAACCGTGAACTGTTCCAGCAGCTCCTCCTTCTGATTGCATTTCAACTAATTTTACAGGAACACCAAAGATGTTTTTCATTCCTTTAGCAGCCCATTCATCAGTATATTCAGCCATTGGAGAAGATGGTGTTATAGGATAAATCCCAGCCACTTCTGTAAAAGCGTATGATGCATAAGCGGCAGCTTGGTTACCGTCCATAGTTTGCATTTTTTTTGCCATATAGTTTCCTCCTAATTCTAATTGTTTAATTTCTATTATTTCACTAATATTAATTTTGTATTGTTTAATTTCTTAATTATATTCTTATTTTGCTAATCTAAAAGTATCTCTTGCTATAACTAATTCTTCGTTTGTAGGTATTTTATATACTAAAACTTTTGAGCTATCTTTAGATAATTTTACATTTCCTTTTTTTCTAACTGAGTTGATTTCTTTATCTAATTCAACACCTAAAAATTCTAATCCTTCTAATGCTTTTTCTCTAGTCATAGAAGAATTTTCTCCAATTCCTCCTGTAAAGCAGATAGCATCTACTCCACCCATAACAGCAGCATAAGCTCCTATATATGATCTTAATCTATGCATAGAAACACTTTCAGCAAGTATTGCTCTTTCATCTCCAGCTACAACAGCATCTTCTAAATCTCTACAGTCAGATGATTTTCCAAATAATCCTAAGATACCAGATTTTTTATTCATTCTATCATCCATTTGAGCATCTGTAAGTCCTCTTTTATTTTTAACAAATAGAACAGCTGCAGGATCTATATCTCCACATCTTGTTCCCATCATTAAACCTTGTAAAGGAGTTAATCCCATTGAAGTATCAACTGATTTTCCATCTTTAACAGCAGTTATAGATGCTCCATTTCCTAAGTGACAAACAATTATTTTTGAATGTTCAGGATTTCCCATAATTTCTCTCATGATTCCTGAAACATATAAGTGAGATGTTCCATGGAAACCATATTTTCTAACTTTTAATTCTTTATAGTCTTCATAAGGTAATGGATAGATAAATGCTTCAGGTTTCATAGTTTGGTGGAAAGCAGTATCAAATACAGCTACATTTTTCTTACCAGGCATAAGTTCCATACAAGTTCTTATTCCCATTAAGTTTGCAGGGTTATGTAAAGGTGCAAGGTCATTATTTGCTTCAATAGCTTTTAGAACTGCATCATTTATTAAAACTGATTGTGCAAATTCTTCTCCACCATGAACAACTCTGTGCCCTATTGCATCAACTTCATCAACAGAAGCTATAACTCCAATTTCTTTATCAGTTAAATGAGATATTACTAATTCTAAAGCTTCTTTGTGACTAGGCATAGGAGCTTCTAATTTTTTTTCAAAATCTTTTGCTACAACTTCGTATTCCATTTTAGAACCATCGATTCCAATTCTTTCACAAAGTCCTTTTGCGAAAACTTCTTCAGTTTCAGGATTTATTAATTGGTATTTAAGTGAAGAGCTTCCACAATTTATTACTAGTATTTTCATTTATATTTCCTCCATTATTCTATATTATTTTTTAAATATTCAACATATTTTTTAGCGTTTTCTTCAATTTCAGTTTCTGATATTTTACCAGGCATTACTCCATGAACTGAAAATATAGGAATATTTTTAGCATTTAAATAGTCTATACTTAATACAAAAGGAGCTAAAATTCCTTCAAGTTTACCTTCATATACTTCTTTTGGTGCTCCTGTAGTAACAGCTAATCCTATTTTTTTGTTAGCTAAGATTTTTTTGTCACTTTCAGTAAAGTGTGCAGCCATAAAAACTGTATCTATCCATTCTTTTAAAAGAGAAGGACAGTTAAACCATTGCATAGGAAATTGTAAAATTAAAGTTCCTGTTTCCTTTATTAAATTTAACTCTTTTTCTAAATCAATTTTTCCATTAGGATACTCTTTATAAATATCATGTACTATGATATCTGTATTTTTTTCTGCTTCTTCTTTTAATTTTTTATTAGCCATAGATCTTGTAAGATCAGGGTGAGCTAATATTATTAAAGTTTTTTTCATAATAATTCCTTTCTAAAATTAGCACTCAGTACAAGCTTGAGCAGATGTAATAGCTGTTAATACAACTATATCTTCAACTGAGCAACCTCTTGATAAATCGTTTACTGGAGCATTTAAACCTTGAATGATAGGTCCATAAGCATTAGCACCAGCAAGTCTTTGAACTAATTTGTAACCAATGTTTCCAGCAGATAGTGTAGGGAATATTAATACGTTAGCATTTCCAGATACATCTGATAGAGGAGCTTTGATTTCTCCTACAGATTTAACTAGAGCAGCATCTGCTTGTAATTCGTCATCAAATCTGAATGAAACTTTTCTTTCTCTTAAAATACGTCCAGCTTCAATTACTCTATCAACACATTCATGTTTAGCAGAACCTTTAGTAGAGAAAGTCATTAATGCAACTCTAGGATTTATTCCAGCAATTTTAACAGCTGTTTCAGCTGCTGAAGTAGCTATATCAGCTAATTGTTCTGATGTTGGGAATGGAATAACAGAACAATCTCCAAATACTAAAATGCTTCCAAATAAATCTTTGAATTGAGATAATTCCATAATGAAAACAGATGAAACTGTTTTAACTCCAGGTTGAGTACCAATAACTTGTATAGCAGCTCTTAAAACATTTGCAGTTGGTGATGCAGAACCAGATACCATTCCATCAGCATCTCCCATTCTAATAAGCATAGCTCCAAAGAAGTTAGGATCATTTAATAAAAGCTTTTTAGCCTCTTCAGGAGTCATTCCTTTTTTAGATCTTAATTCTACTAATTTATTAACATAGTCATTCATTCTTTCAAAATTATAAGGGTCTACAATTTTTGCTCCACTTAATGAAACTTCATATGCTTTTGCACTGTTCATTATAGCTTCTTGATTTCCAACAAGAACAACTTGTGCTAATCCTTCTTTTAAAATTAAAGAAGCAGCTCTTATTACTCTTTCATCACTTGTTTCTGGTAAAACTATTCTTCTGTTTGCTTGTAAGGCTTTTTTTCTAACTTGCCCTAAAAAACTCATTATAATCACTCCCTATTAGTTAAATTGGTAGATAAATTTTCTAAATTTATCTTTCAAAATTATTAAGTATATATTAACACTGATTAGCTTTAAATGCAATATTTTTATTATAAAATTTCTTATAAATTTTAATTTTTAGTTTACAATATTAATTTATACTTAACAGATTTAAAAAAACTTGACTTTGACAAATTTAATGAGCTAAAATTATTAACTGCTAATAAACTAAGAAAGGAAAAAGAAAAAAATGATATATAAATTAAATTTATTAGGTTTTTTGTTGATAGTAGTTGCTTTTTTCTTAGGAATTAAGTTACCAGATTGGGATTTTAAATTAAAATTAAGACATAGAAATATATTAACTCATAGTCCTTTTGTTACTATAATATTTATTGCACTATATGAGATAGATACAAGTTACTTTTTTAAATATTTTATAGTTGGTTTTTCTAGTGCAATAGCAATACATATGCTATTTGATCTCTTTCCAAGAAAATGGCATGGGGGAGCGTTATTAAAGATACCTTTTAATGGAATAACTTGCTCAAAAGAAACTACAAAACTTTTTTTCATAGCAACAAGTTTAGTAAGTGTTTTTCTAGCTATTTTTTATATGACGGATATAAAAGAATATTATTTTGTATTAATTTTTTCAATTTTTATTTTTATAAAGAAAAGTAAATATGAAAACGCAACTATTAAACCAGCAATAATATTTACTTTTTTATATTTAATTCTAGGAATCTTAAAATTTGAAGTTTTATTTACAATGTTAAGAAAAATTTTTTAAAAGAGGGAAACCTCTTTTTTTATTAAAAAAAATAACTTTTAAAAAGAATAAGTTTGATATACTTTCACATTGTAATTATTACAGAATTATATTGACATTATCCTATAAAAATAGTATCCTAGTACAAGTATAAAATTTATAGGAGGGACAGAACGAATGAGAAAAAATAATCTATATGATGTAGAAAAAAATTTACGTTCAATTGCAAAGAGGTATGAGAACGTAAAGTATTCAGTTGGTCTAGCAGTACTTTTCTTAATGAAGGGAACAAATGCATTTTCTGATAATAATATGATACAAGAAGCAGAAAAGCAAAAGGAAGTTATAACTAATGACCAAGCGACAAAATCTATAGCTAAGAAGCAGGAAGAAAAATCCCAAAAAGCAAAACAAGGTTTAAAAGCTTCTTGGACAAATATGCAATTTGGAGCTAATGATCTATATAGCAATTTTTTTGTTACACCAAAAGCTAAGGTAGAAAAAACTTCAGTTGTAAAAAGTGAAAAGGCTATTTTAGTAGCTAGTGCAGAGAATGCAACTACTTTACCAATGTTTGCTAAACTATCATCAGATATAGAAACTACAGATACTCCTACAATGGAAGAAATAAAGGCAAGTAAACAAGAATTAAGAAGTTCAGTAGGAAATCTTCAAGATAAAATAGATACAGCAAGAAGAGAAAATAATAAAGAAATCAATGGATTAAGATTAGAGTTAATTCAATTGATGGAACAAGGAAACCAAGTAGTAAAATCACCATGGTCATCATGGCAATTTGGAGCGAACTATTTCTATGACGATTGGGGTGGATCATATAAAGGAAGAGGAGATAAAGCTAAAGAAAAATTAGATCTAACTAAGAAAACAGATCCATTAGAAAGATTTAAAGCTACATCTCAAATGTCTTCAACATATGGAACAACAGATTTAGGTTTAGTTTATGAACCACCAAGAGAAGTTGAGGTAAGTGCAGGAATAAGACCAAAAGAAGTAAATAAAAGAGCACCAGGTTTTGTACCACCAGAACCTTCAGGAGCATTACCACCTTTTGAGCCTAAGATAATACAACCACCTAAAGCACCAGATGAAATAACAGTTACTCCACCTAATATAATACCACCAACTTTATTAGGAGGAGGAGCAAATCCAACTGCAAATAACTATTATTATTGGAATGGAAATGATGGAGCTATTTCTCAAGTTAATGTAACAAGTGGAACTATTGACATTACAGGAAATACAACAAGTTATAGTGGTGGGAATATGAATTTAACATTAAATAATTTTCATTTGTCAGCATATCCAGGAACTAGTCCTAATGGTACAGCTCCAACAAGTGGAACACATAATTTAAGTCGAAGATTTTTTAATACTTTATTAAATGTTCCTTATTCTGAATTTGGTGCAGGAGTTACAATAAATTATAATTATACTAAAGGTTCTGGTGGGTATGAAGGAGCTGTCATTAACCTAGAAACAGAAGGGGTTGTTAATGGAAATTTAGCTTCAGCAGTAACAAACAATCATATAACTCAAGCTAAAAAGGATATATTAAATAAATATCAGTCTTATTCTGGAATAACAGGGGATGATAATGGGGCAACAGAACTTTTATTCATTAATAAGGGAACAGTTAATTTATTGAGTGAAAATGCAATTTACTTATTTACAACAACTCATACTCAAGGAAGTGATCGTACAAACTATATTGATAATGAAGGAACTATATCTGCCAAAGGTAAAAATTCTGTTATTATAAAACACACTCCAGATACAGGAAATGGAAGAGGTTGGATCTATTCAAATAGTGAAAGTGGAAAAATGTATGCTGATGGAGAAGGTTCTATGGTAGCTGGATGGGCATATTCATACTTGCCTAATGGAAGAGCAGCCTTTGTAAATGATGGGCTTATTCAGGTAAGAGGTAAGAAGGCAATAGGAATTTTCATGGCATCTGATACTGGTAACTCAACAATGAAACCAGGAAGTTCAGTGTATTTAACTAAGCCAATAGACCTATTAGGAGATGAAGCAATTGGTTGGGTATCACAAAACACAGGTATAGATACTGACACTAAAAACCTTGTTAAATTTAATATAGGTAAAGAAGCACAAGTAGCTGCAATAGGTAATAGCTTGACAGAAGCAACTAAAACTGAAAAAGCAATAGGTATTTTACAAGACCATGCTAAAAAGACAAATGCAGCAGCTATTATTGAAATAGGTGAACATACTAAAGAAAGTATAGGAATCTATGCAAGACAAGGAGAAATGAATGTTATAGCTCCTCTTGCTAATGCAGGGATTACTTCTAGTAAAATAGATCTTCAAGGTGGAATAGGAAATATTGGTATGGTTGCAACAGCTGGAGCAAAAGTAAATTTTGAAGGTGAATCACTAATCACTGGTGGAGAAAGTCAAAAATTAGCTTTAGCAGAAGCTGCAGGAAAGGTTACTCTTAACGGACCTGTAACAGTTGGAAGCACTACTAATTTTATAAAAGATTCATTAGCTTTATATGCAACAGGAAATACTTCTGAAGTGACACTTGTTAAACCTGAAAAATTCTCAGCATATTTATCAGGAAATTCAGTGGCTGCTTATGCAAATGATAAAGGTAAAGTGGATATGAACCAAACAACTCTTCCAAGTGCACCAAATATACATATTAAGAGCACAGATAATAAAGGAATGGGATTGTTTGCTTATAATGGTGGAGTAATCAATGCTAATAAGAACTATATAAAAGTAGAAAATGGAAGCACTGGAATGTCTGCTATTGGTGCTAATGGTGCATCAAAATCTACTATCTTTTTCAATGGTGGAAAACTTGATTATGACGGGGAAGGATATGCTCTTTATGCAAAAAATGGTGGAGAAATAAAATTTGCTAATGGTGATATTATTTTACGTGGAAAATCTACTGCTATGGAATTAAATACTTCTGGAACTAATCCTATAGATATTTCAAATACACAAATTACAGTTATGTCAAATGATGTTATAGTATTCAATATGTTAAATGCAACAACTCCTATAAATGTAAGTAACTTAGCTGGAGACATAAATGCTCTTGTAGGATCAGGAGTTAATGTTCAAGCTGGAACTGAAGGAGGTCAAACATTTGATAAATATAAACTAGCAGCATTAGATGGTGGAACAATAAATATTGATGTTGATATTGATAAAGCAGATGGACCAACAACTCCTAGTGGATATTATTTCCAAAGATTCCTAGGTCAACGTTTAAAAACAAATGTTAACTCAAATGTAACAGCTAGATTAACAACAACACAAGCTGATGATTTATATAAGGGTCAAGTTGTTGGAATAGAAGCTAACTCAAGTAAAAATGCTGTTAGCAATACAGAAACTCAAGTTAATGTTGCAGCTGGAAAAACAATAGATGTTGCAAGAATAGATGGAACTGATAAAGGTGGAGTTGGAGTATTTATTAACTATGGACAAGCTGTTAACAAAGGAACTATCTCTGTAGAAAAAGATGGAACTGCTAATAGTGATTCAGTTGGAATATATTCAGCAAATGGTTCTGAAGTTACAAATGAAGGAACTGTAGATGTTAGTGGAAATAACGGTATAGGAATATTAGGAATGGCATATAGAACAGATGCTACTAATAACCCAATAGTAGATGAATTTGGAACTGCAGCACTTGGACAAGGAAAGGCTACTGTTTTAAATAAAGGACAAATTAGCTTAGATGGTGCTAATGCAACTGGTATTTACATTAAAAATAATAATGCTAGTGCAACAAGAGCAACAGCAGTAGGAACAAATGATACAACAGGAGTTATAACATTAGCAGCTGATTCTTCAACTGGAATGTCAGGAGATAAAGCAACTTTAGAAAATAAAGGGACTATAAATATCAATGGTCAAAAATCTGTAGGAATGTTTGCAAAGAATTCTTCTGAATTAATAAATAGTGGAACTATTAATTTAGCAGCAGGACTTTCAGAAAACGAACCAAATATAGGTATCTATACAAAAGATGCAGATACAAATGTAACAAATAGTAAGGATATTATAGGAGGAAATAATACTTATGGTATCTATGGTAAAACAGTAAGTCTTACAGGAACAGGAAAAATTGAATTGGGAGATGCATCAGTAGGAATTTTCTCAGATGCTGAATACACTTCAACACCTGCAGTAGCAACAATTGATTTAGCAAATGGTTCTAAATTAAAAGTTGGTGCAAAAGAATCTGTAGGAGTATTTGCAACTGGTAAAAATCAAAATATCTCAAGTAAAGGAGATGTAGAAGTAGGAGATACTTCATTTGCCTTTGTTGTTAGAGGAACTGGAACTACATTAAAAACAGATAATACTAATGGAGTTACATTAGGAAATGATGCAACATTTATCTATTCTAATGATACGACAGGAAATATAGAAAATAAAACAGCTTTAACTGCAACTGGAAGTAAAAACTATGGAATATATGCAGCTGGTACAGCAACTAACCTAGCTAATATGAATTTTGGAACAGGAGTAGGAAACGTTGGAATGTACAGTATAGGTGGAGGAACAGTAACAAATGGTTCAGCTACAGTAAGTCCAACAATAACAGTTAGTGCATCAGATGTAGTTAATAAACTATATGGAATAGGTATGGCTGCAGGTTATGTAAATGATGCAGGAACATTAGTAAGTACAGGAAATGTTGTAAACTATGGAACAATTAAAGTTGAAAAAGACAATGGTATAGGTATGTTTGCTACTGGTTCAGGTTCAACTGCAACAAACAGAGGAACTATTGAATTAAGTGGAAAAAATACAACAGGAATGTACTTAGATAATAATGCTATTGGATATAACTATGGAACAATAACAACTGTCCCTAACCCAACAAATGATGGAATAATAGGTGTGGTTGCCTCTAATGGTGCAATAATCAAAAACTATGGAACAATAAATATAGTTGATGGTTCAAACTTAACAGGTGTATTTATAAACAAAGGAACTAAAAAAGAAAATTATGATGACACTATAGCAAAAAATTTATTTAAAGACTAA
>ERZ772906.1095-NODE-1095-length-15062-cov-24.012794_pt1 | contig 15062 bp, 10 predicted proteins | sample MGYA00511338_ERZ772906 | MGnify/ENA primary metagenome ERZ772906 (study PRJEB29015, sample SAMEA2738076) | human oral metagenome | biome: human oral; feature: human-associated habitat; material: saliva | place: China | collected 2212 ... | reverse complement strand
GCAGGAACGTCAGCTTGGTGCCGTGCTTGGCAAGGAACGCGTCCTTCGAACGCGCACGCAGCGCGGCAACCTTCGTCACGTCAACCTCGATGACCGTGGTCAGCTGAGCCGCGGTCTGAAGCGACTCGACCATGCGGCGCGCGATTGTCTGACGCAGACGCGACATCTTCTCGGTCGTGCCACGCAGCGGCGAAGGCTCGCGAACAGCGGCGGCCGGAGTGGCCGGAGCAGCGGGGGCAGCAGGAGTGGTAGGAGCTGCAACGGCAGCGGCTGCAGCGGCGGCTGCCGCCTCGATGTCCTCGCGGCGAACGCGGCCGCCAACACCGGTGCCCGAGACAGTCGCCAGATCGACGCCAAGCTCGCGGGCGAGCTTGCGCACGATCGGGGTGACGTAGGCGGAACCCGTCACGACGGCGGGAGTCTCAACAACCGGGGCAGCAGAAGCCGTCTGGGCCAGCGTCGACGCGTTCGGGAACGGGTCAACCGGAGCGGCGGGAGCTGCAGGAGCAACCGGAGCAGCGGGCGCCGCAGGAGCAGCCGGAGCGGCGGGAGCCGCAGGAGCAACCGGAGCGGCCGGGGCGGCAGCCTCTGCAGCAGGAGCAGCAGAGGGAGCCGACGACGAAATGATCGCGACGACGGTGCCGACCTCGACGGTCTCGTCCTCGGGCACACGGATCTCCGCCAGGAAGCCGGCGACGGGGGAGGGGACCTCGGAGTCAACCTTGTCCGTAGAAACCTCAAGCAGCGGCTCGTCGGCGTCAACGGCGTCGCCCACGGACTTCAGCCACGTAGTGACGGTGCCCTCGGTGACGGACTCGCCCAGAGCGGGCATGCGGACCTCGGTGCCCTGTGCGGGGGCGGCAGGAGCAGCAGCCGGTGCTTCGACGGAAGCGGCTGCGGGAGCAGCCGGCGCCTCGACGGGAGCAGCCACGGGTGCAGCGGCAGGGGTTGCCGAGGCCTCGGACGCATCGCCAATCCGAGCGATTTCGGTGCCGACCTCGACGGTCTCATCCTCGGGAACCAGAATCTCCAGCAGGACGCCGGCCACGGGGGAGGGGACCTCGGAATCAACCTTGTCCGTGGACACCTCGACGATGGGCTCGTCGAGCTCGACGGTGTCGCCGACCTGCTTGAGCCACGTGGTGACGGTGCCCTCGGTGACGGACTCGCCCAGAGCGGGCATGGTCACTGAAGTTGCCATGTGTGTTCTCCTATTAAAAAATTTCGGTCAGTTGTGGACGTGGAGCGGCTTGCCTGCCAGTGCCATAGCCGCTTCGCCGAGCGACTCGTTCTGGCTGGGGTGTGCGTGGATCAGGGAAGCGACGTCCGAGGGGTACGCCTCCCAGTTCACCATGAGCTCGCCCTCACCAATCTGTTCGCCGATGCGCGCGCCGATGCCGTGGAAGCCCACGATCGGACCGCCCTCAACAGAGACCAGCTTGATGATGCCCGATGTGGCCAGGATAGACGACTTTCCGTTGCCGGCGAGGTTGTACTCGACGGTGCGCACCTGGTCTCCAAACTTTTCACGCGCCTGCTTCTCGGTCATGCCGACCGAGGCGATCTCCGGCTCGCAGAAGGTGACGCGCGGGATATTGATATCAGCCTGCATGGTCGGGTTCAGGCCGGCGATCTCTTCGGCGACGAAGATGCCCTGCATGAAGCCGCGGTGTGCCAGCTGGAGGCCGGGAACGATGTCTCCGACTGCGTAGATGTTACCGACGCCGGTGTGCAGGCGATCGTTGGTGATCACGAAGCCGCGATCCAGCGTGATGCCGGCCTGCTCGTAGCCCAGGCCCTCGGTCACGGGGCCGCGGCCGACAGCGACCAGAAGGACGTCGGCGTCGAAAGCCTTGCCGTCTTCGGTCGTGACGTGCACGCCCTGCTCGTTCTGCGTGGCCGAGGCAAAGCGGGTGTTCGTGTGGAACTTGATGCCGCGCTTACGGTAGGCGCGCTCGAGCTGCTTGGAGATGGCCTCGTCCTCGTTGTTGGCGAGGTGGGGAAGGGCCTCGATAATCGTGACCTCGGCACCGAAGCTGCGCCACACGGAGGCGAACTCGAGGCCGATAACGCCGCCGCCGAGAATCACGGCGGAGGAGGGAACCCAGTCCATCTGAAGAGCCTGGTCGGAGGAGATCACGCGGCCGCCGATCTCGAGGCCGGGGATGGAACGCGAGTAGGACCCGGTCGCCAGAACGATGTTACGGCCGGTGATGCGCTGGCCGTTCACCTCAACGGTGTTCGCGTCGGCGAGGCGGCCCCAGCCGGAGATAACCTCGACGTTGCGCGACTTGAGCAGGCCCTGCAGACCCTTGTACAGACCGGAAATAACCGAGTCACGGTACTTGCCCACCTGAGCCATGTCGATGCCGTTGAAGGTGGAGGAGACGCCGAACTTGGACGACTCGCGCACGGCCTCGGCCGTCTCTGCAGCGTGCAGGTACGCCTTGGTGGGGATGCAACCGCGGTGCAGGCAGGTGCCGCCCACCTTATCGCCGTCGATGAGGGCGACCTTCATGCCCAGCTGCGCAGCGCGCAGGGCGGTCGCGTAGCCGCCGGAACCCGCACCCAGAATGACGATGTCGTAGGTCGATTCGCTCAAGGTTTAAAACTCCTCGCTGATGAGCCGAAGCTCAGATGGTTGTTTTCATGGCGGGCCTCACGGTCCTTATAGGCCCATTGTCCCACGTTTGTGCAACGCTGTCCTGAAGCTCGGTGTTCCATCCTGGTGCATCAGGCCACACGGAATGGTTGCGCGCGGCACTCATCCCGCATGCGATGCGTCGCGATAGCGCTGTCGGTAGGATCAGACATGTGCACGGACATGACACGACGAATGAGGCCGTCGGTGCGCGCGATCAGCGCCCGCCGTCCCTCGGCCTTGGCCGCATCATCATCGCCATGTTTTGGCTCCTCGGAGCCTGGATTCTCGTAATGGCAATCATCGATCTTTTTCATGCGCAGGGGCAGCCCTGGGGACCGCGGATCGTTGCGCTCCTCGCGGGCATCGACTACCTAGTTGCGGCTACCGCGCTCACTCACAACGGGCGGCGCATGCGCATGGTTGGTTGGGTGACGATTTCTCTGTCGATCGCGATCCCGCTCGTGCTGTGGGTCGCGTCGCTTGGCCTTGATGAACTGAACACGGCGCGTTCGGCGTGGACGGGCTTTGGTGCGGATTTCTACTATCTGCCCCTCGTCGTCTCAATCATCGGCTTGATCTGGATGTGGTGGTCGAACCCGCGCAGGATCGTTTCGCTCGCAGAGCAGGTCGAACGTCCGTCCGCCCCATGGAAGGCGCGCTGACCCGCTGCTTGGACGAGCGATGTATGTAGTAAGCGAGGCCCGGCGGAGTGATCCGACCCGGGCCTCGCTTGCTACATATCTGTCGTCGGGTTAGACGCCGTTCGGGAAACCCAGCTGGCGCCATGCCTCGTACAGGACGATCGATGCGGAGTTCGCCAAATTGAGGGAGCGCACCCCGTCGACCATCTGAATGCGCACGCGATCCTCCACGCGCGGGTGATTCATTGCGTCTTCGGACAGTCCTACCGACTCGCGTCCGAAGAGGAGGCCGTCCCCGTCGGCGTAGGTGACGTCGGAGTACATGGTGGTCGCGTGGCCCGTGAGCGCCCAGACGCGTCCCGGAACCTCGGCGAGCGCCTCATCCAGGGAGTCATGAACCTTCACATGCGCGAGGTCGTGGTAGTCCAGGCCCGCACGGCGAAGCTTCGCGTCGTCCATGTCGAAGCCCAGCGGCTTCACAAGGTGCAGCATCGATCCGGTGCAAGCGGACAGACGAATTGCCGCTCCGGTGTTTCCAGGGATTTCTGGCTCCCAAAAAATAATGTGCAGCATGGTCCTCAGGCCTGGTGGGTGACGGTTAGGGATGCGCGTGCGATCGTATGCTCGAGCGCCACGAACGAGGCCATGGCCGGGGTAGCGTCATCATCCAGCCCCAGGGAATCCGTGTCGAGGGCGTGCACCGTAAATACGTAGCGGTGGGGGCGGTCGCCGACCGGGGGAGCGGCTCCGAAGTAGGAGGCTTCGCCCGCGTCTCCGCGCAAATGGAAAGCCGGTCCGTCCAACATGAGGTCGGAGGCTCCGGCACCTGCCTCCAGGTGGGTCATGGACGCCGGGATATCAAGAATTGCCCAGTGCCACCAGCCCGAGGGGATCGGGGCGTCCGGGTCAAAGCAGGTCAGCATGAAGCTCGCCGTTTCCTCCGGGAATCCGTGCCACGTGAGATCCGGGGAGAGGGAGCCGGCCTCGGCTGTTGCTGATTCGGGCATCGGAGCACCGTCGGTGAGGATGGTCGATGTCAGCGTGAACGTGGGAACGTCCAGGCCTTCGTAGGGGGTGGGGGCGTTGGGGCGCTGGTCGATGTTCATACGTGCTCCTTTCCTTCGTGTCTCCATTGTGACTTATCTGCGTGCGATCGGCGTTCGGGACGCAGATGTGTGAGCGTGGTTCTAGACTTCCCCTATCGAACAGATGTTCTACCGTGGGGAGGGGGAGTGATGACCGACTCGCATGCTCGGTTACTTGCGGCGCGCGACGTACTGAACCGTGCTGAACAGGCGGTGGGCCTGCGGGTGCGCGACGACATCGAGCCGATACACGCTGGCGCCTCTCCCATCCTTCTGGGGCCGACGAACAGATCCGAGCTCATTCGTTTGCTGATCGAGGCCTGCCCGTCCGGCGGCTGGATTGGCTTCTGCGGGGTCGGTGATATCGGTTGGGAGTGGGCAGGGCAGCAGGGGATGGACCTCGACCGCGTTCTTGTGTTGAATGCGCACAAGGATCATCAGGTGGGTGACCTGTGTGCCCTTCTTGTTGACGCTTGCGATATCGTCTGTCTCGATGTTCCTGAACTGTCCGCAGCACAGCAGCGGACTCTGGCGGCGCGGGCCCGCTCAATGGGACGCACCATCGTGACGCTGTATCCCTGGCCGGGGCTTTCTCGCGTTCCTGCGGCGCATCGACGGATGCGAGTGGTGGTCTAGGTGCGCGACATGGTGGTGTGGGTGCCCGACTGGCCTGTCCACTGCCTCGTGGTCGACTTGCCGCCGGGTGGCGCTGGAGCCGTTGTGCACGCCGATCGCATCGAGGTCGCCAGTTTTGCCGCTCGGCGAGCCGGAGTCAGGAGCGGCATGAGTATTCGGGAAGCGACGTACCTATGCCCTGATCTCATCTGCCTGCCGCGCGATCCTGATCGAGAGGCCAGGGCTTTTAGCGCGGTTATCGATGCCTTTGACTCGGTGGCTGCCGGTGTGGAGTGTGTGCGCCCAGGGCTGGCCAGGTGTCGGGTGCGAGGTCCTGCTCGCTGGCATGGGAGTGAGGAGGCCGCCGCCTCGGCGTTGGTGTCAGCGATCGAAGATGCCGTCGGGGTTGAATGTTTTGTCGGCATCGCTGACGGTCCGGTCGCATCCTTGGCGGCCGCACGAGAGGGTCGCATCGTTCCCTGCGAAGAGAACCAATCGTTCCTCGGACACATATCGTTACATGACGCGATGTGGGCCGTTCCTGCCGCGATGGCAGACAGAGCGGCTGACACTCTTGACCTCTTGCAGGGCCTGGGCATCTACACCTGTGCGGATTTTCTTGCGCTGGGACGTGGTCGCGTGTGTGAACGTTTTGGGGATGTCGGTGAAGCGCTCTGGAACCTTGCCTCCGGAGGTGACAGTGTTATCTCGCCTGCCGAGCGCATTCGGCCCGACATTACGGTGGAATGTGTCATTGAGGCGGGTGGGGATTCCATCGACACGATGATGGTTCCCATCCAGCGCATCGCACGGGATCTCGCACTGAGGCTGGGGCAGGGAGGTCTTGTCTCTCAGATGATGCGCATCGATGTGGAGGACGCCGGAGGTGGGCAGCGTACTCGCACGTGGAGCGGGTGCGACCTGAGCGCACCTGACGATGTTGCCCTGCGCGTGCGCTGGACGCTCGCGGGATGGACGTCTGGTGTTGAGGGGCCCAGTGGTGCGGTGACATCCATTCGTCTTACCGCATGCGATCCTCGAGCGGGACAGAGCATGACGGCGCTGTGGGGGAGGTCAGACCGCGAGCGCGATGTCTCGCGCAGCGTCGTGCGCATCCAGGGGATGGCGGGTCCGGATGCGCTCCTGGTTCCGCGCGTGCAGGGAGGTTACGACCCGCGCAGTCGCGTTGTGATGGCCAGATGGGGGAGCGAGCCTAGCCTGCGTTCGCGTGAAGGAGCGTGGGAAGGTGGTGTTGCCGAGCCTCCGGCAACTCTTTTCGATGCCCCTGCTCGCGTGAGGGTCGTCGGCGCGTCGGGTGCATTCGATGATGTGCGCGTTGATCACAGGGGAGCCTTGAGTGCGGCTCCCGCTTATCTTGTGAGCGAGCAGGACTCTGCGCGATCTGCCCCGAGGAAGGCACGCCGAGTCGCTATTGCGCGCGTGGAGGGTCCCTGGCCGGTGGGAGGGCGCTGGTGGGCGCAGGAACGTCCTCGGGCCTACATGAAGGCTGTGCTTGAGGATGGTCGGGATGTGCTCTTGGTCTGGAAGGGAGGGGAGTGGGCCTTGGAAGGCCTGACTCAGTGAGCTGATGCCGCGCGTAGATGGGTGCCGTAGACTGAAAGGATGGTATCCCTGTCGCACACGCTGGCCTCGATGTCGGACGATGACATGATGGCCCTCGTCGGCCCGGCGGCGTGGGCAAACGGCCTGCGTTTGGCGCGCGGTGGTGCGGTGCGTGAATTTTCCTGGAGCGAGGATGGGGAGTGGGCCGAGGCACGCGTGAAGGAAGCTGGGCTCACCTATCGCGTGCGCGTCGCGCAGGGCGCTGTGCGTCCCGCCCTCGCATGCGCGTGCCCGCTGCGCAGCGATTGCCTGCATGCGGTGGCGACGCTGATTGTCGGACGCGAAGATGCCCGCGATAAGCAGCGCTCGGTGCCCGAGTGGAGCCGTGTCCTCGAGCAGATGCTGGGCGCCGACCGTGACCGCCTGGGTGAGCCGTTGGCCCTCGTCGTCGATGCGCATGATCCCGGCGTCGAGCCTTCTCTTATTCCCTTGCGCGCAAGCTCCTCGTCGGGGTGGACGACGAAGCGAGCCTCGTGGCTCGATCTGACGGCGACCCAGTGGGCGTCAGTGACGGATGGCTTGGATCCCACGCACGTTTCTCTCATGCGCGAGGGCTACCGCCTGTCACGCGAATCGCGTTCGTGGCACTCGCGCACGGAAGTGACTCTCAGTTCGCTGGGCGAGCATGCCTACGCGTGGCTGGCGCGCCTTGTACGAGCGGGCGTTGAGCTCTACACGTCACCCGAGGCGGATGAGAATGTGGTGCTCTCGCACGCGACGTGGGATGCGGACATCGATGTGTGTTCCGGTGACGACGGCCTCACCGTCAGGATCGTTGCACGCAACGGAGATGAGGTCATCACGAGGCCGCGCATCGACCGCGATGCGGGCGTCCTCTTGCTGGACGGGGGACGAGCAATTGCGCGTATCGAAGGGCTGGGGACTCTCGATGGTTTTCCGCTTGATCGCGGCCTGCACATTCCTGCGGCAGACGTCGCCGAATTTCGTGGAACGTGGCTGCCAGCGCTGCGCAGGCGTTTTTCGATGGCATCATCCGATGGGAGTTTTGACGCAGATGCGCGGCCCCAGGTGTCTCTTCTGGGCACGGTGCGCCGCGATGGGGAATCAGTCGTAGTGCGTTGGTGGGCCGAGTATGTCCAGGGGGAGTCGCGCTCGCGCACTCCCGTGGCGCACTGCGCTAGGGACGAGGCCGTGGCTGAGATCGTGCGCCGCGTGGAATCGTGGGGGCGCTCGTTGGATGCGACGCTGTGGACGCCTCCGCCGCGAACGGGACGGCTATCCCCGTGGCTTGTCCCCGCATTCTTAGAACATGTCGTTGATGCGAAGAGCGTGGACGGCCTCATCTGGGACGTCGCTGAGGATGTGCGCGTAATCGACGTGCGTGACAGTGGGTGTGAGATCGACATGAGTATCGCCCCTGCTGAGCGTGACTGGTTTGACCTCAACGTACGGCTACGGCTTGACAATGTCACGATCAGCATTCGTGATGCGCTTGAAGCAATCGCCAAGGGGCAGGACTACGTTGAGGTCAACGGGGTGTGGGTGCGCCTCGACGGCGAGCGCATTCGGTCCTTGGCGGCCCTGTTAGAAGAGGCGCGCACCCTGACGGGCTGGGATGGCGAGGGCGTGAGGCTCACGCCCATGCACGTCGGCATGGTCGATCTGCTTGCAACTGCCTCCGACCGCGTGAGCATGAGCGACGCGTGGCGAGCGCGCATAGCACCGCTGCGCGACGGATCTGCGGACACCGGATTGGCGCCTATCGCTTCCCTGAGCGCGATCCTGCGCCCGTATCAGCGCCGCGGACACGCGTGGCTCACCGCTCGAATGTCGGGTGGCATCGGTGGAATTTTGGCCGATGACATGGGTTTGGGTAAGACCGTTCAGATTTTGTCGGCCGTGGCGGCCGTGCGTGCCCACAAGGGTGGGGACGCCAACGCGCCTGTTCTTGTCGTTGCGCCGACATCCGTCGTCGGTGTGTGGGTCGAGCAGGCCCGACAATTCACGCCGCAGCTACGCGTGCGCACAGTGACGGAAACGGCCACCCGCCGTGGCACGACGATTGCGCAGGAGGCTGCGAACGCGGATATCATCGTCACCTCCTACACGCTGGTGCGCCTGGAGGCTCAGCAGTGGAGCCAAGTGCGACTCGGCGGCGTCGTCATCGATGAGGCTCAGGCGGTGAAAAATCCTCGCACCGCGACGTACCGAGCTCTACGCGATCTTGAGGCGCCGTGGAAGCTGGCGGTTTCGGGCACCCCGATTGAAAATTCACTGAGTGACCTGTGGTCGTTGCTCTCCTTGACCTGCCCCGGCCTCCTACCCCCGTGGGAGACGTTCCAGCAGCAGGTTCGCAGGCCTATCGAAAACGGCGTGGATCCAACGATGCTCGCGCGTTTGACCACCTACGTCGCGCCGTTCGTTCTGCGTCGCACGAAGGAGGAGGTTGCTCCCGATCTTCCCGATAAGATCGTTGACGTTGTGCGCGTTGATCTCGGCAAGGAACACCGCCACATCTACGACCAGTACCTGGCCCGCGAGCGCGCGCGAATCCTTGACCTGCTGCGTGACGTGGACGCAAATCGGATGAGTGTGCTCGCGTCCATCACGAGGCTGCGGCAGTTGGCGCTCGATCCGGCTCTCGTCGAGGAGTCGTACGCGCACGTGGGGTCAGCGAAAATTGAGTATCTGGCGGATCGCCTGGATGAAATCGTGCCACTCGGACATCAGGCTCTGGTGTTTAGCCAGTTCACCTCGTTCCTGGAGCGTATCCGACACATGCTTCAGCGCCGTGGAATATCCGTCGTGCAGCTTGACGGGTCCACGCGTGGTCGCGCGGAGGTCATCGAGAAGTTCCGCTCGGGTGAGGCCCAGGTTTTCCTCATCTCCCTGAAGGCCGGTGGCTCCGGATTGACCCTCACCGAGGCGGACTACGTCTATGTCATGGATCCCTGGTGGAATCCTGCCGCCGAAGAGCAGGCGATTGATCGTGCCCACCGCATCGGTCAGACCAAGAAGGTGAATGTCTATCGCATGGTCGCGACGGATACGATCGAGGCGAAGGTTGTGGAACTCCAGGACCGTAAGCGCCAGCTGATTTCCTCGGTGATGAACGGGACCGGAACGGGCGCTCGGCTCAGCGAGGCGGACCTGCGCGGCCTCCTCGACTAAGGGGTGCTCACGCCCCTCGGGCGCACAGCGACCTTCAGGCCGGCGCGAGTTCGCACAGCCTCGAGGGCGTCGCGCACATCGGACAGCACGTACTCGTGTGTGACGAGTGGCGACAGGTCGATGCGTCCGCTCGAGAGTGCATCAACTGCCGCCGCGTAGTCGTCGAGTGTTGCGTTGGCGCTTCCGCTGACGGTGAGCTCGCGGTAGTGAACCAGGTTGGGGTCGATAGTGGCCATCGCGCCGGCGGGGAAGCCGGCAAAGAAAGAGACGTGGCCACCGATGCGCGCGCATTGTGCCGCGATTGGGACGAGGCCAGGGGCGCCGACAGCGATGATGACGACGTCTGCTCCCGCTCCGTTCGTCCACTCCAGGACTTCGCGCACGAGCGTGTCACCCTGAGCGTCCGTCGCGACCTGTGCGCCCATCGCGTATGCGGGTTCAAGGCGTGATGGACGACCGCACGCCATCACGCTGGCACCCGCGCAAGCCGCGAGCGCGCAGTGAATGAGGCCAATCGGGCCGGTCCCCAGGACGAGGACGCGAGAATCGGCGGTGATAGGCAGGCGGGTCGTGGCGCGCATACAGCAGGACAGAGGCTCTGCCAGGGCGAGGAGCGGAGGGTCGATCTCTGCTGTGACGGGAGTGATGCACGCGAGCGCTTCTTCGGGAACGAGGACGAGGTCGGCGAGGCCCCCGTCGACTCCCGTCCCGAACAGGCGCATGTGTGCGCACACGTTGGAACGCCCGCTCATGCAGGGAGCGCAGTGCCCGCAGGCGATTTCCGGTGCGAGGCCGACCTGCGTACCCGGCGCGGGAACGTCGACGCCGGCGGTGAGTTCTTCTCCGACGCGCCAGACTCGAGCGGCGATCTCGTGGCCGAGAACGACTCCGGGGGTGACGCCGTTCGTCTTCTGTCCCGTCGCGATGCGCAGGTCCGTGCCGCACAGGGTCGTCGCTTCGACCGCGAGAAGGACATCGCGGGGGCCAAGTGTTGGGATGGTGCGTTTGTCAACGACCAGATCGCCGGGGGAACGGAGCGACGCTGCGAGCATGGTTTCCATGACCCCAGCATACGGCCTGTGCATTCGTGACAGGGACACCCGCTCGACGCAAGTGGCCCTGCGAGCCTACATCATCACCAAGACCTTAATCGAACACCTGTTCGATATAATGGGTGGGTGACCACGGAACAACGCTACGCAGAATTGCACGCGCACAGTGCTTTCACTTTCCTGGATGGGACCGATGAACCCGCGCGGATGGTGGAAGAAGCTGCGCGCCTGGGCCTCGATGCTCTCGCTATTCTCGACGTTGACGGCATGTACTCGACGGTCCAGACGACCATGGCCGCCCGCGAAGCTGGCCTACCCATCGTCTATGGGGCCGAGTTGACGCTGACGTCGAATGCTTGTGGAAAATTTGTTCCCGGCTCATCTGCTCCAGGATGGGGACTTGCTCCCGGAGCGGAAGACCCGGGGATACGTCTGCCTGTCTTGGCCGCTAGTCCAAGCGGCTACGCGAATCTCGTGGGAGCCATGAGTGAGCGAGCTCTGTCCGCACCAGGCGAGCGCAACCCCCGCCACAGCCTCGTCAATCTGAGCGAAGCCGGAGGAGACCTCATCGTCCTTACCGGTGGCAAGCGGGGCCCACTCATGCGGGCGCTACGAGCCGGCGGCATAGCCTCCGCGCGCCGAGTCCTCGACGGCCTCGTGGATGCTTTCGGGCGCGACAATGTTCTCGTCGAATGGCAGGCGTCGCGCGGAGACGAACGCGAGGTCGCAGAGACGTTGGCGGACCTCGCGCATGCGCGCGGAACTCGGCTTGTGGCGACAACCGGAGCGCGCATGTCCTCGCCCTCGCAGCAGGCGCTCGGCGACATTCTGGCGGCTACCCGCTTGGGCTCCTCCTTAGACGAGGCGGAAGCCCACCTGGGTGCTCACCGTTCTTTTCTGCGCTCGCCCGCCGAGATGGCGAGGCTGCACGGGGCTCACCCGCAGGCGCTCGATAACGCCTGCGAGGTCGCTGCCTCGTGCGCTTTCGACCTGCGTCTTGTCGCCCCGCGTCTGCCTGACACCCGGGTTCCCGATGGGCATACTGCGAACACGTGGCTTGCACACTGCGCATACGAGGGTGCTCGAAAGCGCTACGGATCACGCGCGCAGTATCCCCGGGCATGGGAGACGATCGATCATGAGCTGGGGATCATCGAGCGTCTCGGCTTTGCGGGCTACTTTCTGATCGTCAAGGAGATCGTCGACTTTTGTGCCCGCAACGGCATCCTGTGCCAGGGGCGGGGCAGCGCCGCCAACTCAGCGGTGTGCTACTGCCTGGGAATCACGGCGGTGGACGCGGTGCGCCATAACCTTTTGTTTGAGCGCTTCCTGTCGGATGCGCGCTCGGGTCCGCCCGACATTGACGTCGATATCGAAGCCTGCCGCCGAGAAGAAGTCGTCCAGTACGTGTACGACACTTTTGGGCGGGATCGCGCGGCTCAAGTCGCGAACGTCATCACGTATCGCCCGCGCTCGGCGATCCGCGACGCTGCGCGTGCTCTGGGCTACCCTGCAGGTACGGCCACGGCCTGGTCCCAGGGCAGGGGAGAGGCCCCTGAACTTGTGAGAGAAGCGGCCCGTGCGCTGTCACGACTGCCTCGGCACATGGGAATCCACTCGGGCGGCATGGTACTCACCGATCAGCCGGTGTCACGAATCTGCCCGGTTGGCTGGGCAGCCATGCCCGGTCGCACAGTCCTCCAGTGGGATAAGGAGGACTGCGCGGATGCGGGACTCGTGAAGTTCGACCTGCTGTCGCTCGGCATGCTCACCGCGCTGCGCGTCGCCTTCGACGAGCTGCGAGCATCCGACGCGCAGGAGGATGGATACGTTCATCCGCACCTGCGCGGCTGGGCGAAACGACAGGTGCGCGGACGCCGCGACCAGCCTGTGGGCCTGCATACGCTACCGGAGGAGGATCCGCGCGTGTACGACCTGCTATGCGCGGCCGATACGGTTGGCGTCTTTCAGGTGGAGTCGCGCGCCCAAATGAACACGCTCCCCAGGCTCAAGCCCCGTTGCTTCTATGACATCGTCGTGGAGGTCGCTCTCATCCGTCCGGGGCCGATTCAGGGGCGCTCAGTCAATCCGTACCTGCGGCGCCGATCAGGACGCGAGGAGGTGACTTACCTGCACCCGCTCCTGAAGCCCGCTTTGCAACAGACGCTCGGCGTTCCACTTTTTCAGGAACAACTCATGCGTATCGCGACGGACGCCGCAGGCTTGTCCGGCGCGCGTGCCGATCAGCTGCGCCGCGCGATGGGTGCTAAGCGCAGCCCGGAGCGCATGGAGGCCCTCAAGGGCGATCTCATGGCGGGCATGGAGGAACGGGGGATCGATGCGCCCACGCGCGAGCGCATCTTTGAACAGCTCAAGGGTTTCGCGGACTTTGGGTTTCCCGAATCGCATTCCTTTTCGTTCGCGCACATCGTCTACGCATCATCCTGGCTCAAGGTTCATGCTCCCGAGCACTTTTATGCCGCGATTTTGGCTTCGCAGCCAATGGGCTTCTACTCTCCTGCAACCCTCGTGCAGGACGCCCGTAGGCACGGGGTGCGCGTCGTGGGGCCGTCGGTGAACGATTCGCTCGTCGACGCAAGCGTGCAACGTGTGGGGGATGCACAAACGGGGGAGAGCTACCGCGAGGGGCACGCGGAGTCGCTTCCGACGCGTGGTGTCGTTCCCCTCGACGTCGATAGGGACCTCGCGGTGCGCATCGGCCTTTCCCAGGTACGAGGCCTGGGGTCCGCCGCTGAGCGCATCGTCGCAGCTCGGCGCGAGGGAGCGTTCACGAGTCAGGCAGACCTGGCTCGCCGCGGCCGCGTGAGCGCCTCCGATATGGAAAAGCTCGCGATGGCCGGAGCTCTTGAGTGCCTGGGAGTGGGACGGCGCGAGGGGGCGTGGGCAGCCGGGGCGCTCGCGCAGCCACAGGCTCGGGGCGGTCAATGGCAGCCCTTCCTCCCCGGTACGGAGGTGGGGGCCACCGTGCCTGAGCTTCCCCCACTATCGGAGTCTGAACGCATGCGATCAGACGTCGCATCGACCGGGCTGACCCCGGGCACACACCCGTTCATGTACGTGCGCGACATGCTGCCCCAATCGGTCCTGAGAGCCGGTGAACTGGGGCAACACCTCGCCGGGCGTATCGTCGACGTCGCCGGAGCAGTGACCCACCGCCAGCGCCCCCACACGGGCGGAGGAATCACATTCCTCTCGCTTGAAGACGAGACAGGTTTCGTCAATGTCTCCGTGTCGGTGGGTGCGTGGAAAAAATTCCGGCGCGTGTGCCTGGAGTCGAACGCCCTGCTCGTGCGTGGAACGCTCGAGTGGGGAGACGGTGCGATCAATATTCAGGCCTTCAGGATCTCGCCCGTTGCGCTCCCCGTCGACGTAAAATCACGTGATTTTCGCTAGCGTGCGTGCCGTGCCGCGCCTTTGAGAATGAAGGAGCGCAGCTCTTCGACCGTCTCACACACGGCGTCCGCGTCCTCCAGGCCATCCTCGGTCGCGTAGCCCCAGCCGACACCGATCACTGGGATGCCGGCCTCCTTGGCGCCGCGAACGTCCCAGATCGAATCCCCAACGAGCACGGGCGCAGAGATGTCGACGCCGAGGGCCTCCAGGCGCTTCAAAGCCTCGCGAATGACGGTTGCTTTGCTCGACCCGGGGTCGGGGGTTGCGCCCGCGATGACGTCAAAAACATCGGACAATCCGAGGTGTTCCATCTGCGCGAGGGCCATCGGGGCCTGCTTCGACGTCGCGGTCGCCAGCGGGACACCCGCATCGTGAAGGTCATGGAGCAGATCAATGACCCCGGGGAACGGCTCAGGATCGAGATAGTGAGCTTGATATCGCTCGCGATAGCGGCTCACGAGGTTGGCCAGGAGCTCACCCTCGTACCCCAGGTCTCCGAAGGAATACCACAGCGGCGGGCCGACATACGTACGAAGCCGCTGATCGTCGGGGATCGGCAAATCGTAGTCTGACAGTGCGCCACGAAATGCACTCATGACGGCAGGAGCGGAATCAACAATCGTTCCGTCGACGTCAAAAAGGACAACAGAAATGGATAAAGACACGTGGCTCCCCCGCGTTGTTGGTGCTTTCTTAGTCACTATGCCCTATTATCCCGAGAGAAGCATCCGACACGACCACGAGGAGGGAGACATGGAATCACGAGCACGACTGACGCCGATCGTTCAGGCCAATAGTGCGCGCGCTGCCGCATGGCGAGTCTTCTTCGAGGCGTCCGGGCGCCTGCAGGGCATTC
>ERZ772906.1093-NODE-1093-length-15091-cov-42.309723_pt1 | contig 15091 bp, 10 predicted proteins | sample MGYA00511338_ERZ772906 | MGnify/ENA primary metagenome ERZ772906 (study PRJEB29015, sample SAMEA2738076) | human oral metagenome | biome: human oral; feature: human-associated habitat; material: saliva | place: China | collected 2212 ... | reverse complement strand
AAAAACAAGAGTTTTTATTTTGTCCTTTAAGGAATTTACTTTATATTTGCAGAATAAACAGAAAAATAAAAACCGAATGTCATTTACAAAACATTGTAACGAGATTTTCAATCAGGCAATCCGTGATTATCATATTACGGACAACGTAGATACGCCGATTAATAACCCTTACGACAGAGATTCCATCGAAAACCGTCTCTATCTGAAATGCTGGATTGACACAGTACAGTGGCACTTCGAGGACCTTATCCGCGACCCACATATCAACCCAGACGAAGGAATGAGTCTCAAGCATCGTATTGACCGCTCTAACCAGGATCGTACTGACCTTGTTGAGCAGATTGACTCGTATTTCCGTCAGCTCTACTCTGACGTTACACCACTCCCAGAAGCGACTATCAATACCGAGAGTCCAGCATGGGCAGTTGACCGTCTGTCTATCCTTGCATTGAAGATTTATCACATGAAAGAGCAGACTGAGCGCACGGATGCTTCAGCTGAGCACGTTGAGAAGTGTAAGTCTAAGTTGAATATCCTCCTCGAACAGCAGAAGGATCTCAGTCTTGCCATCGACCAGTTGCTCGATGACATTCAGCAAGGCCGTAAGTACATGAAGGTTTATCGTCAGATGAAGATGTACAACGACCCTGCAACCAATCCGATTCTTTACAACAAGAAATAATATGATGCCCCTCCCACTCTGCATAGGGGAGGGGCGTAATTACTCGTTTAGAGTAAACGCCAATGAACATTATTAGTTATTGAATAAGCATATCTTAATTGCTTATTCTTACCAATAATAGCTCTTTCTCTATTCTTTATCCTGCTTATTTATTTCTGTTAGCCTATGAAAACCCCACATATTCTTATTATTCGATTCTCTGCTATGGGCGACATTGCTATGACAGTTCCCATCGTTTACTCGCTTGCTAAGCAATATCCTAATATAAGAATCAGTGTGCTTTCTCGTCCTTTTGCACAGCCTTTCTTCCAGCATTTAGCACCGAATGTTGAGTTTATGGCTGCCGACTTGAAAGAAGAATATAAAGGTTTTAGAGGACTTAACACGCTTTACCGTCGGTTAGTAGCAAAACAATTTACAGCTGTTGCCGATTTCCATAACGTGCTTCGAACACGTTTTCTCCGCCTTCGTTTCCTCCTTGGTGGATATGCTGTGGCACATATCGACAAACATAAACAGGGAAAGAAACGCTTATGTCAAGCTGAAAACAAGGTATTCATACAGCAGCCTACCTCCTTTCAGAACTATGCTGATGTACTCGAAGCATTAGGCTATCCTATTAAACCAGAATTTACGAGTATCTTCCCAACTGAAGGTGGCGACTTGCAGTGTCTTCCTAATATAATAGGTGTAAAACAACCAGAGGAACGCTGGATAGGTATAGCCCCTTTTGCAGCCCATGCAGGGAAGATGTATCCACAAGAAAGGATGGAACAAGTGGTACGCAAACTGACCGAAATGCATCCTTCTTGGCGTATCTTCCTCTTTGGTGGTGGTAAACATGAAATAGAAGTGTTGAACCAATGGGCAGCACAGTATCCGCAATGTCTCTGTGTTGCTAACGTCCTTAAAGGACTCGAAAAGGAACTCATTCTCATGAGCCATCTCGACACTATGGTTTCAATGGATAGTGCTAATATGCACCTTGCTTCCCTCACTGGCACACGAGTGGTAAGTATATGGGGCGCAACACACCCTTATTGTGGCTTTATGGGTTGGCAACAGAAGGAAGAAGATGCCGTACAAATCAATACGCTCTCTTGCCGTCCCTGTTCTGTCTTTGGTAATAAACCTTGCCATCGTGGCGACTTTGCTTGTATGAATAATATCCTTCCAGAAGAGATTATTCAGCGCATTGAAGAGGGATTACTATAGGAATAGAAAACAAAAATAAATTTATCAAGTGATATTATAAAGCTATTTTCTAATACGAAATAGCATTCATAAACACTCAATCAGCTTACTTTTCTTCTTTATTTTTCTATCTTTATTACTTTAATCATTACCTTTTTGGAAGCTGTAAGTAGAGATTTTGAACAGCTAAAAGTATTTCAATTTTAAACAAAAAAAACACTTAATTCTTTTCTATTTTGGAAAACAATTAAAAGTAAGATTGTTCTCAAAATATTCCGTTTTGTATAACTATCATATCACTTTTTTTTCTTAACTTTGTCCATACAAAAATACACTAAACAGCATAAGTTACTAATAATATGTTACTTATACGCAAATAAGTAAATCTCAATAGAGAGTTATAGTAGAATAAAAAAGAAAACTATATAAAACAAGTAATGAATATAACAAAACGTAATGGAGAAATAGAAGTCTATAATAACGAAAAGATTTCAATAGCCATTAAAAAGAGTTTTATCAGCACCGGAAAGGATGTCTCAGACAGTGAGATAGCCGGAATGGTTAGCGAAGTAGAGCAGTTCATCAAAGAGAACCCTGAACTGCGCACTGTAGAGGATATCCAGAACCGTGTAGAGAAGTGTCTTATGGCACATGGTCATTACGATGAAGCGAAGAATTATATTCTCTTCCGCTATCAGCGTAATGAGCAACGACAGGCTATTAACTACATTGCTTGGACTGCTGACGATCGTGATTTAGCTGAGGTGTTGCACAGTGTAGCACGCGAATACCGCGAGCGTTCTTATAGTATGGTGACACTTCAGGAGAAGTTCGCCAGCTTCACTAAGCCCGGTATGTCACAGAAAGATTCTATTGAAGCTCTTATCAAGGCAGCTGTGGAGTTGACAACACCTGAGGCTCCAGCATGGGAAATGATTTCTGCACGTATTCTCTCTTATCGCTCTGAAAAGAAAATCACTCGTTTGGAGGAAGAATTGGGACTCAAAACCTTCTATCGTAAGGTTAAATATATGACCGAAGAAGGACTTTATGGTGATTATATTCTTCAGAATTATAGCGAAGAAGAAATCAATGAGGCTGCTACCTTTATTGACCCTGAACGCAATAAGCTCCTTAACTATTCAGGTCTTGATTTACTTCTAAAGCGTTATGTTATAAAGAATTACTCTGGTAAAGTGATTGAGCGAGTACAGGAAATGTTCCTTGGTATTGCGCTTCATCTTGCTATGCCAGAGCAGAAAGAAGGTCGTCTTATGTGGGTACGTCGTATCTATGACTTGCTCAGTAAGCTCGAAGTAACAATGGCGACACCTACCCTTTCTAATTCTCGTAAGCCAAGTCATCAGCTTTCAAGTTGCTTCATTGACACCGTACCAGATAGTTTGGATGGTATCTATCGTAGCTTGGATAACTTCTCACAAGTGAGTAAGTTTGGCGGTGGTATGGGTATGTACTTTGGTAAGGTACGTGCAACAGGTGGTAATATTCGTGGTTTCAAGGGTGTAGCAGGTGGTGTAATCCGCTGGATGCGACTCGTTAATGATACTGCTGTTGCTGTTGACCAGTTAGGAATGCGCCAAGGTGCTGTAGCCGTTTACTTAGATGTATGGCACAAAGACCTGCCTGAATTCCTGCAACTTCGTACCAACAACGGTGACGATCGTATGAAGGCACACGACATCTTCCCAGCAATTTGCTATCCAGACTTATTCTGGAAGATGGCTGAGGAAGACATGAATCAAAACTGGTCGCTCTTCTGTCCTAACGAGATTATGCGTATCAAGGGTTATTGCCTTGAGGATTGTTATGGCGAGGAGTGGGAACGTAAATATCTTGATTGTGTGAATGATCAGCGCCTTTCACGTCGTGTAATCAGCATTAAGGATATCGTTCGTCTTGTTCTTCGTTCTGCTGTTGAGACTGGAACACCATTTACATTCAACCGTGACACGGTGAACAGAGCTAATCCTAACGCTCATAAGGGTATGATTTACTGCTCTAATCTCTGCACAGAGATTGCTCAGAACATGGCTCCAATTGAGACTGTATCAAAGGAAGTAGAAACAAAGGATGGTGATACTGTTGTTGTAACAACTACTCGTCCGGGTGAGTTTGTAGTATGTAATTTGGCAAGTCTTTCACTTGGTAGACTTCCATTGGAGGACGAAGAGAAGATGAAAGAAAAGGTTGCAACTGTTGTTCGCGCACTTGACAACGTTATCAACCTTAACTTCTATCCTGTTCCTTACGCACAACTTACCAATCAGCGTTATCGTTCTATTGGTTTGGGTATTAGTGGTTATCACCATGCTCTTGCTAAACGTCGCATCAAGTGGGAGAGTGAAGAGCATTTAGAGTTTATGGATAAGGTGTTCGAGACTATCAACCGAGCAGCTATTCTTGCCAGCTCAAACCTCGCTAAGGAGAAGGGAAGCTATCAATTCTTTGAGGGAAGTGACTGGCAGACGGGTGTTTACTTTGATAAGCGTGGTTATGACAGTGCTGAATGGCAGGATGTTCGTAAGACAGTTGCCTTGCAGGGTATGCGTAATGCTTATCTACTTGCAGTCGCACCAACCAGCAGTACAAGTATTATTGCAGGTACAACAGCCGGCTTAGACCCAATTATGAAGCGTTTCTTCTTGGAAGAGAAGAAGGGAAGTATGCTTCCACGTGTTGCTCCTGAGCTTTCAGATGAGACTTACTGGATGTATAAGAGTGCTTATCTTATTAACCAAAAGTGGAGTGTTCTTGCTTCTGGTGTACGTCAGCGTCATATTGATCAGGCACAGAGTATGAACCTCTATATCACCAATGACTTCACAATGCGTCAGATACTCGACCTTTACCTACTTGCTTGGAAAAAGGGTGTTAAGACTATCTACTATGTCCGTAGTAAGTCATTAGAGGTGGAAGAGTGTGAGAGTTGCTCATCATAATAATTCAGAATTCACAATTCAAAATTCATAATTATGATTACTACTATTTACTGAATAGCAGAAATTCATTGAGTAAGTAGACAAACAAAATAATAGTTTACATCACTAATCATAATTATGAATTCTGAATTATAAATTATGAATTAAAGTAGTAATCATAATTATGAATTCTGAATTATAAATTATGAATTAATACAGTTAATGGATTTAATAAATAAGAAATAATGGACAATCAACTAAAACGTAATACCTTATTCAATCCTTCAGGTGATATTGACTTGCGCTTGAGACGAATGATTGGTGGTAATACTACTAACTTGAATGACTTCAACAACATGAAGTATTCATGGGTAAGTGACTGGTACAGACAGGCAATGAACAACTTCTGGATTCCAGAAGAAATCAATCTTTCACAGGACTTTAAGGATTATCCACGTCTTGAAAAGGCTGAACGAGTAGCTTATGACAAGATTCTGAGTTTCCTTGTTTTCCTTGATTCGCTTCAGAGCAACAACCTCCCAACACTTAGTGAGTATATCACTGCAAACGAGGTAAACCTCTGTCTGCATATTCAGGCATTCCAGGAGTGTATTCATAGTCAGAGTTATAGCTACATGCTCGATACTATTTGTAGTCCTGAAGAGCGTAACGACATTCTCTATCAGTGGAAGACCGATGAACATCTCTTGAACCGTAATAAGTTTATTGGTGACTGTTACAATGAGTTCCATGAGAAAAGAGATAAGTTCAGTTTGATGAAGACGCTTATTGCTAACTTTATCCTTGAAGGTATCTACTTCTACAGCGGATTTATGTTCTTCTATAATCTCAGCCGAAATGGTAAGATGTCGGGTTCTGCACAGGAGATTCGCTATATCAACCGAGATGAGAATACACACTTATGGCTCTTCCGTAGCATTATTCTCGAGCTTAAGAAAGAGGAACCTGATATGTTTACTCCAGAGAAGATAAAGGTTTATGAGGATATGATGCGTGAGGGTGTACGTCAGGAGATAGCATGGGGACAATATGTTATCGGCAACGATGTACAAGGTCTTAACGCTCAGATGGTGTCTGATTATATCCGTTATTTGGGCAATCTCCGCTGGTCTGGACTCGGTTTTGGTTTCCTCTATGATGACAACCAAAAGGAGCCTGAGAACATGAAGTGGGTAGGTCAGTATTCAAATGCCAACATGGTAAAGACCGACTTCTTCGAAGCTAAGAGTACAGCATACGCTAAGAGTACAGCATTGATTGATGACTTGTAAGTCTTAATTCATTATTAATTAAGAATTCATAATTCACAATTCATAATTATGATTACCTATTTTGGCTGTTATAAAAGGGAATATCCTAAACATAACATTACCAATGAAGAGTAATCTTAATACATAATTTATAATTCACAATTCATAATTATGATTACTTATTTTGGGTGTTATGAAAGGAAAATCCTATACATAATAATTCCAATAAATAGTAATTTAAATTCTGAATTGTGAATTTCTTTTTATATCAATACCAACTATAAAAATGAAAAAAATCAACTATATTTTATTTACTTTTAGTAATATAACTCGTTTATAAAAGTAAATTACTTCTTATTCAATACTATATAGCAATGTAATTAGTGGTTAGCACCATTGGTGTTAACGCTCCGCACATCATGTGCTGGGCATCAATACAACGTTTAAAGATGGCATATAGACTGATTAGAGTTATTATAATACATCGTAAAACATGAATGATTTATTTATAAGGGAACATTTACCAGATAATACTTATACAGATATTGAACTAATAACTGTTGATAACTCTGTGGAAAACTATGTTGATAACTATTTTATAACTCTGTGGATATCCACACAAGAATAGAAGAAGAAGCTTCTATGTGGATATCCACAAGGTTATTAATGCAGTTTTAGAGAAGTTTTACACAACTTTCATATCAAAAAAGATATAAACTTATTATCTTTGCATCAATTGTGGATAATGTGGATAACTTAGTATAGTACCTGAATATCAAACGGTAGATATGAGAATAACTTGTTAATAAAGTTACATCTAAGTTTGATAACCATTCTGGCAAGAAAATGGGTAAAAAGTTCTGCACTAATCCACAGCCTATCATACTAAAACATTCTTTTTCTTTTAAAAGAGAAATAAAGAATAATATTAAAGTTGAACGGATAAAACGGAGAATATGAAAAAGTTGAAGATTTATATAGTTTGTCTCTTTGCGATGATTGCCATCAGTGCAACCGCACAGTGTACATTCCGTAATACGGCGTTTAGCAGTGGAGAGTATCTAACATACAACCTTTATTATAACTGGAAGTTTATTTGGGTAAAGGCAGGTACGGCTTCTTGGTACACGGTTTCCTCTACTTATAAGGGTATTCCAGCTTATCGTGCTTCCCTGACAACACGTGGTAATGGTAAGCTTGACGATTATTTCGTATTGCGTGATACGTTGCTTGCCTACAACTCAAAGCAGATGGAGCCACTCTACTTCCGTAAGGGAGCAAGGGAAGGAAAACGATATACGGTGGATGAGGTATTCTACTCTTATCAAAATGGTAAAAGTAAGATACGCCAACATAGAATCAACAACGAAGGAAAACATCAATGGATGGAGAATACATACGATGATTGTTCTTTCGATATGATGAGTATCTTCTTGCGTGCACGTAGTTTCAATCCAGAGAATTGGAAGAAAGGTGAGGTGGTGAAGTTCCCTATTGTCGATGGAAACAGCCGTCATCCTGCTCGCATTATCTATGGTGGTAAGGAGAATATCAAAGCCGACAATGATCATAAGTATCGTTGTTTGCGTCTCACCTATTATGAATATGAGGATGATAAATGGCGTGAAATAGCCAACTTCTATGTAACAGATGACAGCAACCATATCCCTGTTCGTCTTGATATGCGTCTGAAGTTTGGTTCAGCTAAGGCTTTCCTCGTTTCAATGAAGGGTATTAATAATCCTATTACATCAGAGGTAAAATAGCAAAAGTTTAGGTAAGTTCTTTTCTTATATATAAAGAATAAGGTCTTATAAAGGACGATATAAAACTATTCCTTATACTTATAGGGGTATAACGTAACACAGGCGTTATACCCCTATAATCGTATCATAGAGTTGAGATTGAGTTTGTTTGTAGCCCACCTTATTTCCACTTCTTCTCGCTTATATCGAATTAATTATGTAATTTTGCAGATAATAAGCAGCATACGGCAAAGAGAATGAATACTTCTTCTGTGTTCGTAAGCCTTATTTTTGGACAAAAGAAATAAACGTTTATTTAAGATATGGCATTAAAATGTGGTATAGTAGGACTGCCAAACGTAGGTAAGTCCACACTTTTCAACTGCTTGAGCAGTGCCAAAGCACAAGCAGCTAACTTCCCTTTCTGTACAATTGAGCCAAACCTTGGCGTAATTACTGTTCCAGACGAGCGTCTGAACAAATTGGCTGAGATTATTCATCCAGGACGAATCGTACCTGCTACTTGTGAGATTGTTGACATTGCAGGACTTGTTAAAGGTGCTTCAAAGGGTGAAGGATTGGGTAATAAGTTCCTTGGTAATATCCGTGAGTGCGATGCTATCATTCATGTAATCCGCTGTTTCGAGGACGATAACGTGGTACGTGAGGGTGGTATGGCAGTTAACCCAATTGAAGATAAGGAAATTATCGATACTGAGTTGCAGCTTAAAGACCTTGAAACCATCGAGGCACAGCTTGCTAAACAGCAGAAAGTTGCTGCTGCAGGCAATAAAGATGCTAAGGTAATGGTATCTGTCTTGGAGGCTTATAAGGAAGTCTTAGAGCAAGGTAAGAATGCTCGTAGCGTTGAGTTTGAAAGCAAGGAAGAACAGCAAGCAGCGCACGACCTCTTCCTTCTGACAACAAAACCTGTACTTTACGTTTGCAATGTAGACGAATCAAGTGCTAAGACAGGCAATGAATACAGTCAGATGATTGAGAAGATTGCTGCTGAAGAAGGTGCTGAAGCAATGATTATCGCTGCTAAAACAGAGGAAGATATCGCTTCTTTGGAGAGCTATGAGGACAAGAAAATGTTCCTTGACGAGCTTGGATTGGAAGAAAGCGGTGTGAGCCGACTCATCAATAAAGCATATCATCTGCTCAACCTGCAGACCTTTATCACTGCTGGTGAGATGGAAGTAAAGGCATGGACCTTTCATAAGGGATGGAAAGCTCCGCAGTGTGCGGGTGTTATCCATACCGACTTTGAGAAGGGTTTTATTCGTGCAGAGGTCATCAAGTACGACGATTACATTAAATATGGTTCTGAGGCAGCTATTCGTGAGGCTGGTAAACTTGGCATCGAAGGTAAGGAGTACGTTGTACAAGACGGTGACATCATGCACTTTAGATTTAATGTATAGCCCCTATTTAACCCCTCTCTACTCAGAGAGGGGATAATTATTGGTGCTATCTTCACTTTTAATAGCATAACTATGAACAATCTACTTTATATTGCATGGCAACCAAGTGAAGAGATATTCCAGCTTGGTCCCCTTCCTATTCGTTGGTACGGAATGTGTTGGTTGGTAGGTCTTGCTTTGGGATATTTTATGATGCAGTGGCTTTTTAAGCGTCATAAATTCTCTCCATCACAGTTTGATCCACTCTTCCTCTATGTCTTCTTTGGCGTATTGCTTGGTGCCCGCTTGGGTCATTGTCTCTTTTATGAACCAGAGGAGTTCCTCACTTCTTGGAAAGGAATCATGACTATCTTTATTCCTATTCGTGAAATGGCTGACGGTTCATGGAAGTATGTGGGTTATCAAGGACTTGCATCGCATGGTGGAGTGGCTGGATTATTGATAGCCCTCTTCCTTTATATTCGTAGGACGAAGATGAATACGTGGGTAGTACTTGACTTCTTCGGTATTGTATCAGGTATTACATCCTGCTTTATTCGACTTGGAAACCTGATGAATTCAGAGATTATAGGTAAGGTAACAGACGTTCCTTGGGCATTTATCTTCTATAATGTAGATGATAAACCACGCCATCCAGGACAGCTCTATGAGGCAATAGCCTACTTAATCATCTTCCTTTTTATTTATTTCATATATAGGAAATATCCTAAGAAAGTAGGTACAGGACTTTATTTCGGACTCTGTCTTACGCTCATTTTCACCTTCCGTTTCTTCATTGAATACACTAAGGAGATACAGGTAGCCTTTGAGGCTGGTTTGCCAATCGATATGGGTCAGATACTAAGTATTCCTCTTATAGCTCTCGGTGTATGGTCAATCCTACGCTCAAGAGGTAAAGAAGGAAAACTTCCATAAGTCGATTTTCGACTACTATTGACACTAATTGCACGAATATTCCTAATCAATGGGTATTCGTGCAATTAGTTTTATATATTGTAATTAATGTCTAATTAATTCGATATATTCAACTAATTAGCGTCATTTATCGTATTAATATAGCAACAATCAAAGCATTGTGTCGAGTTATTTTCATGGACATAATTTCTTAAAGCTATTCTTTGAAAGCTTAGAAGTGACTTTTTCCTCTCTTTAGAACTTATTTTAAGGACCTTAGAACGGCTTTTTTATATCTCCATAATATGGCTTTCAAACTTATCATTATCAATGTGTGAACGGTTCTTTACACGTGTCTTATAGGTGTTAATGGTGTGTACAGAGTAGTTGAGGAAGCTTGCTATACGTTCAGAATCATTGATACCCAATCGGATAAGCGCAAAGATACGCATCTCTGTCGTAAGTTGTTTCCTATCGAGAGGCTTCTGGTCTGGTTCGTCAAAGAGTTCGTTGTATCGCTCGATGAAATGTGGGAAAAGCTTCAAAAAGGTCTCATCAAAATCTACAAACATCGACTTTCTTTCTTCTCCTAATTCACTCTCTTTTAATGAAGAACGCAAGTCTTCAAATCGATGCATGGAAATCTTGCGGTCAATAGAACGATAAAGTTTCTCGACCTTATTGATGTATTCTGAGTTGATATAGAATGACCTACCAATATATTCATCCTTGATTTTATTCACCTCCTCCAACTGTTCGTTTTTAACTTCCAACTGTTGATTTCGCTGTGCGATAAGTGCTTGTGCCTTCTTCAGCTTTATCATTTGTCTACGAATAAACCATCCTGCCATCAATAGTCCAATAACAAAGAGGATAAAGATTATTGCAGCCATAGCAATAGCATTGCGTTGTCCCTGCATTATCTTGTATCTATCCTGTTCAATGATAGGTAATACGCTGCTAACCTCAATCACACGCTGTCTTGCTCCATAGAAGTTAGCATTTGCGAGTGACTCTCTCACGTACTCCGTAGCGTGCTGTATGTCTCCTTCTTTATAGAGAAGATTAGCCAACGTACAAAGAGCAGTAGTCTCTCTGACCACCCCTTCGTTATCATATATGGCTGCCTGAGCAAGATAATCCATTGCCTGATCATTCTCTTTTAGAAAGAGATAAATCCATCCTATACAAGAAGTAACAATCGCTTTGTGGTGCAAATCCACTCCTTTCCTTTGTAAAAACTGCTTGAAAGTATCGAGAGAAGCCTCGTATTTCCGTTCTTTCATTTGTTTCATTCCTATCGCATAGAGCCATTCTGTAGAGCCTTCTGGAAGATAATGGAGCAAAGAATCAGTATATATACCTGCTTGTTTGACATACTGACTCTGGTAGGGTTCAGTGCGTGTATAGTCAGATACGTCATAGTAAAGGCGTGATGCCATTGTATAATAAAGCTTTCTTGTATTGGGATTAATTCCTTCCGTGTGAATAGAGTGCAGTTCGTTGAAAGCCTCAGTGTACAATCCAGCAGACAACAAGCAGAATACTAAGTCACAATGTGCTTCAACCTCATAGTCAGGATTCTTCAGTCTACGTGCTTCAGAAAGCAAATGATTAGCATAGGCGTAGGCAGAATCGTATTGATAAGATGAATATTCTTCAAATAGCTGTCGGTTTATTTCAAATCTGTCTTTCGCTGGAATCGTTTTCAAACGGCCTTTTAATCGTTTGATTTTTTCAAGTTTTTCATGCTCAAACAGCTTCTTTTTTTCCAAACTTTGGTCGAGTTGGTTTAATCGTTCTTCCCATTTCTCATTGTTTGCAATACTGAATAAGGGAATAACAAGTAAAAATAATGACAGATATAACTTCATAAGCGTATTCATCTGAGGTATTGTTCGTTGATTATCAGATGTTTTTAATCATCTAATCTATCTGCAAAAATAATTCATTTATTAATAACTACAAAAAATATCGACTGGAACTTCTGTCCAGCCGATACATTATTTGTCCTATGGGAAAATATGTATTAGATACTTCCCCATAGGTAGCTTGGATATTATCTTACGATGATTTTCTTTCCCTTATGGATATAAAGACCTGGTTTCAGACTCTCCTTGGATGTTGTAACCTTATTTCCTTGTAGGTCATAGTAGGCTTCATCCACAACTGTCTTACCTGTCAAACCCTCGATACGATTGGTTTGATTGAGGTTATTAAAGTCGTCTGGTGAATTGATTTCAGCCTCAGAAAAATATTTGATAGCACCTAATGGAATCTTTAATTCAATACTCTTCTTGTTGGCATCGTCACTTCCATTCACCTCATCTCTATAATCGTGTGTGTCATTTACCCATGCGGTAAGCGTATGAATACCATTTGTTGCAGTCCAAGTATTCTTTCCATTCGTACCACCAGTTGCTGAAAGCGTAATCTTCTGATGTGACTTCAAACCGCCATAGTGCTTGTCGTTCCATGTGATAACGTTAGTATTGCCATCTATCTGGAACTGTACACCGAGCTTTGTACCTGCTGGTACGTCTTTATCACCTGCATTAACAATCGTTGCTGTGAAGCGTACTTCATCGCCTGCATTGATAGTTTTCTTGTCAAAAGCAACCTTTGTAATAACGAGGTCATAGCCTCCCGTAACAGGAGTATAGTCTTCGTTGTTATCCTTTTCAGTCACATTAAATTTCTTCTCACGACTGTTATTATCTCTTGTTAACTCATCAGTAAGTTTATTACGATAGTCAGCTTCAGCCTTTACAGTGTGTCCTCCAGCTGTTGCTTTCCATGCTGATTGAGTTGTAAGGATGATGGTCTGCTTTGCTTTCAGTCCATTCTTATAGCTTGCGCTGACGAAACTTTGCTCGCCATCAACGATTATCTTCACACCGATATTTACACCAGCAGGAATGTCAATATTACTTATGTTCTTAAGAGCAAACTTAAAGGTAACATCGTCTCCTTCCTTCAGTGAAGTATTACCTTCGGCATTCTCCCATCGTAAACCTTGTAAAGCAATGTCATACCCTTTGATACCTTCCAATGGATTGACGATACCTCCCTGCTGACTTGTGTCTGCTTCGGGGAAATCTGGTACTTTATACGTAGCATCACTCAGGTATTCATAACCGATAGCAGCCGCACGGCTCTTGTTATTATCTGTCCATACAGGCCATGTTTGGTTGTTTTTAATCTTATCCTCACTGACGTTTGCAATCTTAATACCATTGCTAAACTTCACGCCATCGACGTCTAAACGAATCGCACCAGTAGAGTGTTCCCATGTAGAATACTTGGTTGTCTGTCCTGCAAGAGAAGCACCAAGAATCTCTGTGTTCTTAAATTCAATGCCTGTTGGGCCTGACATAACACGGATAGCATCGAAAGGAGAGTCATAAATCTTCGTATTATTGAAGACTACATTGCGTACACCACCTTTGATATCAATGGCAGCTAAGTCCTCATGCCAGCTGTCATCGTTGGTTCCACAGCGCACAAGTACATTGTTATCAAAGCTAATCTTCTGTGTATTCTTATATTTTGGACCAGGGAATACATCATTCAGATGAATACCCGCAGCCATGAACATATCAGCAATATAGTTATTATAAATCTTATGACCATCACCACCATAGATGGCAATACCGCCTGCACGCCAGATGAGTTCAATGGTATTGTAAGCGAAGGTGTTGTTCTTTTCGTCCATAGCACCCATTGTTTCATCGTTCCACATTGCCAAACCGTCATCTCCGTTGTTACGAACACTACAATTATAAACTGTTGCATTAGATGTTCCTTGGCAGAAGTTCACACCGTCAGCGAAGTTATTACGGATACGACAGCTGATAATCTTCACACCATTGCTATAATCTACTTTACCATTGTAATCGCCTATCCAGAAGCCACACTCAAAGTGATCTTCCCATACATGATGGATAACACTTCCGCCCTTGAAGACATCCATGAAGCATTTATACACTGCTTGCTGGTTATGACGACTTCTCAAATTAGAGTTAAGATAGAGGTTACAGATTTCAACATTGTTGCAGTAGCCATCTGGTCCGTGTGATCCATTACCGCCAGAGATACCACCTCCGAAACGATTAGGATTCGTAAACTTAAGGTTGGTGTACCACATACCAGCACCAGTAATCTTTACGTCGGATGCAAAGATGTACCATATACCGCTCAACTCGAAAGTTCCAGCAGGAATATAAAGCACCTTTGAGCCTGCGTCAGCATCCTTCAAAGCTTCTTCAAAAGCCTTGAGATAATCTTTTCCTTTGACATACTTCCGGTATTTCGCATCTGTAACGCTCACCGCACCAGTAGGGCATTCAATCTCTTCTGGCACAACCTCGGTCTCAATGAAGTCTACTCCATATTTATAACCATTGGCACCAGAACTCTGAATGCGGATTCTATCGCCTGCTCGAAGTGCCTTATTCAGAAGGAAGTGGGTCTCATCAAAGGCAAAACAAGCTGGTCCACCATCATTTTGATCAGCTGGATTACCACCAGAAAAGTACTGATACATATAATAAGACGTCAGATTAACCGTCTGCACCTTCTTGTCATTTACATAGACATCCAACGAACCATTTAATCCCATTCCGTCAGGAGAATCAGGCATTGTAAAGCGCAATGTCACACCATTAGCATCTCCCTTCATGGTCCACTCGGCGTAGGAACCATTAGAAGGAAGGTCAACATAAGACTGACGAGAAGCCTGTGAAGCTATGTTCTTACGGTCCCAAGTAGGAGAGGTCTTCAAGGTGGCACCTCCTCCAAGCCTTGCTGTTTCAGAGTCATAACGTGTGTAAGGCATCAAAGCACCCACTCGTCCCTTAGCATCAGCTGATGGGATATTCCAGTCATCAGCGTAAGATGCCTTTGACACCATCGTACAAGACAATAGAAGTGTCAGAGC
>ERZ772906.1092-NODE-1092-length-15096-cov-2.137491_pt1 | contig 15096 bp, 14 predicted proteins | sample MGYA00511338_ERZ772906 | MGnify/ENA primary metagenome ERZ772906 (study PRJEB29015, sample SAMEA2738076) | human oral metagenome | biome: human oral; feature: human-associated habitat; material: saliva | place: China | collected 2212 ... | reverse complement strand
TCACGTAAAGGCTCAAGACACTATTGTGGTTACCGGCAATCCTGTACGTAAGAGTGTTCTTTCTGCTGATAGAGCTACCTCTAGGCAAGAGCTGGGCATTGCAGATGATCAGACGCTGCTGCTTATCTTTGGTGGCAGCCTGGGTGCTCGCAGCATCAACGAGACATTTGCTGCACTTAAGCAGGAGCTTCTTTCTCGTCCTAACCTTCGTATCATTCAGTCAACGGGCCAGAAGCTCTACGACGAGGTTGTTTCACTTATGAAGCTTACCGATGAGGAGGCTGCTCGCTGGGAGGTTAAGCCTTACATTTCCAATATGGGTGCCACGCTTGCTGCCGCCGACCTGGTTGTTTCTCGCTCAGGCGCATCCTCTGTGGCTGAGATTGCGGCACTTGAGCTCCCCAGCATTTTGGTGCCGTATCCTCTGGCAACAGCAGATCACCAGACAACTAACGCACATCTATTGTCGGATGCAGGAGCAGCTATTCTGGTACCAGATAACCAGGTAGGCACCACGTCCTTCTCGACAGCTCTCTTTGATCTGGTAGATAACGCGGACCAGCGCAAAAAGCTCTCCGAAGCCGCTGCTACACTTGACCAGCGCAGCGCCGCATCTCTTGTGGCTGACGCTGTGGAAAGTGCCGTTTGTGGCGCATAAAACATTCGGTTTTGCGTTAGAGTAAACATGTCTTGGTATGTCCAAGACTCAAACGATAACAATACTTGGAAAGGCTCTCTTATGGCAGATTCCATGGGCGAGAAGACCATCTCGCGTGCACATTTTATTGGAATTGGTGGCGCAGGCATGAGCGGAATTGCTCTTGTTTTGCATGAGCGTGGATGCACCGTTACCGGCTCCGATCTAAAGAGCTCGCACTATGTTAGAGAGCTTGAAGATGCAGGTATTCAGGTAAGCATCGGCCACACTGCGGCCACTATTGACGCTGTGATGCCCGATGTCATTGTTACCTCTACAGCCATTCCAGAGACAAACCCAGAGGTCATTCGTGCGCGCGAGCTTTCCATTCCTATTTGGCCCCGCGCAAAGATGCTCTCGTATTTGTCCCGTGGCCGTAAGACCATTGCCGTCGCAGGCACTCACGGCAAGACCACCACGTCTTCTATGGTTGCTACCATGCTGGATAAGCTTGGTGCTGATCCATCATTTTTGATTGGTGGCGTTGTTGAGGGCTACGACACCAATGGCAAAAACGGTAATGGCCAGTATTTTGTCTGCGAAGCAGACGAGTCTGACGGTTCGTTTATGTTCCTCAACCCTAACGTGGTAGTTGTCACTAATATAGAGGCAGATCACCTTGATCATTACGGCTCTCTTGAGAATATCGAGAAGACCTTCTGCGAGTTTATGAGCCTGCTTGATAAGGAAGAAACTGTTGTTATCAACGGCGACAATCCTCATTATGTTGAGCTTGCTCAGTCAACTGGGAGACACATAGTCACCTACGGCTTTGATCCAAGTTGTGATTTTGTTTGTACGCAAGAGGAGAGAAAAGCTGGTATCGAGAATCCTCTGACTATCAAGACTCCATCTGGTCAGACCATCTCTGTGGTGCTTCCTGCAAACCCAGGTAAGCACAATGTTGCTAACGCAACCGCGGCAATTGCTGTTGCTGATGCTCTTGGCTTTGATCTTGATAAAGCTGCTGCAGCACTTTCTCAGTTCAAGGGCGCTCGCCGTCGCTTTACGCACGTAGGCGATATTAATGGCATCACCGTCGTAGACGATTACGGCCATCATCCAACCGAGATTGCAGCAACCATGTCTGCAGCTCTTCCTCTTGGTTTCAAGCGCGTTGTTGTTGTCTTCCAGCCACACCGTTATAGCAGAACACAAGACTTGGCAGATTCGTTTGCTCACGCGTTTGATGGCATCGACGTGTTGCGCGTCATGGATGTCTTCTCAGCAGGTGAGCTGCCTATTCCAGGCGTATCGGGCAAGACCGTCTCTTCAAGGGTTGAGGCTGCTCATACTGTTCCTGACGTGCGTTATATTCCTTCTCGCCGTGATCTTATTGCAGATCTTCTTGAAACCGTTCAGCCAGGAGATTTGCTGATTACTCAGGGTGCAGGTGACGTCACTCAGATTGGCCCTATGTTTATTCGCGCACTCAAAGAGCGTCTTCAGAACAACTAGGACTTCTGCCGTGAGCTTGTTTAACGCCTATGTAAGCCTTTCTGGGGCCCTTGATGCAACAATCAAGCAAGATGAGCCGCTGAGCCACCATACCTCTTTTAGGATTGGTGGTAAGGCGTCACTTTTTGCTGCTGTTCACAGCCACGTGGCACTTGTGCGTGTGCTTGAAGTGCTTGCAGCCAATCGAGTTGATTGGGTGCTTCTGGGCAAGGGTTCAAACATTCTTGTCTCCGATAAGGGCTACAACGGTTGCGTCATTGTGCTTGACGATGAGCTCTCCACTATTTCAGTTGGCGAGAATAACCTTATTACTGCAGGTGCTGGTGCGCTTATGGCGCGCGTTTGCAACGAGGCTGTTAAAGCAGGTCTTTCTGGTCTTGAGATGTGTGCTGGTATTCCTGGAACCGTTGGCGGAGCTCTTTCTATGAATGCGGGTACCAGACATGATTGGATTGGTAAAGCTGTCCGTGATTGTGTGGTTCTTAAACCTGGTAAGGGCCTTGTGCGCTACGATGCCTCTGAAATTGAATGGGGTTATCGCTATGCTACGTTTGCTCCAGATGAGATTATTCTGGAGGCAACGTTTGCGTTGACACCATCTAACCGACCCAAGGTTGCCCTTGGCATGGATACGCTCTTGCAGCGCAGAAGAAATACACAGCCAACCGGTCAGCTGTGCTGTGGATCTGTTTTTAAGAATCCAGGCAGTAGGTCTGCGGGAGCACTTATTGAAGAGTGCGGTCTTAAGGGTTATACAGAAGGCGGCGCACAAATATCTGATATTCACGCAAACTTTATCGTGAATAACGGTAACGCCACTGCTGCAGATATTATTGCGCTTATGCGCAAGGCGCACGATGCGGTACAAGAAAAGTTTGACATTGATCTTCAGCCCGAGGTTAAACTTCTGGGCTTTGGGGCATAGGGTAGATATGGCAGAAGATACTTCAAAGCGCGCTACGCGTCGCAAAGGCACAAAGAGGGAGTCTTTATCGGCTGACAACGCTCAGTCAAAAGGGACAACTAAACCTTCTTTTATGAGCAAGGCTTTCAAGCCTAAACCAAAGGCTGAGACTACGCCTTCTGAAGCTCAAATTCTTGCCAAAAAACCTGCTGCAAAAAAACCTTCTAATGTAACTAAAACTGCAGCTCAAGCACGTGCAGAGCGTATTAGGCACAGTAGAAAAGTCTCTTTCAAAGCAGTAAGAACGGTCCTCATTGTTTTGCTTGGATTGGCCGTTCTTTCTGGCGTTGGGTTTCTCGTCCTCCGCTCTTCTTCAATCTTTGCTATTACTAACATTCAAGTTGATCCAACGGAGCACGTTACTAATGAGCAAATTCAAAAGCTCATTGTGGTAGAAGAGGGAACAACCCTGCTTAATATGGATGAGTCTCTTATTACGCAGGAACTTCAAAAGGACCCATGGGTGGCCTCCGCAACATATGAGAGGCAATTCCCTAATACACTTCACATTACTATTACTGAGCGTAGAGTAACTGCACTGGTTGCGCTTTCTTCTGGTCCTGTTGCGTGGTATTTGGGCGAGAATAACGTTTGGCTTGAGGCAGATCAGCTCAATGTGCCAGAAGGAAAAACTACCGCCACCGTTGCGCTTGAGAAGGCAACGTCAGAAGGCGAGCTACTTATTACTGATGTTCCTGCAACGGTTTCTCCTGTAGCAGGCACCACAGCATCAGACGCAGAAATTCAGGCGGTTATGGAGTATCAATCTACGTTCTCATCAGAGCTTACTTCGCAAATTGTGAGCTACTCAGCAAGTAGTGTTGATGCTATTTCTGTCACTCTAACCAACGGTGTGCAGGTTGCTTTGGGCTCTCCAACACAAATTGCCGACAAAGAAAAAGTGATTCTGGCAATGCTTAAGCAGTTCCCAGGAGAGCTTACGTACTTGAACGTGAGAACGCCTGCAAGCCCTACGTATAGGCGAGTTTCTACCGGAAATGTTCAGTCTGGCTCTGGTGTTTCATAGGTAAACGCGGTAACAACTCCTGCCGTTAAGGAATATTTTCCTACCGTTTACCAGCTTTCTTCACAATTTCTTCATACTATTTGACTTGCATGGGTGAGTTGTGCAAATATACCCCGCTTTGCATGAAGCGTAAGCCTTAACTTGAGGTTTAGGGTTTATACAGCGGTTCTGCGAGCGCATAAACGTAGCCTAAGCGCAGTCGCGCTCCGGGACAAACGGGCACAAGCGTGCCTCAAGGAGGAAGACATGATTAAGGACACCGATACCCTTAACAACTATCTTGCTGTTATCAAGGTTGTTGGCGTTGGTGGCGGCGGAACTAACGCTGTCAACCGCATGATTGAAGAAGGCATCCGTGGTGTTGAGTTCGTTGCTGTAAACACTGATGCACAGGCTCTTGCAATCTCCGATGCTGACATTAAGGTTCACATTGGTACGGACATCACCAAGGGTCTTGGTGCTGGTGCTAACCCTGAGGTTGGTAAAGAGGCGGCAGAGGATAGCCGCGATGAGATCAAGGCTGCACTTGCTGGCGCTGACATGGTCTTCATCACTGCTGGCGAGGGTGGCGGTACTGGTACCGGCGCTGCTCCAGTTGTTGCTGATATTGCAAAGAATGACGTTGGTGCACTGACCGTTGGTGTTGTCACCAAGCCATTCACCTTCGAGGGTCGTCGTCGCTACGGTTCTGCAGCTGACGGAATCAAGACTCTTTCCGAGAATGTCGACACACTCATTGTTATTCCAAACGATCGTCTGCTTGATCTTTCTGAGAAGAAGACCACCATGCTTGAGGCATTCCGCATGGCTGACGACGTTTTATGTCAGGGTACCCAGGGTATTACCGACCTCATCACTGTTCCTGGTCTGATTAACCTCGACTTTGCAGACGTCTGCACCATCATGAAGGGCGCAGGTAGCGCAATGATGGGCATTGGTATTGCTGCTGGTGATAACCGCGCTGCTGATGCTGCAACTGAGGCAATTTCTAGCCGCCTGCTTGAGAGTTCCATCGAGGGTGCAACCCGCGTTCTTCTCTCTATTGCTGGTAACAAAGACCTTGGTATTCAGGAGATTAACGAGGCAGCTGACCTGGTTGCTAAGAACGTTGATCCTGATGCAAACATTATCTTTGGTACTGTTGTTGATGAGTCCCTGGGCGATCAGGTTCGCGTAACCGTTATTGCAACTGGTTTCAACGACTCTAATGTTCAGCAACAACTTCCAACTCTGAACACCCAGAGCGCAAGCCGTCCAAGCCGTCCTGCTCAGCCACAGCCAACTCGTCCTGTAGCTGCTCAGCCACAGCCTGTTCGCAACACTGGCACTTCAAATGAGAAAGAGTTTGATATTCCAGACTTCCTTAAGCGTAGCCGCATCTAAGTATGTGTGCGCTGAAAAGACAGTGCTTACACGGCGTGACCCTGCTCATGGATCCTGAGGTTCCATGTGGGGTCACGCTCGCATTTACCGAGCGTACGGGCGGTTTTTCAGAAGGGGAGTTCTTCTCCCTCAATCTGGGCAGTAGATGTGGAGACAATCTGCAGCATGTCCAACAGAACAAACGGTTGGTTCTAGAGGCTCTTGGAGCAGGCGAGCACTTCTCGCGACTCCTTATTCCTCATCAGGTGCATGGAAGCAAGGTAGTTTGTCTGACTTCCAATACACCAGAGGCTTTTGAACAGGCTCAAGCTGAGGCAGAGGCTGGTGCAGACGGCATAGTATGTACGGTTCAAAATACGCCCGTATTGTTGGCGTTTGCCGATTGTGTGCCGGTCATTCTTGTGGCTCCAGGAGGATTTGCGGTCGCGCACTCCGGCTGGAAAGGCACAATTGCTCGCATTTCTAAGCGCGCAACAGAGGCGCTTTGTCAGGCAACCGGCACCAAGCCTTCCGAAGTCAAGGCCTATATTGGTCCGCATATTGGTACTTCTGACTACGAGGTTTCTCCAGAGCTTATTCAGATGTTCTCGCAAGAATTTGGCTCCGGCGTTGTAGACCATGCATCTGGCGAGAGATACTTAGATCTTGGATATGCTGTCAGAGCTGCACTGGTAGATGCTGGTGTAAGTGCGTCTGCTATTGAAGAGGTAGTCGACTCGACAGCCTCTACAACAGAGCGGTTCTTCTCGTACCGTGCAGAGCATGGTAAGTGCGGAAGACATGCAGCTGTTGCTTACATGGCCGTAAAGTAGGGTAGAAGACGTTTAGCGTAACCACATAAGACAGTGAGTATTACGTAAGGTATTGATGTATTCGCAGGCAAGAGATGATGGCTATGACGTACGATTCAGACGAATATCTTGAGTTTATTAAGGCTCGCAAAGTTCAGATTGAGTCACTCATAGCGGATGCCGCAAAAAGGTCCGGAAGAAGTGCGTCTGAAATTGAAGTTGTCGCCGTCTCCAAAACCGTTCCTATTGAGGCTGTTTTTGCTGCGCATCAGGCGGGTTTCAATCTTTTTGGCGAGAATCGCCCACAAGAACTGACACATAAGCTTACCTGCCTAGCTGATACGCCCTTTTCTTCTGAGATAACCTTTGACATGATTGGTAATCTTCAGAAAAACAAGATTAACCAGGTTATTGGTAAGGTACGTTACATTCATTCAATTTCTTCCGAGCACCTTGCAGAGGCTGTGTCAAAACGCGCAGAGGCAAGGGATACGTGCGAGTCAGTCCTGTTAGAGGTAAATGTTTCTGCTGAAGCTTCAAAATCGGGTTTCTCGCCAGAAGAAGTGTCTGAGTCTATTCAAAAAATTGTTGATCTTCCTCATCTTTCCGTTGTGGGACTTATGACCATGGCACCGAAGGATGATGTTGAGCTCGCAAAAAGAACGTTTGCAGGACTCAGAGAATTGCGTGACAGACTCAGTGTGCAAGTTGGTTTGAAGTTAGATGTTCTTTCATGTGGCATGAGTGATGACTTTACGTATGCCATTGAAGAAGGTTCTACCACTATTCGCCTGGGGCGCGTGTTGTTTGATCCCGCGTATGCGTTGAGTGGGAACTAAATTGAGTGGGAACTAAATTAGATATAAGTTTTGATACAGTAGTAAGAAGTATAGTGCGTTACAGAAAGGCACAATGATGAGCATTCTAGATACGCTAAGAGCAAAGCTTCGTGGTGGTCAGGACGATGAGTACTACGATGATGAGTACTACGATGAAGATGGTTATGACGAGGTAGACGGCGCACCTTCTCGCTCTTATGATGACCGTGCACAGCAGAGCTCTTCTAACAGGCTGCTCGGTAATCCATCCAGGCCAGAGGCAGAGAGTGTTTCTGTCTATACCCGTTCCGGTAAACCAATTGGCACTAATCCAGCTGCTTCTTACGATCCTCAGCAGGATATGCGCTCCCGTGCGTCTGCGTACGCATCTCGTCAGGAGCCTTCTGGATACACTCCTTCTTACGAGCACACCATTAGCCCAAATCTTCCAACTCCTGGTGACATTGGCCTTCGTCCTGTTGGCCGCACAAGTTCTTCAGGCCAGTTGCCTCCGTATATTCTTCGTCCTGTTTCTTATGACGATGTTCAGTCAGTGGTCCGTCGTGTTCGTACTGGTCAGCCAGTTGTCCTTATCTTTAAGAACACCAACATTGAGGTTGCTAAGAGAATCTTGGACTTCAGTTTTGGTCTTTCTTACGGCCTTGATGGCGCAGTTGAAGAAGTTGCTGACCGCGTCTTTGTTGTACTTCCTCATGGCATTTCTTTATCTCAGTCTGATCTGGATAAGCTTGCCGAAGAGGGCGAGATTAGCAGGTAACTGGAGGTTTTAGTGTTTTCATTTTATGTTATTAATGCGTTATACACTTTGCTGAGGATTTACAGCTTCTGCATTGTGGTATGGTGCCTGTCCTCTTGGATTACCGTTTCTAATGATTCGGTTAAGAACATTCTTGAGGCAATTGGCAAAATTGTTGAGCCATACCTCAGTGTGTTTAGGAACGTAATTCCTCCAATTTCTGGCGTTGACCTCTCACCGATTGTTGCACTTTTTGTGCTTAATCTTGTGGGACGTTTTGCCATTTCGACGCTGGGCTTTATACTAATATAGAAACTAGTTTGTCTTTGATTACAAACTGAGTAGTTATGATGTGTGGTACGTCTACTCGCAGACTGAAAGGGAACAAAGATGGCAATCACACCAGCAGACATTGAGCAGCAGACATTCTCTCCTGCTGAGACCGGCTACAATCCAGAGGAAGTTGACGCATTTCTTGAGCAGCTCTCTTCTGAGGTTGATGCAATGCTTCAAAAGATCGCTGACCTTAAGGGCCGTCTGACCAGCACTGAGCAGCAGCTTGCTGCAGCACAGGCACAGGTAGAGAACCTTGAGGAGAGCACTCCTTCTGTTGAGGAGACCAATGCTGCAGCTATTGCAGCATCTGAGCATCAGATTTCTCAGGTCCTTATTGTTGCTCAGCAGAGCGCAGATAAGCTTGTTGCAGACGCTCGCGCAAACGCAGAGCGCATTCGCAACGAGGCAGACCAGAAGGCTCGTGAGGTTATCCGTCAGGCTCTTGCAGAGAAGCAGACTGAGCTTGATGAGATTGACCGCCTTAAGCAGTCCCGTGAGGACTTCCGTGCTGAGTATCGCAAGCTTCTTCAGCACTTCCTGGATGATGCAGACTCTGTCTTCCCTGAGACTGTTCTTACCAACAACGCTCCAACTGGTTCCCAGAATGCGGCACAGCCTGCAGCACAGCAGACTCAGGTCTCTGCACCTGCACCTGCAGCTGGTGACTTCAATGATCTTGACTAAGTCTTAGGGCATTACCTTTGTACTGATAAGCGCTCAGCTTTGCTGGGCGCTTTTTTTGTTACAAGTTGTCTTGAACAGCAGCCTTACAGCCCAGAGGCAAGCTTTTTATGAGACATCTGTTTCTGCTCTATGTGATGTACATCTTTTCTGTTTTCTCGTCCCTGATAGCGAGCAGGTATGCCTTGGCTGCGTGCTGCTTCTGCACTTGTGTTTGCAGTAAGTTCAGGTAGTCCTTGCCATACACGCTTGGGCATCCAATGGGCGCGCAGGTCATAGCCCCTCTCTGATGGTCCACGACCTTCTAGACCAACACCTTCATAAAAGCGTCTCCACATGGCTTGTACGTACTTCTCATCAGTTGCAAGGTCTGTTCTAGAGAGCAGCTCTTCTAAAGAAGTATCGTCCAGCTGAATAGTTTCAAATGTTTTCATCTCTGGTGCATAAAAGCTGACTATATGATGAGCTGGATCAACAATAAAAAACCGTTCTGTACTCATCCGTTTGACAAAGTAATTACAAGTCAGTGGCACTACATTGGCATTAGGCTGAAACACCGACATAAAAGAGCCATCAGACATCCGAGAAAACCGTACAAATTGACGTGTGTGTTCTCGCTCAGATTCTACCTGCCGAGCGAGCGCATTAAACTCTGCCACAGTTGGGTCAGCAATATCTTCAAGTGCTCCTACACCGTACGAGAATGCAAGACGGATATACCTATGTACAATCTCTGGCATGGTGTATGCATCTGAAGCACATGCTAGAACAATACGTCGCGTTATCTCTTTTGTACCAACTTTCTTCTCTAGTCCCGTAAGAACTCGTCTGGCTAAGGCTACTACTGAGTCATCAGAAGGGTCTGGCCCACAGAGAATATGCTCCCCAAGGCTAGGCTGACAAAAACTTTCTCTAACAAGACGTACGTGTGCCGGGTTAGCATGCGAGAGATAGGTGAGTCCTACAGCCCCTACAACGCCTTCTAAGCTTGGATTACAGGAGATAACAACCTTCTGGGGCCTGGAGAGCCTTGTAAGTCTCTGAACAAGCGAGACAAGCTCTACACTTTGGTCAGAAGAGCCTGAGTTGAGAGGACTCAATACGACGTCTTGTTTTGTTGTACGAACTTGCTTTGGCATCAGCAATTACCCTCTGTTTAATCAGTTCTTGGTCAAGTGGAGCTGAGGCATCTCTTACGCCACAGCAGGTAAGAAAGTGATGAGATCGTTTGAGCTGTATTCCCAGCCGTTTAAGATCATCAAAGGTGAGGCGAGATCGTCTTCTTGCAGCAATAATTCTTCGTGCACCGGTAGGACCAATACCGGGCACTCGTAAAAGTATCTCTAGCGGTGCATCCATAATCTCTACAGGAAATTGATTAAGGCGCGTTAGCACCCACGCAAGCTTTGGGTCAACCTCTAAATCAAGCCATGGAGCTTCTGGAGACACCAGTTCATCGGGAGAAAACGCATAGTAGCGCATAAGCCAATCAGCCTGATAAAGACGATGTTCTCTGCGTAGAGGGACAGGGGTGTCTAACTCTGGAAGACGATTGTCTTCTATAACTGGAATATAGGCAGAGAAGAATACTCGCTTTAACTCAAATTGCTGGTAAAGCGCTTGAGACAAGTGCAATATTTGGTTATCTGATTCCGGAGAAGCTCCAATGATAATCTGCGTAGATTGCCCAGCAGGCGAGAAGGACCTCTTGCTGGAAGATACTATTGATGAGCGCATAAAGGTATTCTTCAAGCAGTTGGAACGTAGAGCTAAACCTTCTTTTATGATTTGCTTCTGACTTGGAATAACAATGCCCTGAGGCTTGTTTGCATGTTTCACAATACTCTTTGACGTATTTTTAGCTTCGAGCAATTGTCTTTCTTCAGAGACGCGTTGTCGATAGATGAAAGACATGGGTTTAGTAACTGTTTCTGCATTTTTGTGAGGGCAAAGTTTAGTAAGCGAGGTTGAGCTAGGTAACTCCAGGTTGACGGAGAGTCTATCGGCTAAACGGCCAATAGCGTCAATAAGATCTGGATCTGTTCCGGGAATTATCTTTGCATGAACATAGCCGTTGAACAGCAATTCATTCCTAAGGTAGGAAAGACATTCAATCATGAGTTCTGTGGTGTGGTCTGGCGACCCTATAACACCTGAGGAAAGAAAGAGCCCCTCTATGTAATTTCTTTTATAGAAATCTACGGTAAGTTCTGCTAGTTCCTGTGGTGTAAAGGTGGCTCGCTTGGTTTGTGCAGAGGACCTATTGACACAGTAAGCACAGTCATAACAACAAGCATTAGAAAGCAAAACTTTTAACAGCGTAATGCAGCGTCCATCAGGAGTAAATGAGTGACAGCAACCTGCTGCTGAGGCCATGCCCACTTTTCCTGCTTGTGGATCTCTGTCTACACCAGAGGAGGTACACGCCGCATCAAATTTGGCTGCATCTGCAAGTATGGTGAGTTTATCAAGAGTATCCATGGCAGCAACTTTCTACTTGAAAATAGAACGTCTGTTCGTATACTTAGACTATCATGATTAACGAAGAAGTAAAGAGAAATTTAGAACTATTGTTTGTCTTTTTAAAACCGCAGAAGGGATGTGAATGACGTGTGAAGGATGTATACTTTTCCCATCAACGATGTCGGGAGGAATGGCCGTGAGCACAGAAAAAAACAGCTCGTCACCACGCCTTTCTCGCCATGCGGATTTACAAGTTCCCACCTACGCCTTGTGTGCACTAGAAGTTCTTGAAAACGCCGGGTTTGAGGCGTGGATTGTAGGCGGCTGGGTGCGAGACGTCCTACGCGGCTCATTTGCCCATGATATTGACATCACAACATCGGCAACGTGGCAGCAGAGCAAAGCGGCTTTTGAGGCTGCAGACATTCCTGTGCATGAAACAGGTATTGCATACGGAACCGTTACTGCTGTTGTCGAGCAGCACCCTATTGAGGTCACAACGTATCGCTGTGACGGAGAATATCTTGATGGTCGTCGTCCTGATTCTGTGCAGTTTGTCTCTCGTATTGAGAAAGATCTTGCTCGTAGAGACTTCACTATTAATGCAATGGCATATCACCCAAAGAGGGGATTGCTTGATCTTTATGGCGGTCAAGAAGATTTATCTGCACGTGTAATTCGCGCTGTTGGGGAGCCTAAGGTTCGCTTTACAGAGGACGCTCTTCGCATGCTTCGAGCATTGCGGTTTGCATGCAGACTCTCGTTTTCAATTGAGGAGAAGACACATCAGGCACTTACTGAGTGTGCGCCGCTACTCTCTCAGGTTGCATCTGAGCGCATTGGTTCGGAAGTGGCTCAAATTGTTGAGGCTGGCCATATTGTTCATGCTATCAAGCTGGGATTTCCTGTTTTAGCGGTAGCAATTCCGGAGCTCTTACCACTTCAAAACTTTGATCAAAAAAGTCCGTATCATGCTTATGACGTACTGGAACATACTGCTCGGGTATGTTCTGCAACAGAAGCCTTTACTGCAGGTACTGCAACACCTGCGCTTAGGTGGGCGGCGCTTTTACATGATATTTCAAAGCCAGAAATGTTTAGCGTTGACGCAGATGGTAGGGGTCATTTTTATGGTCACCCAGAAAAAGGCGCGGCTGTGGCGAAGAGCTTACTTAAACGCTTAGCTTTATCGCAGCATTTGAGTAATGAGGTTTGCGCTCTTGTGGCATTGCATGACTATGACGTGGAAATTACCACGTCGTCGCTCAGACACATGGTTGCTTTGCTGGCTGAGGCAAGCAGGTCAGATGGTATCGCTCTTGCGTATGATTTATTGACGTTAAAGCAGGCAGATGCTTTGGCAAAGGCAAATCCGTATCGTAGTTATGCAGAAACACTTGAGGCTATGAGGACGCTTCTTTTACAGGAAGTAAAAGTTGGTATGGCTCAGAGCCCGCAAGAGCTGTGCGTTTCAGGCGCAGACATTATGGAGGTACTTTCTCTTCAACCAGGACCTTCTGTAGGTATGTGTCAACGCAAGCTTTTTAAGGCGTATTTATCCGGTCAGGTAGATAATAAAAAAGAAGACCTTCTTGCACTGCTCACCAAAGGTAATTGGTAAAAATAATAAAGAGTGCCAGATAAAAACAATATAGAAGTAGAGTCTGTGTATTTTTATATTGTCTTTAAAACGGTATAGTAATCATAAAAATTTATCTGAGAGGCGTCATTTTATATGGCGGAGAGTGTCTTACGGGGGAGTTCATGGGCGAGAAGCGCGATTATGTTACGTTAGAAGTTATACACAGTAAAGCTTACGAACAGCAACCCACAGAAGAGCCTGAAATTCCAGCAGCAACTATCTCTCATATTCGCGCAGAAGCACGTACTAAGAAAAGCGCCGCTACACGTCAGCGTATTATGCATGAGACAACCAAGTTAATGCTTGCTCGTGGAAATACTAACTTTAAAATGAGTGAGATTTCAGATCGTGCTCGTCTTTCAAAAGGTGCGCTGTATTATTACTTTTCTGATAGAGAAGCTCTTTTGCAGGCAATTTTTGATGAGAGTGTTAATGAACTTGCAAAAGATATTGCACACACCATTGGAAATAAGCCTGTCTCTAAAGAAACACTTCATGCAATTATTGCCCAGCTTGCTGCTCATATTTTGCCTGATTCACCTTTGGTTTTGGCTCTGATTAATAAGCTTGCTAGTTCTGAACAGGCACTTATTACCAATATTGAAGGACCGCTTTCTCGTGTTGTTGTCCTTCTTGCCAATCAACTAGAAACGGGAAAAGAACGCGGTTTTATTCGCCAAGACGTTAACTCAAGGCTTGCTGCTTGTTCAATTACAGGAGCATTGGTTCTCTCTGCTATTGGTCTTATGGGTGAGCGTCGTGGCGTCAGTGATTCTGAAGAACTTGCAAAAAATCTTCTTGAGCTTACCCTTGCTGGCGTTGGAACGGACAAGTAGTCACATACATTTTTGTATAATGCCAGTTTAACTATGTTGTTTAGAGAGCACCCTTGTGGTGCTCTTTTTTCAAATTTTCTTAAGAGCTACTGCTCAAAAGAGTTAACCATGGGTATAGTAATAGTGGTTGCGCGTAGAAGAACGCAAATATTCTGCATAAGCAGAGAAGCCATGCGTGAAAGGACAGTTCATGGCACACAAAAACTATTTGTTCACCTCAGAAAGTGTTACTGAGGGACATCCAGACAAGGTTTGCGATCAGATTTCTGACGCAATTCTTGATGCAATCCTGGCAAAAGAGGCAGAGCTTGAAGAGCGTGGATACGTTTCTCCAAGTGGTGTTCCAGCTTGCTTGGATAACGTTCGTTGTGCATGCGAGACCTTTGCTACTACAGGAACTATCGTGGTAGCAGGAGAAATTCGCACTCAATCCTACGTCGATGTTCAAGAGATTGTTCGTAACACCCTCAGAAATATTGGTTACGACCGCGCAAAATATGGCTTTGATTGCGAGACCTGCGGTGTCCTAAGTCTTATTCATGAGCAGAGTCCTGATATTGCTCAAGGAGTTGATCAGTCATTTGATGTCTGCTTGATCTTATCGGCGCAGGCGATCAGGGCATGATGTTTGGCTTTGCATCTGATGAGACCGATGTTCTTATGCCGATGCCCGCTTATCTTGCTCAGCGTCTTGCTCAGCGTCTCTCAGAGGTACGTAAGTCTGGTGAGGTTGAGTGCTTACGTCCAGACGGCAAGACTCAGGTTACCGTTCGCTATGAGGACGAGAAACCCGTCGAGGTTACAGCCATTGTTGTCTCCACGCAGCATGCCCCAGAGATTGAGGATATGTCCCTCATCAAGCAAGACATGATCGACCACGTTATTGCACCTGTAATGGGTGAGGTCAACATTGCTTGGGATAACGCTGATATTTACGTCAACCCAACTGGTCGCTTTGTTGTTGGTGGACCTATGGGAGACACTGGTCTAACCGGTAGAAAGATTATTGTTGATACCTACGGCGGTATGGGCAGGCACGGCGGCGGCGCTTTTTCAGGTAAAGACCCCACTAAGGTAGACCGCTCTGCGGCATATATGGCGCGCCATGTCGCAAAGAATATTGTTGCGGCCGGTCTTGCCGAACGGTGTGAATTGCAGCTGGCCTACGCTATCGGAGTACCGTTCCCGGTGTCGATTCGAGTAGATTCCTTCGGTACAGCCAAAGTGCCTGAAGATGTAATCG
>ERZ772906.1076-NODE-1076-length-15192-cov-3.028143_pt1 | contig 15192 bp, 8 predicted proteins | sample MGYA00511338_ERZ772906 | MGnify/ENA primary metagenome ERZ772906 (study PRJEB29015, sample SAMEA2738076) | human oral metagenome | biome: human oral; feature: human-associated habitat; material: saliva | place: China | collected 2212 ... | reverse complement strand
CATCCCGCGCCAGATCACCAACCTCATCGACGGCGTGCGCCCCAAGCTCTACGGCGCCGGGCGCAATGTGCGCGACTGGATCCACGTGCGCGACCACAACAACGCCGTGTGGGACATCATCGAGCGGGGCCGCATCGGCGAAACCTACCTCATCGGCGCCGACGGCGAGAAGAGCAACAAGGAGGTCGTCGAACTCATTCTGTCCCTCATGGGCCGCGACCCGCACGACTACGACCATGTCGCCGACCGGCCCGGTCACGATATGCGTTACGCCATCGACAGCACGAGGCTCGTCACTGAACTCGGCTGGACCCCGCAGTACACCGATTTCCGCTCGGGGCTCCGGGCGACGATCGACTGGTACCGGGACAACGAGGCCTGGTGGCGTCCGCTCAAGGCGGAGGTCGAGGCGAAGTACGCCGCTCAGGGGCAGTAGGCGGCCGGCGGCGATCGGCTGTCCCCGGACGAACACATCCCGACTCGCTCGAGCACTCCCAGCATCATCGCGGGTCAAGGCCGGCCCGGGCCCGGAGCTCCTCGCCCCCCGCCGTCATCTCCCCATCATCAACGGGCTTCGCGCCGCGAATATCGGGCGGATACGGTCGCCGAGCTCAGCCGAAGTACCGGTCCATCATGGACACGAGGTCGTCCCCGTAGCCGGGGGCCGTCGCCCAACCGGTGCGGTCCGGGTTCTCCTGGGCCCCCAGGTACTGGACGTAGCGAGCCGACCCTTTGCGCACGTAGTCGAACCGGGGATCCACCAACGGGTTGGCGAGGGAGGCCGCGGAGACGTCCGGATCGGCGTAGGCCCGCATGTGCTGCACCTGGGCGCGCAGCCCCGTGCGCACGTCGGGGAAGCTCGCACCCGCGATCGCGTCCCCGGTGGTCCCCAGACCGCCGAAGTTGAACTGATCCGCCTTCACGTCTCCGGTGAACTGCAGCCAGCCCGTCTCCTTGAGCACCTGGACGTAGAGCAGTTCGGGACTCACCCCCTCCGCGACCGCCTCGTCGTACAGGATGGTGAAGAAGTCCCTGGGCGTGGGCGCGCCGCCGGCCGCGAGCGCCTGAGTCGGGTAGGTGCGGCCGGAGTCCTCATAAACCGACGTCATCGTCTCGATCAGGCTCTCCCGCTCGGCCGTGGGGCCCACGAGGATCTCGCGCAGACCCTGTTGAGGCGCGGTCGTGTAGCCGGTCCACACGCCGGCGTCGGTGAACCCGGACCAGCGCCCGTCGATGAGAACGACGCCGGTGACCATGGCGCCGTCGGTGCCCAGGTAGTACCAAGAGCCGCCATCCCTGACCCAGCCGGTGGCCATGGCGCCGCTGGCCGGATCGAGCCAATACCACCTCCCGCCGTCGAAGAGCCAGCCGGTGACCGCCGTGCCATCAGCGCCTCGGTAGTACCAAACGCCATCCTCCTGAACCCAGCGACTCGCATGTCCGAGCTGCGCCTGCGCGATGGAACGGATCTGCTCCAGCTTCGCGTAGCCGACATCACCGGGGCACAGGGTACGGCCGACGTCGCGGTGGCCGGAGATCGTAGCGAGATCGACTGTCTGCCCCGCCGAGTACTTCTGAGTGGAGTGGAAGGTGAAGGGGGATGAGCCGACGGCGCTGTCCACGCCGGCGCGGTCCAGGAACCATCCGGCGACCGCGCCGACACTGGTCAGCTGGGCGTCCGAGGGGCTCACGGAGGTGTACGTCCCCATCATGGAGATGCCCATGGTTCCTGTGTTGGCGCCGTAGGCGTGGGCGCCGACGGTCATTGTCCCCGGCGAGGCGCTGAGAGTGCCGTCACGGCCCTCGAAGACAGTGCCGTACTTGTCCACCAGGAAGTTGTAGCCGATGTCCCCCCAACCGAGTGTGACGGCGTGGTAGTAGTAGATGCCGCGCACGATCGAAGCGGACTGGTCGGCGTCGTAGTCGTTGGTCCCCACGGTGTGGTGCACGATGACGTGGCGGGCCTCCGCGTCCTGGGGATCCCAACTCATGTACGCAGGATCCGCGCCCCACTCGGAACGGCTCGTGATCGCCACCGGCGGGCCCTCCGCAGTCGCAGCGGCCGGGACCGTTCCGGCCCGTCCCCGCGTCGGCACGAAGGCCGGTCCCTCGGTCCTCGGACTGTAGGATGCGTCGTCCGCCTGCACGCCGCCGGCGGGAGCCGGGGTGTGTCCCGCACCGGTGTCGACGTCGGGGGCCACGGCGGTGGGACCGGCCGGAGCCGTCTCGAGATCGGCGACGTCGAGGACCTCCTCACCGGTCGGCTCGCCTGGAACGAGAATGAGCCTGAGGTCGGCGGGCAGCGCGGAGTCACTGCCAGTGACGCTGGCCTGGACCGCATCGGCGCCGCCGGTGATGAACTCCTCGGTGCCGGGGACGCCAGCGCCGTCATCACGACCGGCGGCACTGGGCTCATCGCGGTACCAGTCGGACCAGACGCCGTCCTCGCGGACGCGCACGTAGATCGCCACGCCCTCGGGCAGTTCGCTCGAACCCTGCCAGCTGAAGCCGGCGACCAGGAAGGGATCGACGTCGAGCGGGTCGGTGAGCACGGTGGCGTCCGTCTGAGGATCGAGATCGCCCTCCGCGGCGACGTCGTCGGCGTGCACGACGTCGGGCCGCAGGATCGTAGGACCGTTGGACGTACCCGCCCCGTTCGCCGTGTCCTGCGAGGCCGAGGAGGACGCCGGCGACGCGGCCGGCGAAGCCGACTGCATCGGCTCGGCGCCGTCCACACCGGCCTCGGCCGCCTCAGTGGCCCGACCGGCGGAGTCCGTGAGCTGGAGGATCTGAACGGGCGACGCCGCCTGGGCGGGATCCGGCCCGGCTGCGGCGACGGTGGCGGGGGTGAGGGCCGCGGCGGCGAGCGCCGTCACGGCGCCGAGGCCTGCGTAACGGAGGGGCGGCATGCGGTCCTTTCAGCGTGTGGCGACGCACCGGGGCATCTGGTACCGGTAGGCGTAGACGAGCAGAATCCCATGGATGAGATTACCCGGTGCGCTCCCACGCCCACACCCCGTCTCATCCCTCACCCGTGGATATCGGCGATCTCACTGCCCGATGCTCATGGCCCTCTTGATGCGGGAGGCGATCTCAGGCCCCATCGTGCGCGAATAGGTGGCCGAGACGTGGTTGTCGTCGATGTAGACGAATACGTCGCCGATGATCGTTCCGCATGTGCCGTCGGGGCACAGCATGTCGCTGACGTCGATCTCATGGAAGTTGGGGATCGCCCCCAGGGACTCCGCGGGATCATTGTCGGCCATGGCCCCGTTCTTGGGGAACAGGCACCCGCCGACCAGGGTCTGGGGACCGACGGCGCTGGCGCACTCATACAGGCTCTGGTTCGAACGCGGATTGTCGCGCAGGCCGATAACCGTGATGCCCTCATTGGTGAGCCGCTCCACGAGCTCGGTGATTCCGGGACGCAGCACCTCGGCCGGGGAGTCCTCCGCCGTGACCGTCGTCTGGAGCAGGACGACGTCCGGCGGGTTCGCCTCGATCTGCGCCAGAGCAGCGCGGTTGCGCTTCTGGCAGTCGTTCTTGTAGTAGCCGTCCGGGGCGAAGGGGCAGGCCCCTTTGAGGTAGGCCGTGACATCCCAGTCCTCCTCGTTGAGCAGGCGCAGCGTCGGGACGGCGTTCTGAGCGATGTGGGAGTCCCCCACGACGACGGCCCGCACTCCCTGGCCGGAGGCGGACGGAAGACGTCGGCATGTGGAATTCTCCGACTCGACGAGCGCGGCCACGGCGGCATCGCACCTGATATCCGACAGGTCCGCCCACTCGGTGTCCACCGTCAACGGCCCCGGCACCGGGGGCGACGTCCAGTCGGAGGCCTGCCCGTTGGTCAGGGCGAGCGCGCCCGGATGCTCGGGATCGACACCCACTTGGACCGCCTGCGAGATCTCCGCACGACGCTGGTAGGCGATGGCGGCTCCGGCCACGCCCAACGGGAGAGCCCCGGCCACGAGGCTCACGATCACCATCACCGCCTGCGCGCGCAGACCGCGGCCCGAGCGCGGGAGCACCTGGGCCGGCCGGTCCACGCACCGCGTCATCACCGCGGCCACCGCCAGGGCGACGGCGATGGCGGCGACCCCGGACTCCAGGTCGAGCCGGTCCCGGTGCGTCGCGGCCAGGTACAGGACGAGTAGCGGCCAGTGCACCAGGTAGACGGCGTAGGAGCGATCGCCGAGCGCGACCAGGGGGCGTCGGGACAGCAGACGCGAGACGGTGCCGAGTCGCGGCGGGGTGTCGCACAGGAGGATCGCCGCCACCGCCAGCATGGGCACCGCGGCCACGGGACCCGGGTAGGCGCCGATGCTCACCAGGCAGAAGAGCACGAGGACGCCCAGGCCCAGGCACGACCCCAACCATCGCACGTAGACGTTGCGCGGCCGCAGACGCGGTGCAGCCGCGGCGATCGCCGATCCGAGAGCGAACTCCCAGACCCGGGCGCGGGTATCGAAGTAGACCGAGCCATCGGTCGGCGCCGAAGTGACCAACCAGGTCAGCGAGGCCACCGCCAGAACCGCGAAGGCCATCGTCACCACGCGACGCACCGACCGGCGGGTACGCGAGGCGATCACCGCGCACACCGCCATGAGGACCGGCCACAGCAGGAAGATCTGCCCCTGCATCGACATGGACCACAGGTGCTGCAGCGGTGAGGAGGCCGCGTGGTTGTCCGCGAAGTAGTCGGCGCTGACCGCCGCCAGACGCCAGTTCTGCCAGTAAGTCACCGAGGCGGCGCCCTGGACGAGCACCTCGATCCACTGGTTGCGGGGCAGGATGAGCAGCGAGGCGGTCACCGTGATCACGACGGTGACCACCAGCGGCGGCATGAGGCGCTTGAAGGTGTGCAGCCAGCGCTCGACGAACCAGGGCGTGCGCCCGGCCTCGGCCCGGCGCACGAAGGCCCCCGTCATGAGATAGGCCGAGATCATGATGAACGCGTCCACGCCGATCGGCGAACCGATCTTCCAGGCATGGAAGCCCAGCACCTGGATCATGCAGACGGCGCGCAGACCCTGAATGTCCAGGCGCCGACGACGCCCCGACGGGCGCGGCCGACGGGCGGCCTCCCGCCAGGTCCTGGTCAGTCCGCGCGGACCCGCCGCGCGTCCCTCGCCCGCGGCGGCCCTCCGCGGATGCGAGATCCCCCGCGGGCGAGGAGAGACCTGCTTCTCGCCGACCTGCGGACGCTCAGTCGTGACGGACATGATGATCCTCACGCGCAGCGACGGACGGCGAGCCCTGCGACCGGGCGGCCTCGGCCGCCAGGGGCGAAAGACGGGGCGGAAGCATCCGGATCGCACGGTTCCTGCGCAGCCCGGTCGGGATCACGGACGGACGCCCCGCGGGATCGACGGTGAGCACGAGTCGCTCACTCCCCGCGCATACGGTGCACGACGTCCTTGGAGGGACCGTCAGCGACCTTGACGCCCTTCTCCAGGAGCACGCCGCGCTCGCACAGGTCTGAGACCATGTCGAGGTCGTGGCTGACAATGACCAGGGTCTTGCCCTGGTCCGACAGGCCCCGGATCTCCCCCAGGCACTTGCGCTGGAAGGGCTCGTCCCCCACGGCGAGAATCTCGTCGATGAGGAAGACCTCCGGGTCGGAGTGCACGGCCACAGCGAAGGCCAGACGCAGGAACATACCCGAGGAGTAGAACTTGACCTCGGTCTCCATGAAGTCCGGGATTTCCGCGAAGTCGACGATCGAATCGTAGGCGTCCTCGATCTGCTTCTCGGTCATTCCCAGGATGGCGCCGTTGAGGAAGACGTTCTCCCGGCCGGTCAGGTCCGGATGGAAGCCGGCCCCGACCTCGATGAGACCCGCGACCCGACCGCGGGTGCGGACCCGGCCGCCGTCGGGGCGCAGCACCCCGGAGATGAGCTTGAGCAGGGTGGACTTACCCGAGCCGTTGAAGCCCAGCAGGGCGATGGTCTCGCCCTGGTGAACGTCGAAAGTGACGTCGTCCAGGGCCTTGAAGGTGTTGATGCCCAGGTCCTGCCGGCGCACGGCGGCGACGGCGAGCTCCTTGAGCGAGCGGCGGTGGCGCAGAGTGAACTGCTTGGTCACCCCGGCGATCTCGATGCGTGGGTCCATCACAGCTCCTGCGCGAACTTGCCCTCGGTGCGTTTGAAGGCGATCTGTCCCAGGGCCAGGACGACCAGCGCCCCGACCAGGCCGATGAGGGTGAGCACGGGCAGGGAGCCCAGGACCTGGACGTACTGACCGGAGGCGGTGGACCAGAAGCCGTAGTGGAACAGCTCGACGGCCACGGTCACCGGATTGGTCTGGTAAAGGTGCCACGCCCAGCGCGGGACGACCTCCTCGACGGCGGCCGCCGGGTAGAGCACGGGCGAGACCCATGTGGCCACCATGAGGATGAGGTCGACCAGGTTCTCCGCGTCCCGGAAGAAGACGTTGAGGCACCCGAAGATGAGCCCCAGTCCCAGGGCCGCCACGGTCACGATGATGAACCCTGCCGCGATGGCCGCCAGACCCTCCGGAGTCGGCCTCCAACCGTAGTAGAGGGAGCCCACGAGGAGCACGAGCAGCTGGGGGAAGAAATGCACGATGGCCACGTAAACGCTGGCCACGGGGAACATCTCGCGCGGCAGGAAGATCTTCTTGATCAGGGCCGCGTTCCAGATGAGAGTGCGCGTCGCATTGCCCATCACCTCCGAGAAGTAGGTGATGACGACCATCCCGGAGAACAGGTAGATCGGATAGGCCGGCAGCGTCTTATTGAGTCTGAGGAAGACGCCCATCGCCAGGAAGTAGACGATGAATTGGACGGCCGGCTTGATGTAGGACCAGGCCATGCCCAGCACGGACCCGTGATAGCGGACCCGGAGCTCCTTCTTGACGATCAGCGACAGCAGGAAGCGCTGCCGGAAGACGTCGAACAGCCCCTTGGAGTGGCCGGGGACGATCAGCTCGTCGCTCCCGGCCGTGATGGCCTGAGTCACCGGGGCTCCTTCGTGGCGGACGCCGCATCGGGCCGCTCCTGGGACCGGGCGGCGTCGGCGATGCCGAAGGTCCGGGCCCACGCCTCGGGGCCGACGACCTCGGACACGTGCGCCCGGTAATCAGCCTGGAGAGCGTCCCACTCCTGGTACAGGCGCTTGTGGAGAACGATCGAGCGGGCCAGCAGATCGCGGAAACGGGCGGGGTCGCGGTGGTACCAGGATGCGCCCGAGCCGTCGGAGTTGGACACGATGGCGGAATCGAACTGGGAGAGCATCCACCAGCGGGCCTCGGTCCACGGCACGCGCGCCTCGGGATTCGCTCGGGAGGCCGCCTTGACCGGCAGGACCTGCTTGATCGATCCCTTGGCGGCCATGGCGATGCGTCCCACGATGGTCTTGGGGTAGCCGAGGTCCTCGCCCTTACGGGGCAGCTTCTCGCGGTAGACCATCGGGAAGGCGTCGGGGTCTGTCTCCACGACGGCGTCGTCGAAGCCCGTGCGCAGTGCCCTCACCCGCGGCACGATGGAGGCGATGCCGGCCTGGAGGTGGCCGGGACCGGTGAAGACGTCCTCGAGGGCCTTCAGCCGCAGCTCGACCACCGAGTACTGGGAGGACAGCAGATGCTTGACCTGCCCCTGCATGGACTCGGCGACGAAGTGCCCTCCGCGCTTGTACTGGGAGTGGATGAGAGCCGCCACCAGGCGATTGCGCTCGTGGAAGTAGGCCTGCCAGTCCAGCGAGTCGTCCTTGTCCGTCCACGGCACGTGCCACACGGCGGCTCCGGGGAAGGAGACGGTCGGCACGCCGGCGCCCTGGGCGCGCAGACCGTACTCCGAGTCGTCCCACTTGATGAAGAAGGGCAGGCTCAGACCGATCCGACGGACCACCGAGGTCGGGATGAGGCACATCCACCAGCCGTTGTAGTCGGCATCGGCGCGCTGGTGCAGCCAGGGGGTGGTGCGCAGCGGCGCCTTGGCCAGGTCGTGGTCGTGCTCGGTGCCCTTGGAGGCCTCCCACCAAAAGCGCCAGGGCTGGATGTGCTCGGCGTAGGCGTGCAGCATGGTGCGCTCGTACATGGAGAACATGTGCCCGCCCACGATCGTGGGCACGCGGGTCAAGTCCGCGAAGGTGACGGCCCGCACGATGCCCTCGGGGTCGACGCGCACGTCGTCATCGAGCAGGAGGACGTAATCGACGCCGTCCTGCAGGGCCTCGTACATGCCGCGCGAGAAACCGCCGGACCCACCCAGATTGGGCTGGTCGATCACGCGCAACCGCTCGCCCAACGACTCCCGGGCGGCGGGGAAGCGGTCGTCGTCGACGACCTTCTTGTCGCCCTGGTCGGCGACGACAACCTCGTTGAGTACGCCGGGCAGCGTGTCGGAGGCCCCCAGCTGGCCGAGCATGGTGGCGCAGTCGGTGGGACGGTTGAAGGTGGTGACACCGATCGTCACCCGGCCCTCGCGGGTCTCGGCGGGGACCTCGGCCTCCCATCGGGCGGCCTCGACGGTCGCGTCCTGGGAGTCGGCGGCGATGTCGAACCAGTACCAGCCGCCGTCGCCGAAGGTGTTCAGCGGGAGCTTGAAGACCATTTCGGCGGCCTGCGGGGCGATGCGCGCCGAGTCGACCCTGTGCGAGGCGCCGCGGGCGTTGGACTTGTAGACGATGACCGACCCCGAGCCCGACACCGTGACCCGCAGGGTCACCTCCTCCACGATCGTCCAGCGCCGCCAGTAGGCGGCCGGAAAGGCGTTGAAGTAGGTGCCGAAGGAGGAACGGGACTGGGCCGGGATGCGATAGCTGTAGCGCGAGACGATCTGACCGCCGCTCTGCCGGGCGGTCTCCGCGATGCCGGTTTCAGGGACGTCGTCCCGCGCGTTGACGGGTGCGGAGGACACGGAGATGATCTCCCCCTCGGCGTACAGCTGCAGGATGTCGGCATCGCCGTCCGCCGGCATGACGAAGCGCTGCAGGACCCGCGTGGAAGTGCTCATGCCTCGATCCCCTCTCCGTTCAGGGCCGCCCCGTCGCGGAAGTGGGGGGCGATCGTGTTGTCGAACACGGACAGGGCCGAGCCGATGGCCATGTGCATGTCCAAGTACTTGTAGGTGCCCAGGCGGCCGCCGAAGACGACGCCGTCCTCGCTGGCGGCGAGCTCGCGGTAGGCGAGCAGTCTGGACCGGTCCTCCGGGGTGTTGACCGGGTAGTACGGCTCATCGTCCTCATCGGCGAAGCGCGAGTACTCCTTCATGATGACGGTCTTGTCCTCGGGATAGTCGCGCTCGGGGTGGAAGTGGCGCGGCTCGATGATGCGGGTGTAGTCGCGATCGACGTCGGGGTAGTTCATGACGCTCGTGCCCTGGAAGTCGCCGGTGGCGGGGTACTCGGTGGTGAAATCGAGGGTGCGCCAGCTCAGCGCCCCGGCCGAGTAATCGAAGTAACGGTCCAGCGGGCCGGTGTAGACGATCGGAACCCGGCCCCGCAGCGCCGCCTTGTTGTACGGCTGGGACTGGTCGAAGAAGTCGGTGCCGAGGACGACCTCGATGGCGGGGCTCTCGACCATCCTCTCCAACCAAGCGGTGTAGCCGTCCGTCGGCAGACCCTCGTACGTGTCGTTGAAGTAGCGATTGTCGTAGGTGTAGCGCACGGGCAGGCGCGAGATGATCGAGGCGGGCAGGTCCTTGGGGTCGGTCTGCCATTGCTTGCCGGTGTAGTCCTTGATGAAGGCCTCGTACAGCGGGCGCCCGATGAGGCTGATGCCCTTGTCGTTGAGGTTGGCCGGGTCCTTGCCGGCGAGCTCGCCGGCCTGCTCGGCGATGAGGGCACGGGCCTCGTCGGGGCTGTAGGCCGCGGAGAAGAACTGGTTGATCGTACCCAGGTTGATCGGCATGGGATACACCACACCGTCATGGGTGGTGTAGACGTGGTGCACGTAGGGTGTGAAGGACGTGAAGCGGTTAACATACCTCCACACCCGTTCGTTCGAGGTGTGGAACAGGTGAGCGCCGTACTTGTGGATCTCGATGCCGGTGCGCGGGTCCGGCTCGGAGTAGGCGTTTCCGCCGATGTGGTCGCGCTTGTCGATGACGAGCACCTCGAGTCCGAGCTCGTTCGCACAGCGCTCCGCGATCGTCAGGCCGAAGAAGCCCGAGCCGACGATGACGAGGTCGTGGTTCACCGTATTGTCCCTCCGTAGGCAGTAGCTCGATCGTAACCGATCGCGCGCCGGCCCTGCGCGGCCGGTCCGTCCCATCCTGCTCTCCTCCCGCTCCAGGGCCGGCCGGACGGCGCGACCGCGGATCGGCGACGGGCGGGCGCACCATACTCCCGCGTCCCCGCGGCGCCCGCCTCATCACCTGATAATGTGGCGATTCGTGTGGATATCACTCGTTCCCCTGATCGTGACGGTCTGCGGGCTCCTCATCCTGCCGGGTCTGCTGACCACCGCGGCGTCGGGCCTGCCGCTGCGCACGGCCGCGCCGCTAGCGCCCGCCGCGTCCGTCGCGATCATCGCCGGCGCGGGCGTGGTGGCGCCACTGGTCCGCGTGCCCTGGGGCGTCCCCCTCGTGGCGGCCCTCACCGCGATCCTCACGCTCGCCGCCGCTCTCGCGCGTCTGATCGTCTCCCGCGTCCGCGCCCGTCGCGCGGGGTCGGCGGACGGTGCCGCGACGCGGGCGCCGACCTCTCGCCCATCGCGCGCCGACGTCCTGACCGGCCTGGTGCTGCTGGGATTCTCGGCCCTGATCATGACATGGCTGGTGGCGCGCGAGCTCAACACCCCCGACGCCATCTCCCAGACCTTCGACGCCGTGTTCCATCTCAACGCCGTCGAGTGGATCCTGCGGACCGGCAACGCATCCTCCATCAAGTGCCACCTGGAGTCCCCCGAGGGGGGCGTCTACCCCATGGGCTGGCACACGCTGGTGGCGCTGACCATGAAGGTCGCGCACTCGACCAGCATCCCGCTGGCGACCAACGCCACCACGATCGCCGTATCGGCTCTCGTGTGGCCGGGCGGATGCCTGGCCCTGGCCAGTCGGCTCTTCAACGGGCGCCGGCTCGCCATGATCGCCACGGCCCTCCTGTGCACGGCGACGGCGTCCTTCCCCCTGCTGGTGATCAGCTTCGGCGTGCTCTACCCCAACTTCCTGGCCCTGGCCCTGCTGCCGGGGATGATCGCGAGCCTGCTGGACCTCTTCCCCGCCCACGACGAGCCGTCCGCGCCGCCGCTGCTCATCCCGGCGCTGGTCCTGGCCGTCGCGGGTCTGGGACTGGCCCAGCCCAACGCCATCGTCACCTTCCTCATCGCCCTGATCATCCTCATGGGCGCGTGGATCATGCGCGCCGTCAACGGCGCCAAACGCGGCGGACCCGCCCGTCAGATCCGCACGCGCATCATCGTCTGCGCCATCACGACGCTCGCGACGGTCGGGGTGTGGATCGGGGTGCGACCCCCGCAGCGTTCGGCCACGTGGGGGCCCAACAACGTCATGAGCGCGGTTATCGGCGAGATCCTCACCTCCACTCCCCAAGGGCTGCCCATCGCCTGGGTGGTGGCCGTCCCCGCGATCGTCGGCGCCGTCGCCGCCTGGAGGCGGCGACGGCTGCGGTGGCTCGTCATCTTCCACGCCGTCGGCTGCCTCCTCTACCTCGCGTCCAAGACGATGCCCATGGGGGATCTGCGCTACTACGTGGTGGGCACCTGGTACTCCGACACCAACCGGCTCGCGGCCCTCATCCCCCTGGGAACGATACCGCTGGCGGCGCTGGGCACCTGCGTCATCGCGGATCGGGCCGCGCAGCGCCTGACGACCCTGCGGCTGCACGAGCCCGGCGCGCGCAGGCGGATCGCCTACGCCGTCCTCGTGGCGAACCTCGTCCTCCTGGGTCCCGCGAGTACGGCGACCTCCCAGGCCCTGCACAAGCTCGAGGCCCCGTACACGATGAACGCCGGCTCTGAGCTGCTCACGCCCGACGAGCTGGGACTGATCAGGATGCTCCCGGGGCTGGTGGGCGAGGACGACACCGTCGCCGTCGACCCGTCCACCGGCGCCGCCCTGGCCTACTCCCTGGCGGGAACCAGCACCACGATCAAGCACATCTTCTACCACGACACGCCGGACCTGGAGGTCGTCGACAAGAAGCTCCGTCTGGCCGGGAAGGACCCGCAGGTGTGCGAGGCCGTCAACAATCTCGGCATCCGCTACGTCCTTTACTTCCCGGGGCGGACCCTGCACAACAGGCGTCCGTTCAGCGGGTTCGTGAACCTGCCCACCGCCGGGGGCTTCGAACTCGTCGCCCAGTACGGGCGGGCGGCCCTCTACCGCGTCACTGCCTGCGGGTGATGCGAGCGGCGGAGCGCTCGAGCGGCGCCCCGCCGCGAGGCTGGGCCGTCCGCACCGCACGCGCGGGTAGGCTCTGCCCCCGTGTGGTCCTCTCTCATCCCGGTCCTCCTCGCGGCGACAGCGCTGCTGTTCATCCCGGGCGCTCTCCTCGCCGCCGCCGCAGGGCTGCGGGTGCCCCTCATCGTCGGGCTGGCGCCAGCGCTCTCCGTGGCCGTCATCGCCGGGACCGGGGTCGTCGCGCCCATGCTCGGAATCTCCTGGGGCCCCGTCCCGATCGCGGCGGCGGTCGTGCTCCTGGCCGGCGCGGCCCTGGCGGCCAGACTCCTGGCCGCCAGACGGCACCCCGAGGACGGCGGACCGTGGGCACGACCCCGGCTCCAGCCCGCTGCCATCGCCGCCTGGTGCATCTCATGGCCCCTGTCCGCCGTCCTGACCGCGCTGACCATCGGACGCATCCTGAACACGCCCGACGCGATCTCGCAGACCTTCGACGCGGTCTTCCACCTCAACGCCGTCGAATGGATCCTGCGGACGGGCAACGCCTCCTCCCTGCACTTCCTCCTGGAGGCCCCGAGCGGAAGCGTCTACCCGGTCGGGTGGCACACACTGGTCGCCCTGGTCATGAGGGTGTGCGGGGCGAGCGACGTGCCCGCGGCCGTCAATGCGACGGTGTTCGCCGCAGGCGGTCTCGTATGGACCTCCGGCTGCCTGACGCTGGCCCATGTCCTGTTCCGTGCCCGCCCCCTCGCCCTGCTGACGGCCGCCGCCCTGGCCGGCGGCTTCGTCGCCTTCCCCTTCAACCTCCTGTCCTGGGGCGTCCTCTACTCCAACTACCTCGCCATCTGCCTGCTCCCCTCACTGCTGGCCGCAGCCCGCGAACTGGTGCCGTCCGGCGCCGGCGGCCGGCGGACCGGTCTGCTCCTGCCCGCCGGAATCATCGCCGCGGGAGGTGCCGGGCTGGCCCAGCCGAACGCCGTCGTCACCCTGCTGATCGCCCTCGTCATCCTGAGCGCGGGAAGACTCATCGCAACCGTGCGCACTCCGCCCGACGAGCGCCCCGTAAACGCCGTCCGCCGATGCGGTCTCACCACGGGCGGGATGCTCCTCGTCTTCGTCATCACGTGGTTCGCCATGCGGCCGCCCCGCGGAGCCGCCACCTGGGGCCCGAGCTATGCGACCAGCGGCGCCGTCGGCGAGGCCGTGACCAGCACGCCCGTGCAATTCTCCGTCATCTGGGTGCCGGCCCTCCTGGCCCTCCTCGGCTTCGTCGTCGCCCTGCGCGTCGCCCGGTACAGATGGTTGGCGGTGCTTCATCTGAGCACGTGCGCCCTCTACGTCGTGGCCCGGTCCACCCCGACGGGCGACCTGCGTCACTTCCTGACCGGTATCTGGTACACCGACGCCAGCCGCCTGGCCGCCCTGCTCCCGCTGACGGGGGTGCCGCTGGCCGTGCTCGGCGCGGAGGCGATCGCCCGATGGGGGCGCGAGCGCCTCACTTCGATCAATCGTCTCCGCGCCTCCTCGCAGCAGCCGTGGGCGCGGTGGGCCGCCTACCCCGTCATCGTCCTCATCCTGGCCCTGACCGGACCGCTGTCAGGAGCGATGTCGGCCTGCGTCAAACCCATGGAGCGGGCCTATCTGATCGCCGCCGACTCCCCGTCGCTCACGCCCGACGAGCGCGCCCTGATCGACGAGCTGCCGTCCCTGATCGGCGACGACGCGGTAGTGGCCGTCGACCCCGCATCCGGTGCGGCGCTCGCCTACGCGCTCTCCGGCACCGACACGACCATCAAGCACCTCTTCCACCGCGACGACACCGACCTCGACATCGTCCAGGCCAAGCTCAACCGGGCGGAGACGGACCCGGCGGTCTGCCCGGCGCTGGCCGACCTCGGCGCCGACTACGCGCTCTACTTCCCGGGCAAATCGATCTCCGATGTGAGGCCCTACCCCGGATTCGCCTCCCTGAACACCGCCCCCGGCTTCGAGCTCGTCGCCAACCAGGGGCGGGCGGCCCTCTACCGCATCACCGCCTGCGGGTAGGTCCCGCGGCCCGAGGCCGAGCGGGCACCGGCCTATCGGACGTCGGCCTCAGCGCGTGCGCTTAAGCAGGGCTCTCTGGGCGGTGCGGTAGGCGGTCCGCCGGACGCCGGTCGGCACCAGGCGGTAGCCGGCCCGCACCGCGATGTTGCGCACGTACTGGGCGGTCGTGGTGATGCCGGCGCGGTGCATCCTGGCCTGCAGCTCCAGTTCACTGTGCAGCAGGCGTCCGCCCCCGCGTCTGGCGTACGCCCCGGCGCCCACCCGGTAGCGCACAAGGACGTCCGGCACATTGGTGGCGCGCACGCCGTCGCGAATCATACGGGCGAACAGCCAGTAGTCCTCCATGAGGTCGAGGGGCTCGTACCCGCCGGCCGCTCGAACGGCCGACGCCCGGTAGACGACCGACGGGTGGTTGAACGGGTCGCGCAGGGTCATGGCACGGCGGATCCGCTCGGGGTCGGCCGGCTGACGGCGCACGACGCCGCCGGTGTCGGTCTCCTCGGAGAATTCCCGGATGGCCGAACCGATCAGATCGTACCCGGCCGCGAGGAGCGGCAGCTGGGTGGCGAAGCGCTCGGGCACGGAGATGTCGTCCGCGTCCTGGCGGGCGACCACCTCGTGGGCCACGTGCTCCAACCCGGCATCCAGGGCGAGAGCCAGCCCGGCGTTCTCGGCCAGCTCGAGCACCCGCACGGGCACTCCCCCGCTCAGCTCGCCCCGGCGGGCCGCGGCGAGGACATCATCCAGTTCACCGGGCACGGGCCCATCCCGCACGATGAGGACCTCGTCGGGGGGCAGGGTCTGCTCGACGGTGACCGAGGCC
>ERZ772906.1070-NODE-1070-length-15257-cov-10.355151_pt1 | contig 15257 bp, 9 predicted proteins | sample MGYA00511338_ERZ772906 | MGnify/ENA primary metagenome ERZ772906 (study PRJEB29015, sample SAMEA2738076) | human oral metagenome | biome: human oral; feature: human-associated habitat; material: saliva | place: China | collected 2212 ... | reverse complement strand
GCCATGAGGCGGTAGGTGGTGAGCTTGCCGCCCGCGATGGTGAGCATGCCGTAGATGCCGTCTCGCGAGTTGTGGTCGATGATGCTCATGCCACGCGCCATGTGGCGGGTGTCGGTCTCCGACACACGAGAGTCCTTGATGAGGGGACGAGCACCCGCCCACGCGTGCACCGCCCGGGCCTTGCGGAAGCCAGGAATCATGGCTTCACCAGAGTCGAGCATCTGCTGGACCTGGTCGGCGGGGATCGGCAGGTTGTCGGCGTCGTCGGACTTGAGGTCCGTCGTGCCGATGATGCACACCGTGTGGTCGGGCACCAGGATGTCACCGTCGGCGGGCCACACGCAGCGGTTGATGACCGAGTGAGTAAGGCGGTGGTTCATGGCGATCATAATGCCGGCACCGGCGACAACGTCGACGCCGTGGCAGTCGGCCAAGCCAGCGATCTTTCCAGCCCATGGACCGCCACAGTTCAGGACGAACCCGCATTCGATGCGCACGTCTTCGCCGCCGCGCTCATCACGAACGATGACGGCACAAATGCGCTCGCCGTCGCGCTCAATATTGGTCACGCGGTGGTAGGTCAAGATCTGGGCACCGTAGGCCTGCGCGGAGCGGATCGCTCCCCAGGTCATCTGCCAGCCGTCGACCGTTCCGTCTTCGACTGCGAACGCACGCTTGATGCGTGGGTCCAGACGGGGTTCGCGGCGTAGGGCCTCGGCGATGGAGATTTCCTCTGCCGGCACCTTTGCAGCAGCAGCACGGGCCAGGAACTGGTCCGCGTAATCTTCATCGTCGCGAGCGGTCACCACGAAGAGGCCGCCGGTGGCCTCGATGGCGTTGGAGTTAATGCGCTTGACGATCTCGTTTTCTTCAGCGCATTCGGTGGCCGACTCGGGGTCGGAGGCGATGTAGCGTGCACCGGAGTGGAGTAGGCCGTGGAAGCGACCGGACGTACCTTGAGCGATATCTGCCCGGTCGACGAGGACGGCAGAAAAGCCGCGCATTGCGACGTCGCGGACGACGCCGGCACCGGTGGATCCGCCACCGATGACGCACACGTCAGTGCGAAGTGTCTTCACCGTGTTTTTCCCTTCACGTCTTCATGAGGATGTGCCTCATTGCGCTCACAATTCTGCCCCAAACACCCCTATTTGAACGAATTCGCAGACCCCTATGCACATATGTGCACACGCGGCATACGCCAAAGTTCCATTCGCACGTCTTTGCCTTGAATACCCCGAAAAACCGGGAATAACAACCAATACATGTCACGTAATTCCGTTTTCGCCTCGCCGACATCACTACGATCCACGCCACAGGCACCAGACCCCCTAGAGTGAAGGCATGACAAACACACTGCTCGCACGCGTCCTCGAATCTTCGAACATGGACCCCTCCGTGCGCCCCCAAGACGATTTTTACCGCCACGTGAACGGCACCTGGCTGGCGACCCACAAAATTCCGGCCGACCGCCCGATGGACGGAGCCTTCCACGCACTGCGCGACGCATCCGAAAAATATGCCCGCGCAATTGCGCAGGACGCGGCCGCTGGCAGACTCGACGATCCGGACGCGGACCGCATCGCAACCCTGTGGACGCAGTTCCTCGACGAGGACACTATCGAGGCCGCTGGTGCCGCTCCCCTGCGCGCCGAACTCGACGCGATCAACGCCTGCGCGACGCGAGAGGAGTTAGCCGAGGCCATGGGCGCGCTGATGCGCGCCGGCATCGGCGGTCTCGTGGGCGCCTACGTGGGTACTGACCCTCATGATTCCTCCTCCTACATGGTTTCCCTCGTCCAGTCCGGCATCGGCCTGCCCGATGAGGCCTACTACCGCGAGGAGGATTACGAGTCAATTCGCCAGGCCTACGTCGCCCACACCGGACGTCTCCTGGCGCTGGCGGGCGTGGCCGACCCTGACGGCGCGGCGAAGCGCATCATGGCCCTGGAGACCGTCCTGGCCTCACACCACCGCGACTCTGTGTCCAACCGCGACCCGCTCCTGTCAGATAACCCGACGCCGTGGACCCGCTTGACATCGCTCGCCCCCGGCTTCGACTGGGACGCCTGGGCGCGCGGAGCCCGCATGCCCGTCTGCGGCCTCGTCGTCAACGTGGACCAACCCGACTTCCTGCGCGGCGCGGCCTCCCTGTGGGAAAGCACCGACCTGGCCACCCTCAAGGAGTGGCTGAGCGCATCGACCATCGACGTGCGCGCCTCCCTGCTCTCGGCCGATTTCGTGGAGGAGAACTTCGACTTCCACGGCCACACTCTCTCCGGTACGCAGGAGCTGCGTCCCCGGTGGAAGCGCGCGCTGTCCCTCATCGAGTCCTACCTGGGCGACGCCATGGGCCGCGCGTGGGTCGCCCGTCATTTCCCGCCCAACGCAAAGGAAGCGATGGATGCACTCGTCCAGCGCCTCCTCGACGCCTACGGCGAGTCGATCCGAGGCCTCGACTGGATGAGCGAGGACACCAAGGTCAAGGCGCTGGCTAAGCTGGCGACCTTCAACCCGAAGATCGGCTACCCCGTGAAGTGGCGCGACTACTCGACGCTGCACCTGGACTCCTCCACCACGCTCGTGGACAACGTGCGGGCCGCCAACGCGCACGCCACCGACCGCGAATGGTCCAAGCTGGGCGGCCCCGTCGACCGCGACGAGTGGTACATGACTCCCCAGACGGTCAACGCCTACTACAACCCCACCCAGAACGAGATCGTGTTCCCCGCCGCGATCCTCCAGCCCCCGTTCTTTGACGCGCAGGCGGACGACGCGGTGAACTTCGGCGCGATCGGCGCGGTCATCGGCCACGAAATCGGTCACGGCTTCGACGACCAGGGATCCCGATACGACGGCGAAGGCAACCTGTCGAATTGGTGGACCGAGGAGGACCGGGCCGCCTTCGAGGAGCGCACCCACGCCCTCATCGGACAGTACGACGTCCTCACGCCCTCTGTCCTCCTGCCCACTGAGGGTGACGAGGCCGTGGCCGACGACAGCGAAGACGGCACCGAGCGTTCGCTCCCCCACGTCAACGGCGCCCTGACCATCGGTGAGAACATCGGCGACCTGGGCGGCATGACAATCGCATGGAAGGCGTGGGTGGCCGCGCTGGCCGAGCAGGGACTCACCCCGCAGACAGCCCCGGTCATCGACGAGATCACCGGAGCCCAGCGCTTCTTCTTCTCGTGGGCGCGCGCCTGGCGGACCGCGACCCGCCCCCAGTTCGCCCGACAGATGCTGGCAGTCGACCCCCACTCCCCCGCGGAGTTCCGATGCAACCAGGTGCTGCGCAACCTGGATGCCTTCGCCCAGACGTTTGATGTCAAGCCCGGGGACGGCATGTGGCTCGATCCGGCCGAGCGCGTCACCATTTGGTAAAAGCGTGTCCCAGCGGACACATTTCGGCGTGCCCCGCGCATTCACCTGCAACACATGACACCATAGAAATGTTTGGCGCGACAGCGCCCCCATTCCATCGACGGAAAGGCACCCCATGCCAGGCCTGAACCTCACTCGCGAGGAAGCAACCGAGCGCGCCTCGATCATCTCCTCCGTGACACGCTACGAGATCTCGCTGGACCTCACGCGCGGCGACACCGACTTCGGATCGTTCACCCGCATCGAGTTTGACGCGCGCGAAGGCGCGTCCACGTTCGCGGACCTCGTGTCCAACAACGTGCACTCGATTCGCCTGAACGGCGTCGGCCTCGACCCGTTCTCCACCCACCAGGACAACCGCATCGCGCTGAACAACCTGGCGGAGCACAACGTCCTCGAGGTCGACGCGTCCTGCCAGTACATGCACACCGGCGAAGGTCTGCACCGCTTCGTCGATCCCGCGGACGGCCAGGCCTACACTTACTCCCAGTTCGAGGTCCCGGACGCGCGCCGCGTCTACACGACCTTCGAGCAGCCCGACCTGAAGTCGGTCTTTACTCTCACCGTCAAGGTCCCCAAGGGTTGGAAGGTCTTCTCCAACGCCCCCACCCCCTCCCCCGAGGAAGACGGTGATGCGTGGACCTACCGCTTCGCGACCACGGAAAAGATGTCGACGTACATCACCGCGATCGTGGCCGGCCCCTACGAGGGCACCACGGCCTCGCTCACTTCCTCCGACGGCCGCACGATCGACCTGGGCGTGTACGCGCGTGCCTCGATCGTCGATCACCTGGACGCCGACGAGATCATCGACATCACTCGCCGCGGCTTCGAGTTCTTCGAGGGCGCCTACGGCATCGCCTACCCCTTCACGAAGTACGACCAGATCTTCGTGCCCGAATACAACGCGGGTGCCATGGAAAACGCGGGCTGCGTGACCTTCCGCGACGCTTACGTGTTCCGTACCCGTCCCACCGAGGCTCAAATGGAGGCTCGCGCCAACACGATCCTGCACGAGCTGGCGCACATGTGGTTCGGCGACCTGGTCACCATGAAGTGGTGGAACGACCTGTGGCTCAACGAGTCCTTCGCTGAGTTCATGAGCCACCTGGCCTTGGCCGAGGCCACCAAGTACACCGAAGGCTGGACCGGCTTCATGGTCCGTAAGGACTGGGGCCTCAAGCAGGATCAGCTGCCCACGACGCACCCGATCACGGCTGAGATCCGCGACCTGGCCGACGTCGAGGTCAACTTCGACGGCATCACCTACGCCAAGGGCGCCTCCGTGCTGCGCCAGCTCGTCTCCTACGTGGGACGCGACGCCTTCTTCGCGGGCCTGCACGAGTACCTGACGAAGCACTCCTACGCCAACGCGACGCTGGACGACCTGCTCACCGAGCTGGCCGCTGCGTCGGGCCGCGACCTGGTCTCATGGTCGAAGGTGTGGCTGGAGGAAGCCGGCGTGACGCTGCTGCGTCCGGTCGTCACGACCGCCGAGGACGGCACGATTGAGCGCCTCGAAATCACGCAGGAAGCCTTCTCCGAGGGCGCCTCCCTGCGCCCGCATCGCCTGGGTGTCGCGGGCTACTCGCTGACCGAGGAGGGGACGCTTGCCCAGGTCTTCCGCGAGGAGCTTGATGTCGACGGCGCGTCCACGCTCGTCGAGGCCGCTGCGGGCATCGCTCGCCCGGACTTCATCCTGGTCAACGACGGTGACCTCGGCTACGCGAAGGTGCGCCTGGACGAGCAATCCCTGGCCTTCGCGGTCGCTAACATCACTAAGTTCACGGATTCCCTCACGCGCGGCGTCGTCATGGCCTCGGCGTGGGACATGACCCGCGACGGCGAGATGGCTGCCCGCGACTACCTGAACCTCGCGCTGACCTCGATTCCGGTTGAGGACAACATGAGCCTGCTCATGCTGACCCTGCGCCACATCGACGAGGCCGTGCGCACCTTCGTCGCACCGCAGGCTCGCGCCGAGGCCGCCGAGGACACGGGTCGTCGCCTGTTGCTCCTGGCTCGCACCGCCGCCTCCGGCTCGGACGCGCAGCGCATGCTCGTGGCCGCAGCCGCGCGCAATGCCTCCTCTGAGGAGCAGTTCGAGGCTGTCCGCGGCCTGTTCGACGCCACCCAGACCCTCGACGGCCTGGACCTGGACGTCGACCTCAAGTGGGATCTCCTGGTCTCGCTCGTGCGCGGCAGCGTCGCCACCGAGTCCGACATCGACGCCCTCGAGGCCGAGGACGACACGATGACCGGCCACCAGAACGCTGCGGCCTGCCGCGCCGCGCGCGCAGGGGAATGGATCAAGGCCGACGTGTGGGACAAGGTCCTCACCGACACCTCAATCCCCAACGACACCCGCTGGGCGATGATCTCGGGCTTCTGGGCACAGGCACGCACCAACCCCTCGGCCTACGCCACCTACGTCGCGGAATACTTCGACGCACTGGCGGGCATCTGGGAGCGTTTCACCTTCCACACCGCCGAGGACCTGACCACGCTGCTGTTCCCGACCGCGCTGGCCGGTTACACAACCGAGGTCGACGTGGTCGCGTCGGGCAAGGCGTGGATCGACGCGCACGCCGACGCCTCTGCCGGTACGCTGCGCATCATCCGCGAACTCATTGACGTGTGTGAGCGCCAGATCGCCAACCAGGCGGTCGACGCGGGCTGATCTGCTTATTGAGAGATGGTGGGGGCGTGGCCAGTTGACCACGCCCCCACCGTTTCTTTGCTTACCCTTCCTGTCACGTATGTGCCCGCTCGGCACCCGCATACCGCATCCAAGAGGGAAACGGACCCCGGCCTCGTCGAGGTCAGGGTCCGTTATGCGTGTGTGATGGACTCAGTGCGCCGCTGGCACAAGCACCGCCACTGAGCCAGAGATTCAGAGCTGGCCAGCCCAGGCACCGGAATCGTGGAAGAGGTGACGCTTGCCGTCGATGGTCTGGATGCCCGTGACCATCGCACCGTTGTCATCCATGTAGAACCAGGAGCCGTTGATCTCTGCCCATCCGGTGACCATCGCACCGTTCTCGTCCATGTAGAACCAGGAGCCGTTGATCTCTGCCCATCCGGTGACCATCGCACCGGACTCGTTCAAGTAGTACCAGTCAGCTCCAAGCTTGACCCAGCCGGTGGCCATGGCACCCGAGTGGTGCAGGTAGTACCAGGTGCCATCAACATTGATCCAGCTGGTCTGCATGATGCCATTCTCGGGCGAAAGGAAGTACCAGGAGCCGTTCCAGCTGGCCCAACCGAAGATCTGCTGGCCATTGAGGGTGAAGTACTCCCAGCCGGCCTCCTCCTTGTGCCAGCCGGTCACCATGTAGCCGTCGGAGTCGAATCGGTAGATCTGGTCATCAATCTCGACCTGCTCATCCTTGGCGTAGTCGCCGTCGCCCAAGTCGAACCACCAGCCCTTATCGTTGTGCTTCCAGGAAGCAACGGGGCCTTCCTCGCCGTCCTCATCGTCAGCTGCCGGGTCTTCCGTGGCGGTGTCCTCGGCACCGGGCTTCTCGTCCGTGGCGGGCTTCTCGTCCGTGGCGGGGGCAGAGTCCTCAGCAGCGGGCTGCTCAACCGCAGCAGCAGCATCACCCGGCGTACCCTCCTCGAGGGCGACGGGGGCCGCATAGGCGGGGACGACGGTTCCAGCGACGACGGCGGCAGCACCGAGGGCGGCGATCATGGTACGACGGGCATTGATGGGACGCATCTGCGTGTTCCTCTCAAGATGTGGTGGCGTCTTACTCGCAGCTACTGAAGGGCCCCATTGGTCGTCCAGCACTGAAGTCGGCGATGGTTTCGCGCTAACGCATTACTGAGTATATATAACAGTTTGTCGATAATCAACCATGGAACATCTATTATGTTCCGAATCACACTAAATGAGTGGTGAATATCGCCTAAGAACATTCCATGACATTCATACGACAAACTACTTATGGTTGGAAATGTAGCAAATATGCGAAGTCGTTACTCTTATATCTGCCAGATCTGACCAAAGATCGCACACACGTCAACAGTTCAACACATCATCACAACGACACACTCGTCAGACACTCCACCACCCCACACGCACCGTATGTACAGAAGGACCCCGGCCTCGTCGAAACAAATCAAACGAGACCGGGGCCAGGGGAAGTGGAGCACACTTAGCGAGGACGCACCTCGCAGGCGACACCGTCACCATCACGATCAAGATCCGCGCTATAGCCCGGATCTCCACGGCGCAGTGGAGCAGCGCCCGCGTTCCAGGCCTCGGTGCAGTTGTTGAACGTACGCGCATTGCCAGAACCGCCGCCACGCGAGGGCACCGGGTACAGCCCCCACCAGGCACCCGAGTCGTAGAACCAGTGACGCTCAGAACCAATCCACTGCGTACCCGTTACCATCGCGCCGGATCCGTTCAGGTAGTACCACGTACCTCCGAGATTGAGCCAGCCGGTCACCATCTCGCCAGAACTGCGGAAGTAGTACCAGGAACCCCGAACAGCGTTCCAGCCCGTCAGCATCGCACCATTGGCGTCCATGTAGTACCACGCACCACCCTGACTCACCCAGCCAGTCGCCATGGTCCCCGAGGCATCTAGGAAGTACCAGGTGTCACCGACCTTCTGCCAACCCGTACGCATGATGCCGGTTTCCGGATCCAGGTAGTACCAGGAACTCCCCACCTGAACCCAGCTTCGCGCCTGTGCACCCGAGGTGCTGTAATATTCCCACGCACCGTCAACACCATACCAACCGGTGACCATGTAGCCACTGGCATCAAAGCGGTAGGTACTGCCGCCAATCTCGCGCACCTCGCTATGCACAAAGCTGCCGTTGCCCAGGTCATACCACCATCCAACAGCATCCTGCTTCCAGGAGGGCTTGGGGTCAGGCGCGGGTGCAGGGTCCGACTGCGGAGCGGGATCAGGTGCAGGGTCCGGGTTGGGCGCAGGGTCCGGCTGTGGATCAGCGGTCGGCTGAACGGTTGGTACCGGCTCCGGGCTAGGATCAGCATCTGCCGCAAAGGCAGGCATGACACCACCGACGACGAAGGCGGCGACACCAAGCGCTGCAACCACGCTTCGATACGCATGAATGGGACGCATACATGTTCCTCTCGATAGAAGGAGCGAACGAACCCGCTCCCTCAACGGAACGGGTATCACCGTGTCGATACGGCTTCAGTTTCACAACACTCATTTACCGAGTATACACTCGCACTCGCTGAATGCAAGCACCATCACACAATCATGTCCCTTGGCAAACTGGCGGCCACCGCATAGGGGAAGCCCCCGCCGATGAGTGAACTCATCGGCGGGGGCTTCAATCACAGCGTCAGTTCTTGGCGCGACGCGATGCGATGAGCGCACCAATGCCAGCGACCAGGACCGCGACAGCACCAACCGCAACCCACGTGGCCGTGGTGCCCGTGGAGGCGATGGTCTGCGGACGAGTCTTCGACGGGGTCGAAGGCTGCGACGGGGCAGGTGCCGGAACGACCGGAGCCGTGGTGGTGGGGGTCGACGGGCCAGGCGCGGGAGCGGAAGGCTCGCCGATCGACGGGTTCGGGATCTCCGCGGCCGTGCAGTTCGTCAGCGCGGCGCGGTACTCCTCGGCTGTCAGGTAACGCTCAGCCTTGTTGTCACCCTCAAGGACGGTTACGCCGCCATCCTTCTCGGGACGCACGGAGGTGTCAGCAGCGATCGAGTCAGCAACCTTATCGAGCTGAGCGTCGAGTTTCTCGAGGTCCACAGCAGGCTTATCCTCAGAGATTGACGCCAGATAGTCATCGAGGGCCTTCTGAGCAGCATCGACGGCGGCCTGAGCGTCAGCGACGGCCTTATCGGCATCAATCGAGGGCTTATCGTCGACGGGCGCGGGGGTCGCTGGAGCGGGCGCGGGGGTCGCTGGAGCGGGCGCGGGGGTCGCCGGAGCGGGCGCGGGGGTCGCCGGAGCCGCGGCACCATTCTTGGCGGGCAGAGTCGAGACATCCACGGGGAGGGCAGAACCCGGGAGCGCGCCAACCATCTTTTCCCAGGAGTTTGCGCGCTGCTCATCGCCGGATCCAGCAAGGCCGGAGACGTAGTTCGTATTGTCTGTATTGAAGGCCTTGCCGTCGAAGCCGTAGGCCGAGGCCGTGTCACCGGTCGTGTGGAAGCGCGACAAGTTCGGCGAACCACCGGTGACACCATAGAACTTCTGCGTGCCGTAGACGCGTGTGCCCTCACTGCCCTTGGCAATGTACACACCGACGCCAACGGTGTTGCTCGCACCGAGCATGTTGCGGTCATGCCCCTTAGAGTTCTTCCATTGATCGAAGAGATCAGCAGCAGCCTGCGCAGGAGTCTTCATGCCGCCGCCGGCAGAGAAGTTCTCAAGGTGGTTGTAGGCGATATTTTCAGCAGCAGACATGGTATCTGCTCCGTCGAGAGCCCCCTGCCCCATGTTCTTGTAGGACTGATCATGCTCGAAAGAATCGGTATCGGACATGTGCTTGCTCCACGAGCGAGCATCGCCAGTAACGGTGTCCGACACGACCAACTCGGGTAGGCCAACGTTGGCGCGGTAGGCATTCATCTTCTGAACGATGAGGGCCTCGATGATCTTGGCCTGGGTCTCGTAATCAACCTTGGACCAGTCAACCCAGTCGAGACCGCGGTCAACAGTAGTGTCCGCAGCGGGCGCATCTCCGACGGCGGGGGCATCACTGACAGAGGGGCTGGGCTTCTCGGCATCCTGCTTGGCGGCCTCCAGGGCGGCCTGAGCGTCGGCGAGGTCCTTACGAAGCTGAGCCTCACGCTCAGGGTCGGCCTTGTTATCGGCCGAATTGCCCGCGGCCGCGTCGGCGTACTGGGCGAGCAGCGGGGTGTACTCAGCAGTGATGCGAGCGTCTGCGCCCGTGAGGGATGCGCAGAAGGGATCCTCGGTGGCATGGTTTCCCTCGGCCAGTGAGGGGATCACAACGAGGGATGCCGCGATCGTGGTGGCGGCGAGCACCACCGTGGTGTGAGTGCGGGTGAGTTGGAACGACATTAACTATCGGCCTAACACTATGGAACAGAGACAGGTAAATCTTTCCATGCGGTTTACGAGATTTCAAACTTTTTTGAGTAATTAATTACATGCAATTCTCTGAAATTGCAACGTTTTCTCGGTTTTACAGATTTTGAACATCCCACATGCCGATACCAAAACGTTATATTAACCGATTGGCAATTTACCATTCTGCAAGTTTGATACTGACCTAGCGCTTGGATTACATGCAGCAACCTCCTCACACCCGCAGGACAGGTTTCCCCCACCTCCCCACCCACTGACAGACACCCCCAGCAGCGCACATACACTCCCACCTAGTGGAAGCTGAGCAACACCACCCACAGACGGGACACGCCGGAATTGTTGTCACACGCGACCAACCCATCACGAATCATGGAACAGCCACACACTAACCACAGCACATGACAACAACAAGAGACAGACTACAGCGGCTAACACCCCACAGATCCCGATGAAATTCAGAAGCGCAGCAACGAGCGAGCCAAAGAAAAGAAAGTGACCACGGGCTCACGGAGTAACAAAAAACCGACACTCACAAACTGAGTGTCGGTTTTTTCGGTGGAGCTAGGGGGATTCGAACCCCCGACCTCTTCCATGCCATGGAAGCGCGCTACCAACTGCGCCATAGCCCCTTTATTTATTTCGTCACCCCGGCGACCTGATAAATAATAGCCAACTTTTCGAGAGGTACGCAAATCAAAACCAAGTGTCGCTGATCACATCGTCATGAAACTGTTGAAATGCTAGGTAAATGAGGCCCCCAGAGGCGTGTTAGGCCCCCAGGATATCCTCGCGAGCCCCGATGTTGTGCGATGCCAGGCGCCATCCGGTGCGCGCTGCGCTCTTCGCGGTTGAGACGCCAACGGGTACCAGTTCCGACCAGTGGCAGTTATCGACGCCGCGCAGGCCGTTGAAGTCCGCGGGGTCGAGTCCCATCAGGGAGATGATGCCCCGCGCGATGGCGGAGCCGTGCGAGACGATGATGAGAGACTGATCCGACCGGCACGCAGCCGCCGCTTCAAGGACGGCGTCGCGGAAGCGCTCCCCCACGACCTCGGAGCGCTCAACCTCGGCACCCCCACACTCACCAGTGTCTCGATACTCGGAGTAGGCCTCGGGTTGCTCGCGGGCGATTTCCTCGTAGGTCTTCCCCTCGAAGGTGCCGTAGAAGCGCTCCGTGAGCCTCTCGTCGCTGACCGGACCCTCGCAGGGGTAACCGGCAATGTCGAACACGCGCGCGAGGATACGGGCCGTGTCGAGTGCGCGCACCAGCGGAGAGCACACGATGCGTACTCCCCCGTCGTCATAGCTGCGCGAGGTCTCGGCGGCGACCATACCGACCTCGGCGCTGGGTTCGCACAGGCGCGACACAAGCACACCTGCGGCACCGGCTGCCTGAGAGCGTCCCGAGTCATTCAGGGGTTCGTCGATACGCCCCTGAAAGCGGCGCGCCAGGTTGAAATCCGTCTGGCCGTGGCGCAGCAGGACGATACGCGACGCGCTCACTGCGCGGACTCCACGCCGTGGGTCGCGGCACGCTCAGCTGCGGCTGCGCGGGCCTCCTCCGTATCCACGTCGATGGGCACCGCCGGGCAGTCACCCCACAGACGCTCGAGCGCGTAGTACTCGCGCTCCTCCTCGGAGAGAACGTGCACGAGCATATCCGAGTAGTCGAGGAGCACCCAGGTGCCCTCCGCACGCCCCTCGATGTGGGCGGGACGGCGATGCTGCTCGGCCCAGATGCGGTCCATGATGTCCTCGGCGATGGCGCGCACCTGACGGTCCGTCGGGGCCGAGACAACCACGAAGGCATCCGCCAGGGCAAGTTTGCTGGTCACGTCAACGAGCACCGGGTTGATGCCGCCGCGGTCGTGTGCGGCGCGAGCAACCAGGCTCGCCAGTTCTGCGGTAGCGTCGGGAAGGCTCACGTTTCTCCTTGAGTTAGGACCGGTACAGGCCGTATTTGTTGATGTATTGGACGACGCCGTCGGGCACCAGGTACCAGACCGGTTTGCCCTCTTCGACGCGCGTGCGGCAGTCCGTCGAGGAGATCGCCATGGCGGGAACCTCCAGCAGCGACACGGACTCGTGCGGCAGGCCGGGGTCCGACAGGTTGTGCCCGGGACGCGTCACGCCGATGAAGTGCGCCTGCTCGAAGAGCTTGTCGGCATCCTTCCACTGCGCGATCTGTGCCAGAGCGTCGGCACCCGTAATGAAGTAGAAATCCGAATCCGGGTACTCGCGTGACAGATCCGCCAGCGTGTCGATCGTGTACGTCGTGCCCCCGCGGTCGATATCGACGCGCGAGACTGCGAAACGTGGGTTCGAGGCGGTCGCGATGACCGTCATGAGGTAGCGGTGCTCGGCTGAGGTGACGCGCCGCCCCGCTTTGAAGGGCTGCATAGCGGCGGGTACGAACACAACCTGGTCGAGTCCGAATACGTCCATGACCTCGGAGGCGGCGACGAGGTGTCCGTGGTGGATCGGATCGAAGGTACCGCCCATGATGCCGATCGCCCGCCTCCTGCGCAGGGCGCGCGGAGGATGCTGGGGCAGCGCAGGGGCGGCTGTCGCGCCCGCGGTGGCCTCCGTGGTTTTTTCGATCGCCTCCCCGTCCGAGGCCGGGCCTGCTTCCTTGTCTTGCGTGCTCACGGGCGGATGGTTCCTTCTCCCTCGTAGATCCAGGTGGTCGTCGTCAGCTCCGTCAGCCCCATGGGGCCGCGCGCGTGGAGCTTCTGAGTGGAGATGCCGACCTCGGCTCCCAGCCCCAGCTGGCCGCCGTCGGTGAAACGCGTCGAGGCGTTGATCGCGATCGCGGCGGCGTCCACCCCAGCGCGGAAAGCCCGAATGGCGGCGACATCGGATGCGACAATACCCTCGGTGTGGCCGGTCGAGTAGCGGCGGATGTGCTCGGTCGCTTCCTCCACGCTGCCGACGACGCGCACGGCGAGGTCCATCGACAAGTATTCGGTCGACCAATCGGCCTCGGTGGCATCCACGATCATGTCGGCGTCGATGGCGGGCTGGTCGTCCACGATGGCGCGAGTGGCGCCGTCGGCGTGGATGGTCACGCCCGCGGTCGTCAGGCGAGTGATGGCGGCGACCAGGAAGCGGGCAGCGACGTCGGCGTGAACCAGGAGGGTTTCCGCCGCGTTGCACACGCCCACGCGCTGCGTCTTGGCGTTCATGATGATGGCTTCCGCTGCCTCAAGGTCGGCGGAGGCGTCGACGTACAGGTGGCAGTTGCCGGTGCCCGTCTCGATAACGGGCACGCGTGACTCCTCGACGACGGCGTTGATGAGACCCGCTCCCCCACGCGGGATGAGTGCGTCAATCGCACCGCGTGCACGCATCATGGCGCGTGCACCCGCGCGACCCCACTGGTCGACGGTCTGGATCGCGTCAGCGGGCAGGCCGACGGAGGCCAGTGCGTCGCGGCACACCTCGATGAGAACCCGGTTCGAGGCCTGGGCTGCGCTTCCGCCACGCAAGATGACCGCGTTACCAGCCTTGATCGCCAGGGTCGCGGCGTCGATGGTGACGTTCGGGCGGGCCTCGTAGATGATGCCGACGACACCGAGGGGCACGCGCTCCTGAGTGACGCGCAGGCCGATGTCAGTACGGGTTCCTCGCACGACCTGGCCGACCGGGTCGGGCAGGGCAACGATCTCGTGAACGGCGTCAGCGATGGATCGGATGCGGTCCTTTGTCAGGGCAAGGCGGTCGAGGAGGCCCTCGCTCATCTGCTCCGCGCGGCCGCGCGCCACGTCCTCGGCGTTGGCGGCCAGGATCTGGTCGGAGCGCTCGATGAGCGCCGCCGCGATCGCTTCAAGCCCGCGGTTCTTCACCTGAGTCGTCGCGTTTGCGAGCACGCGCGCCGCGTCGCGGGCAGCATCGGTCACCTGGGAAATATCAGCAACAGTATCCACTCGCACATCATGTCACACGAGTGCGGGGCGGTCCCTGTCAGTCAGCGCTCAGCGCAGAAAATGCGTCACCTAACACCGCCAGATCATCGCGATGAATTGCTGGCCTGGGATGCTCGTATCCTGCCGCCACCAGCTGCTCCATACCCGCGCCGGCGATCTGGCCCAGTGTGTCCGAGTCATAGCCGGACACGCCGCGCGCGATGAGTCCGGTCGGGCTGGCAACGTCCACAACGTCCCCGGCCTCGAAATGACCGAGCACCGAGTGCACGCCAGCAACCAGCAGAGACTTCTTGCCGACCGTGATCGCCTTCGCAGCTCCCTCGTCGACAATGATCTCGCCGCGAGAGGGGGCCACGTGTGCGATCCACAGGCGACGAGAGGCTGGACGCTGGGCCGACGGTTCGAACCAGGTGCCGACGCGGCGGCCTTCCAGGACGGACCCCAGGTCGTTTGCGCTGGCCAGCTGCACGCCGATGCCGCTGGCCGTCGCCAGCATCGCGGCCTGCACCTTCGTCGCCATGCCGCCCGTGCCAACGCGAGAACCCGCACCGGTCACGAGCACACTCATGAGGTCGTCCGCGCTGGCGACGCGTTCGATCAGCTCCGAACCCGGATGATCCGGAGGAGCTGTATACAGGCCGTCAACGTCCGTCAGCAGCACGAGGGCGTCGGCCTTAATCATCTGGGCGATGAGCGCAGCAAGTCGATCATTGTCGCCGAAACGCAGCTCGCGGGTGGTCACCGCGTCATTCTCGTTGAGGATCGGCACGACGCCGAGGCCGAGGAGCCGCGAGAGGGCCGCGCGCACGTTCGTGTAGTGGTCGCGGCGCATCACGTCGTCCGTGGTCAGCAGCACCTGGGCGGCATCGAGGTGATGCGCCTGGAAGG
>ERZ772906.1068-NODE-1068-length-15268-cov-6.735029_pt1 | contig 15268 bp, 9 predicted proteins | sample MGYA00511338_ERZ772906 | MGnify/ENA primary metagenome ERZ772906 (study PRJEB29015, sample SAMEA2738076) | human oral metagenome | biome: human oral; feature: human-associated habitat; material: saliva | place: China | collected 2212 ... | reverse complement strand
AAATATGAAAAAAATAATATTAGGAGCATTTTTGTTAGTATCAGCTTTATCATTTTCAACTGAAAGAACACTATCATTTGAAGATACATTTAAAGATGAAAAAACTGGAATAGTTTATGCTATAAATGAAAAAATTCCATTCACAGGAATAGTTGAATTGAGAGAAAATGGGAATATTAAATTTTTAGTGAGTTATAAGAATGGATTAATGGATGGAAAATCACTTAAATATTATAAGTCTGGTCAAATCAATTTAGAAGAAACTTATAAAAAAGGCTTACCAGATGGAATCTCTAAAGCATATTATGAAAATGGAAAAGTGGAATATGAAGCTTCTTATAAAAATGGTAAGAAGGATGGAATTGAAAAAAGATACTTAACTACAGGTATATTAGTAGTAGAATTTCCATATAAAAATGGTAAATTACATGGAGTAGTAAAGGAATATGATGAAATCTCAGGGAAATTAAAATTGGAAGGTCCTTATAAGGATGGAAAAATAGATGGTATTGTAAGAGATTATTATCCAAATGGAAAAATAAAAAGAGAAGAAACATATAAAAATGATGTAAGAGACGGTTCAATGAGAGTATATTATGAAAATGGAAATTTAGAAAAAGAATTTTACTATAAAAACGCAAAAATGGATGGAATACAAAAAGTTTACTATCCAAATGGTAAAATAAAAACAGAAGCTAATTTTAAAGAAAATAACTTAGACGGTATTCTTAAAGAATATGATGAAAGTGGAAAAATAACTAGTGAAGAAACTTATCAAAATGGTAATAGAATAAAATAATAAAAGTAGGAGGAGAAAAGATGAAAAAACTATTATTAGGAGCATTTTTGTTAGTATCAGCTTTATCATTTTCAGCAGGAAGAAAGGTTCCAGCAGGAAAAATAGTAATGGATCAAAATACTGGAATAGCCTATGTACAAGGAGAACAAACACCATTTACAGGTACAGTTGAAGTCAAATTTGATAATGGTAAGGTTCAAGGATTATTAGAAGTTAAAAATGGTTTATTGGATGGAACAGGGGTTACTTATTATCCAAGTGGAAAAGTTAAATCTAAAGAAAATTATAAAAATGGTTATGAAGAAGGAATAAATACAATATACTATGAAAATGGTAATATAGAATATGAGAAGTATGTAAGTAATAATGGAAGATTAGTTTACGAAAAACATTTCTATCAAAATGGTCAAATAGACTTTGAAGCTACATATAAAGATGGACAATTAGATGGTATAGTTAAAAAATATGGACCAAATGGTCAAGTAGCTCAACAAGGAATATTTAAAGATGGAGTACAAGTACAATAGGGAATATAATAGTGCTGATAGAAGAAGTTTTCTATCGGCATTTTTTTTAAAAGAGCTTGAGATAACAAGGTATTTTTGGTAAAATTAAATTGAAATATTGGGAAAATTATGTTAGCATTGAAGTAAAGTAAGGGATTAGGAGAGTGAGAAAAATGACTGACAAAAAAGTATTATTTGTAAAAGGATATTTTAGAAATAAATTATTAAGAAAAACAATAACTTTCATAATGTTATTACTTTTCAGTTTTAACATATTTGCTGAGGTAGTACCCGATCCTGCAAGTATAGGGACAAGAGCAACAAAAACAGCTTCAGGAATAGATCAATTAGATATAGCAGCACCAAATAAAAATGGAACAAGTTATAACTCCCTGAAAGAATTACAAGTTAGCGAGCAGGGTTTAATTTTAAATAACAATAAAGATATAGTAGCAAATACAAAAATAGCTGGTTATGTAGCAAGAAATAGAAATCTTGATAATAGCATAGCTGCAAATTTAATAATAACAGAAGTAACAGGAAAAAATAGAACTAATATAAACGGAACAGTTGAAGTTGCTGGTAAAAGAGCAGATCTTGTAATGGCAAACAGAAATGGAGTTTATGTAAATGGAGGAAATTTTTTAAACACTGATAGAGTGACATTAACAACAGGAAGTTTAGAAATGAAAAATGGAGATCTTGTTGCAATAAATGTGTCACAAGGTCAAATAGGAATAGGTGAGAAAGGTTTAAATGCTCTAAATCTTACAGAACTTGAACTTTTAGGAAAAACTATTGATGTATCAGGAGTAATAAAAGCTTCAAAAGAAACAAGACTATTGGTTTCAGCTGGAGGACAAACATATGAATACAAGACAAAAGAAGTAAAAAGTAAAGGTGAAACATATAAAGGAATAGCAATAGATGGAAAATCAGTTGGAAGTATGTATGCTGGAAAAATAGATATAATTTCAAATGATAAAGGTGCAGGAGTAAATACAAAAGGAGACTTAGTAAGTGTAGATGATATAGTAATTACAGCAAATGGAGATATAACAACAGCACAGGTAGATTCAGGAAAAGACTTAAAATATAAAACTACTCAAAAAGTAAAAATGAATGGAAAAACTACTGTTGCAAAAAAAGTTAAAGTAAAAGCAAGAGAAACAGAAATAAATGCAAAAGTTGTAACAGGATATTTGGAAAAGGCATTAGGTAAAAAATCATTAGATATAGAAAGTGAAAAGACTAATATTACTGCAAAGATAGAAGCACAAGGGAAAATAAAAATAAATGCAAATCAAATACAAAATAGTGGAGAAATATTTGCAACAGAAAAAATAAATATAGCAGGAAATAAACTTAATAACAATAATGGGGAAATAAGAAGTAATCAAAAAATAGAAATAAATGCAAAAGAAACATCAAATGTAAAAGGCTATATTTTATCAGATGGTCTAACAAAAGAGGATATAAAGAAAGAAGAAAATAAAAATCAAAAAGATATAGAAGATGATAAGAATAAAGAAAAAGGAATAAATATTACAGGAGATCTAGATAATACAGAAGGAGTAATAAGAGGAAGAGAAGTAAGTCTAGGAAATGTAACAGGAAATAATAAAGGGAAGATAGACTCTCTAGGAGCCTTAAGTTTTAATGGAAAAATAATAGTAAATAAAGGTGGATTAATAACAGGAAATATCCAAAAACTTAATATAGATAAGTTGATAAATGACGGAGGAAAATTAGTTTCAACAGAAAAGATAAGTGGAACAGTAAAAGAAATAAGTAATAAAAATGGAGAAATATTAGGAGTACAAACAGTAACCTTAGTAGGAGATAAATTAAATAATTTATCAGGTGTGATAAGAAGTTATGGAAAAGTTAAACTTAATGAAAAAGATGTATCAAATGTAGAAGGATATATTTTATCTGATGGAATAACAAAAGAACAAGCAAAAAATTGGAAAGTAGAAGAAAAAGTAACTGAAGAAAGTAAAGAAAATAAAAAAGATATAAAAGAAAAACAAGAGAAAAAAGAACAAACAACAGGAACTTTATTAAATTTAGGAAGACTTGATAATACAAAAGGAATAATAGCAAGTTTAAGTCAAACAACAGTAAATACTGAAAAAATAACAAATGAAGATGGAAAAATAGTTTCAAGAGGTGCAGTAGAACTTACTACACCAAATGAGTACGAATATAGAGGACTTGTAGAAGGAGATTATTCAACTACATTAAATGCAAAAAAAATAATAATAAATAGTAATATTGATAGAAAAAATACATTGAATTTAATATCAAAAGAAAAAATAGCACTAGGACAAAGTATTAGAGCAAGAATATTATCAATAGCTATACAGACTGATTTAAGAAATGCAAAAGATATAAGTGCTACAAATCTTTTGTCAATAACAGCAAAGAATATAGAAAATAGTGGAAATATATATAGTGATGGAAATATATATTTAGAAGCTAAAAATGGAGATTTAATAAATAAAGATGGTGGAAGTATAAAGGCAGATAAGCAAGTCTATATAGAAGTTAAAAATGGAAGAGTAGTAAATGGAACTGCAAAATATTTAGATGGAGTATATAGAAGAGAAGATGGAGTTCTTGTAGATAATAGACAAATAAAAGAAGAAAAACCATCAATTATAGCAGGAAAAACAGAAACGATTATAAATGCAAAAGACTTGATAAATACTTCTCAAATAGGAAAAACAGGTCAAGGAATAACATATATAAAATTGACAGGAAATGCTGTAAATGCAAGTATAGGGAATAATATTGCCAAAATAGAGGGGCAAAAGGTATCTGTTGAAGGAGATAAGGGAGTTACAAATACAGGAGCTATAATTTCTGGTACAGAAATTACAAGGGTTATAGCAGAAAAAGGAAAAATATTAAATGAAAGTAGTATAGTTAGTGGAAGTACAGAAAATATAAGAAATATAGGAAAAATAGAAGGAAATGGAATAGTATATTTAGAAGGAAAAGAAATAGAAAATATTGCAGGAAATATAGGAGGAGCAGGAGGAACAATATTAAAGAGTACAGAAGGAAATATAGAAGATAAAACAATAACTCTTGTAGATAATAGAAAAGGTGTAACTGAAACTTATACTGAAATGAGAGAAGTGAAACCAGAAAGAAAATGGTGGAGAAGAAGAAAAGAAAATGAAAAACCTGAGCCTAAAAAATATGTACAAGTACAAGTGTATAAATATTGGGATACTGTTAATAAGACAAAGACAGTATCAGGAATAATAGGAAATGGAAAAGATACTATATTAGATTCAGCAAAAGATTTAATACTTGAAAGTAGTGATATAAGAGCAAAAGATGATATAGTATTGAATGCAAAGAATTACTTACTAATGTTATCAACAGTAGATACAGAATATAAATTTAGAACAGAAACAACTTCAAAAAGAAAATGGGGTAGAAAAAAGACTACAACTAAAACATGGATAGAAGATAATGTTTATGCCAATCCAGTTGAATTAACAAGTGGAGGATATATTCTAATAAATTATAGAGGAAAAGGAAAGCCAGCAGATAACAAAGGAGTATTTGCCCAAGGAGTAAACTTTAATGCTAAAAAAGGAATAATAGCTCAATCAGATGGAAATATTTATATACAAGGTGTAAAAGATAAATTAAATAGTATTTATGATTCACATACAACAAAAAGTTTTATTGGAATAAAATATAAAAGAACAAGCGATTATGTAAGTGATAATAGCGAAAAATATAAACATAGCCAACTGTATGGAGATGCAGGGGTAACTTTAGATTCACAAGGAAAATTAAGAATACAAGGAGTAGATATCCAAACAATAGGACCAGTTTACTTAAAGGGAGTAAAAGGAGTAGAAATACTATCAGGAAATGAAGTAAGTAGCAAATATGAAGTACATACATCAAAGAGTTTAAAAATAGGTAGTGATAAAAGTGGTCTGTTTAAAGGCTTAAAAATAGAACAAGATAAAAATACAAAAGAAATGGATACAATAAAGAGTGTAGGAAGTATAATAAACTCTAAAGGAAGTACAGTAACAATAGAAGGAGACAGTGTAGTATCAGTAGGAAGTAAAATAGGAGCTGCTGATGATATAAAATTAATAGGGAAAAATGGAGTAATAATAAAAGATGGTGAAAACTTTGCAAAAATAAGAGAACAAAATGAAAAAATGAGAGCAGGAATGTTTACATCATTAAGTCTAAAAAATCTAAGTGCAGGAATAGGAGTAGAGGGAACATACAATAAGAGCAATGAAGGGAAAACAATAGTAACACCAGAAAAAAATATTCTTGTAACTAATAAGAATATTTACATAAGATCATCAGAAGGAAATGTATTATTACAAGGAGATTTTGGAGCAAAAGAAAATATAGGAATAACAGCGGAAAAAGGGAAGATATATATAAAAGACTCAAAGAGTGAAATATTAACAGATAGTAAAAATATAAATGCAAGAATGGCATTAGCATTAGGTATAAACCTAGGTGGCTTTAAAGATACTTTAAAATCATATAAAAATCAATTGAAAGCACTAAAAGAAATACCAAATTTAGGAAGACTTATAAGTTTTACAAGAGATATGGCAAAAGGAAAAAGTCTGCTAGAAAGTCTTGAGGGAAAAGAAAATACAATAAATGCAATGAATAATTTATTTGCAGGACCAAGTTCAGGAGGAGTATCAGCAGGTCTTGATTTAACAGGAAGTATTAATGCTGCGAAGAGTACAGGTAAATACTTACAAAATATAACAACAACTATAAGAGCAGGAAAAGATATAGCATTTAAGAGTAAAGAATTTGAAACAGAAGGAAGCTTTATAAGAGCAGAGAATGATTTAAGCATAGATGCAAGTAAGATATTGATACAAGCATCAGCAGATAAATATGCGACAAATTCAAAAAATATGGGAGCAAATTTTGGAGTTACACTTATGGGAATTGAAGGAGTATCAGGAGGCTTAAATTATGGTCAAATGAACTCAAAAGGTACTCTATATAATAATGCCCAAATACAAGCAGGAAATAAATTAATAGTAAAAGCAGATAATATGACAATAAGAGGAGGAAGATTAGAAGGAAAACATACAGATGTAGATGTAAAGAAAAACCTACTAATAGAAAGTCTGCAAGATAGTGAAGAAATGAAACAAGTAGGAACAAATGTAGGATATAGTCTAAAATATGGAAAAGATAAAGATGGAAACCCAGATAATAGAAATAATGGAAATCTAGGACTATCTTATGGAGAAAGAAAGAAATTATGGGTAAAAGAACAAAGTGGAATAATAGGAAGAGAAAGTGTAAAAGTTAAAGTAGGAGGAAAATTATCATTAATAGGCTCAATAATAGCGAATGTAGATGAAAAAGGAAAAGATAAAGGTAACCTAACATTATCATATGGAAAATTAGAAGTAAAAGATTTAGATAGCTATGATAAACAAATAAATGTCAATGGAAGTGTAGAAATAAACCAAAGATCTAAGGATAATAATAAAGAATTAGTATTGAAGGAAAATAAAGAAAAAGATAAAAAAGATAATGATAATAGTGACAATAGCAATAACAATCTAAAGAAATCTAAAAATTCAAATGATAATAAAGGAGAAGATGTAGAAGAAAGAGATAATAAAGTAGATGAAACTTATGGAATAGGGATAGAAGGCTCAGATAAACGTAAGATAACAAGAGCAACAATAGGAAAAGGAGTGATAAATGGAAAAGAAGAAGTAGTTGGTGTAAATAGAGATATAGGCAAATCAGATGAAATAACAAAAGATATAAATGTAAAGAAGGTAGAAATAGAATATAAGAGTGAAAGAAATAGTTGGGGAGATTTTGGAAAGATAATGGCAAGTGATGCAGGAGTAATAGGAGATTTTCTTGATGATTTTAATGAAAAAATATTAAAAAATCCAAAAGAAGATTATGAAATAAAATTTAGAAATAAAGTCTATGAAAGTATATTAAATTTTGAAAGAAAGTTACAAACAGCTTCTGATTTAACAAGTTTATTGCCAACAGAACAATATCATGGGGGAATATTTGAACAACTGGTAAGAAGAAAAGACCAAGTAAAACTTATAGGGATAAAAATAAAAATGAATGAAGATGGAACCCCAGATATAAAACTGGCAAGAAAAAAGAAATTATCAGAAATAAAGCCAGATGATGAAGGTAAAGTATATATATTTGGAAATGGAATAAGAGAAACAGAAGAAGGAGCAGTGAGAAATGCGATATTAAAAAGTATGAGTCCAGAAAACTTAGAAAGATACAAGAGTGGAAAAACAATAGAAATAGCTTTAATCTATAATCCAACAAGAGGCTTAGTAGCAGATGGATTAGAATCTGTAGCAGGAAAGTTATTTGATGGAAGCAAGTCAAGTTTAAAAATAAATACAAATGTATCAAAAGAAACTGCAACAATTCTAGCTACAAGAGATAGAAATGTAACTTATATCTATAATATGTATAGCCAAGGAAATATAATAGGACATGGAGCATTTAATTGGTTGGCATCAAAAGGAATAAAACTAGGCTATGATAAACCAGAGAAATTTTTAGTAGGAATGTTTGGAAGTCCAGTAAAAAGGGATGTGATAGCAGGATTTAGAGGACCTTTGAACTTTACATTTAGAGGATCAGCAATAAACTTTCCAGATTTTATAGGAAATGAAAATAAATGGTTAGGTATAATAGGTGAAACAAGACTAGTAGGATATAAGAATATAGAAAAAGTGAAAGAAAAAAGTTGGAAAGACAGTGTAGGAAACTTATTTTTTGTAAAATCATTTTTAAGGGAACAAAGAATGGCAGGAACACCTTTAGCTATACTAAATGAAGAAGATAAGAATGATACGGATTATGGACATTCTTATGAAATTGAAAAAGAAGATATAAAAAATATTAAAAAGAATTATCTAAAATCTTTAAAAGAAGATACAAAATTTAATGATGGAATTTTAAAAGATATTATAGGCTATTCACATGGAACATACTCATATATAGATCCAGAAAAAGGAGAAGAATTAAATAATTTAATTAACAGATATAAAGATGCTGGTTCAGAGGGAAAAGTCATAATAGAAAGAAAAATGGATAAAATATATAAAGATATCCATGATTATAGACTAAGATTAGCAATAGAAGGGCCACCAATATTGGTGAATAGTCCATTCTTAATAAAAGCAGTGGAAGATTATAGAAAAGAAGAATTAAAAAAAGAATATGGTTATGGAAATTATCAAGATAAAGGTCTACCTAAGAATGGAAAAATGAATAATAGTCCAAAACCATATAAAAGAAAAGAAACTCCAATAATAACAGATATAAATGAATATCTAAATAATTTAAGAAAAGGAGTTGGTCTATGATGTTAAAAAGAGTAGTAATATTGATAGTGTTAGGATTAATATTTAGTTCATGTGACTTTATATATTATGGGAAGATAGCGGTTCAAGATAATATACGATATTTAGAAAGAGAAAAAGAAAGAAAGGAATCAAGAAAAAAAGATGGACCATCAGCAAGTGGGAATGTAAAATATCCTGAGTATAAGAAAGGAGTGAAAGAAGCAATACAAGATATAATGAAAAGACCAGTAAATAAGAAAGTAGAGTTTGAAGGACTAACTTTACTAATCCCAGAAAATACAAGACTAAATCTAAAACATGGAAATGTAGTTGATGAAAAAACAGGTTATGGAATACCAATATTATTTGAGAGAGATGATTATTGTACAAAAGTATTTTATAGTAAAAAAGTAAGAAACAATTTATACATATTAATAGAGTATAATGATATGGATAAAGATTTAGATGTAATAGGTCAAAAAATAATAAAAGCAAATGGTTTTTCAAAGAATTGTAAGTAGTAATTAATTTTTTATAGGTAGCCTAAGAAATTTTCTTAGGCTACTTGTTAAGAGATTAAAAAATAGCAATTCTCAATAAAAGTAGTAGAAGATTATAGAAAAGAAGAGTTAAAAAAAGAATATGGTTATGGAAATTATCAAGATAAAGGACTATCTAAGAATGAAAAAATGAATAATAGTCCACAACTATATATAAGAAAAGAAACTCCAACAACATTAGGAATAGAAGAGTACTTAAAAGGATTAAGAAAAGGAGTTGGTCTATGATGTTAAAAAGAGTGATAATGGTGATAATGTTAGGATTAATATTTTCTTCATGTGATCTTATACACTATGGAAGGATAGCAGTATATGAAAATACGAATAGAATAGAGAGAGAGAGGGAGACAAAGGAAGCAAGAAAAAAAGATGGGTCTTTTGCAGTTGTTGTAGATGAATATAAGGAAGGAGTGAAAGAAGTTATAGAAGATATATTAAAAAGACCAATAAATAAAAAAGTACAATTTGAGGGAATAACTTTAATAATACCAGAAGGAACAAGAATAAATTCAAAGCTAGGGAATATAGTAGATGAAAAAACAGGTTATGGAATAACAATAATGTTTTCATTAAAAAAACGTTATTATATAACAAAAGAGGTAAATAATAAAAAATATGGATTTTTTTATGATGAGTATGATGCCAATATAAGTAAGATAGCACAGAGAATAATGAAAATAAATGATTTTAAAGAATGAAAATAACTATAAATGAGATTTTGAAATATCAAAAATCTCAGAAAAAATAGCAAAAGTAAATGGTTTTACTAAAAATTATAAATAAGTAGTAATTAATTTTTTATAGGTAGCCTAAGGGTGGTTCTTGGGCTACTTGTTAAGGGATTAAAAGAAGATGAATTAAGAAAAGAATATGGTTATGGAAATTATCAAAATAAAAACTTGCCTAAAAACAAAGAAATAAATATAAGCCCACAACCTAATTTTGGAAAGAAAGCTTCACCAAAATTGGGAATAGGAGAGTACTTAAAAGGATTAAGAGAAGGAGTTGATAAATAATGATAAAAAGAATGATAATTTTAATAATAATGGGACTAACATTAAGTTCATGTCAATTATTTACAGAAGCCATAAAAGATAATATGTATAGAGTAGAGCTAGCTAGAGAGAGAAAAGAATTAAGTAAAAAAGATGGACCAGGAGCAATTATGGTAGATGAGTATAAGAAGGATGTTGAAAGAGCAACACAAGATATAATGAAAAGACCAATAAATAAAAAAGTTCAATTTGAAGGAGCAACTTTTATAATCCCAGAAAATACAAGGCTAAATCCAAAACATGGAAATATAGTGGATGAAAAAACAGGTTATGGAATAGCCATAACATTTACATTAAGCTCATATTGTATCTCAAAAAAAGTAAATAATATAAAGTACAGCCTTTTTTACAATAGTAAACATAATGCTAATGTAGCTGAAATAGCAAAAGAAATAATGAGAGTAAATGGATTTAAAGATACTTGTAAATAAGTAGGAATTAATTTTTTATAGGTAGCCTAAGAGATTTCTTAGGCTACTTGTTAAAAGATTAAAAAATAATTTTAATATTAATGATAGCATTAATATTAAGTTCATGTTATTATTTAAATGTAATGGTATATAATAAAAAATTAAAATAAAGGAGAATAATGAAATGAGAAAAAATTTATTTATGATTTTAGGACTTTTAACATTGGGGACATCTGTATTTGCAAAAGATAATATCGTAGAATTTAAGACAGGATTTTCTCCTGCTCCAAGATATGATGTAACTCCATCAAAAAAAGCAAAATTTTCTTATGAAATTGGAGCTGAATACAGATATTTAATTACTGAAAATACTGAATTAGGGTCTGGGATTGCATATCAAAACCATGGGAAATTAAAAGGATTTACTGATGTGGAAGATAAAAATTTAAAAGTAGGAGTAGAATCACTTAAACTTTATGATTCAGTTCCTTTATATGCAACAGTTAAATACAATTTTAGAAATAGTTCTGATATAACACCTTATGTAAAAGCTGATTTAGGTTATTCATTTAATGTAAATGGGAATAATAAAGCTGAATATAAAACATATAGTAAGGCAACAGGAGCTGTATTAGATAGTGGAACTTTAAAAGAGTTAAAAGCTAAAAATGGGATGTACTATTCAGTAGGAACAGGGATTACATATAAAGGTTTTGTAGTAGGACTTGCTTATCAAGTAAATACTGCAAAAATAAAAGGAACTAGATATGATGGAACTAAGGATAGTGGAAGTGCAGATTTTAGAAGATTTACAGTGAATTTAGGATATCAATTTACATTTTAAAGGGGAGATATAAAAAATGTTAAAAGTAAAGAACACGCTATTAATATTTAGTTTAATGCTAACAATAAATAATTTATCATTTTCAGAAGGAAAAATATTAAAAAACGAACTTCCTAAGAATGAAAGAGAGTTTTTTGAAGGAGGCAGATTAATAGATTTACAAGATGAAATAAAAGAATCTGAAACAAATATTGATACAAGTGAACTTCCTAAATTTTTTGTAAAGACAATAATATTAAAAACTCCAACAATAACTATAAAGCCATTAGTAAATCCTAAAAAAATTGATAAAATATTGGATGAATATAAAAATAAAGAAATAAATATATTAGATTTAAGAGCACTAGTTAAAAAATTAAATGAAGAATATGCCAATGAAGGATATATAACAACAAGAGTATATCTTGAACCTGATCAAAATCTACAAAGTAGTGAAATAAGGCTTGTGGCATTAGAGGGAAAAATAGAGGAAATTATCTTAGATAAAGATACAGCAAAGGATAAAAGAAGAGCATTTTTCGCATTTACAAATGAAAAGGATAAAATCCTTAATATTTCTCATATAGATAATGGAATAGATAATCTTAATAGGGTTGAATCAAATAATTCAAAAATAAATATTGTTCCAGGGACAAAACAAGGGTATTCAAAAGTAATAGTAGAATCTGAAAAGGAAAAACCAATAAGGTTAGTATTAAACTATGAAGATACTCAAAAAAATAAGCAAAAATATAAAACAACATTGGAGTATGATAATCTTTTTGGAATAAATGATAATTTATACTTCTCTTATAGAGGAGATGTAAGAAAATTAACAAAAGATCATAAAGATGACTATACTGAAGCATATTCAGCTGGATATTCATTTCCAGTTAAAAGCTGGACTCTTGGATTTTCTTTTAATAAGAGTAGAGAAAAAAATTTAATATTAGGGAGTAGAACAAACTATACATTGTTATCGAAAAGTAATCAGTATGGAATAAATACAACAAAACTTTTATATAGGGATTCAGATATAAAGCTTAATCTTACAATGGGACTTGATGTAAAAAGAGAAAAAACATATGTAGCATCTCAAAGATTAGAAACACAAGATAGAAATATAACAGTTGCAAGTGTAGGGGTGAATGGTCTATTTAAGCCATTTAAGGGGATAATGTCATATAGTTTATCATATTCTAAGGGTATTAAAGGTTTTCATTCAAAAGAAGATAATCCATTCAATGCAGGAACAATGCCCACACCATCAATAGAAGCAGCTGATAATAGGTTTGAGTTTGGAAAAGTGAACTTGAATTTAAGTTACTACAAACCATTTTACTTTAAAAATCAAGGAGTAATATTTAGAACAATGTTCAATGCTCAATATACAAATGATTCATTATTTTCAATAGAAAAGTATAGCATAGGAGATTTTTCTACTGTGAAAGGTTTCCCTTCAACAGTATCAGGGGATATAGGATATAATACAAAAGTAGAATTAAGTTATATATTATCAACTGATGAAGGAAAAATGGGGAAATTTTTGTATAAAGTAAGACCGTATATAGAAGCTGATTTAGGAAAAGTGAGAAATAATTATAACGAAGAAGGAGAAAAAAGAGGAAAAATAGCAACAATGTCAAGTTATTCAGTGGGGATTAGATATTATGGGGAAAAAATAACATTGGACACAGGAATATCAAAAATAGATAGTGGTAGAGGTTTAATGAAAACAGATTCTCATAGAGGATTTGCAACAGTATCAGTAACATTTTAAAAGGGGAAGATATGAAAAAAATAATAATATTTTTGTTTTCATTAATATTTCTAATAGGCTGTGGAACCTCAGAACAGGATAAAGAGATAGAAATAGATAATCTTCAAGAAATAGATGGGAAAATATATGAATATGGAGAAGAAAAGCCATATAGCGGAAAAATAATAATAAAAAATGAAAATGATAAAGTAGTAATGATAGAAACAGCAAAAAATGGAAAAATTGAAGGTGAAGTTGAAACATACTATGAATCAGGAAAATTAAAAGAAAAATATAATATAAAAGATGAAAAAATAGATGGGACATATAAATGGTATGCAGAAGATGGAAGTATTCAAATAGAAGATGAGCTAGCGATATCAACAAAAGATAAAAAAGCTTTTACAGGAACATATACAGAAACTTATATTAATGGAAATGTAAGCAAAATAGAAAAATTTGTTGATGGGAAAAGAGATGGAGAAACATTATATTATTATGATAATGGGCAAATAAAAGAAAGAATACCTTATATAAAAGGCTTAAAAGAGGGGGATTATTCTTATTTTAACAAAAAAGGAGAAGTAATAGGAAAAGGAGTCTTTCTAAATGATAAGAGAGAAGGACAATGGCTTATTTATGATGAAGAAGATAAAACATTAATAGAAAAAGTATATTCAAACGGACTTGAAGAAGGACCGTATAAGGTATATTTTGAAAATGGAAAAATAAGAGCAGAAGGTACATATAAAAATGGAAAACTTGTGGGCTTATATAAAGTATACTATCCTAATGCTAATCTTGAAACAGAAGTAAACTATATAAATGGAAAAAGAGAAGGATCATATAAAATCAATTATGACAATGGAAAGTTAAAAGAAATAGGAAATTATAAGGATGATAAACTTGTTGGAGATATATCAATAATATCTAAAAATGGAGAAAAAATTGCAAACTTACATTATACACAAGATGGTAAGAAAACAGGAAAGTGGACATATTTATATCCAAATGGAAATGTACAACAAGAATTTGTTTATGAAAATGATAAGCCTATAGGTACTTATAAAAAATACTATGAAAATGGTGTAATTAGTGAAGAAGGACAGTACAAAGATGGGCTTCTTGATGGTGATGTAAAACTTTATTATGATAGTGGAAAAATAGCCTCTAAAGTAAATTTTATAAGGAATTCAAAAGAGGGTGAAGCAGCATCTTACTATGAAAATGGAAATGAAAGAGAAAAAGGGACATTCAAACATAATAGGTATGAAGGTAAAGTAAATATCTATTATGAAAATGGAGATATAGCTGTGGAACAAACATTTAAAAATGGAAAACTTAATGGAAGTTATAAAGAATTTTATGATGGAAATAAACCAAAAATAGAAGCAACATATGTAAATGACAAAGAAGAAGGGGATTACATAGTCTATTACGAAAATAATCAAAAACAAGTTGTATCAAAATTTAAAAATGGTCAGCCAGAAGGAGAATGGATATACTATTATCCAAATGGTAAAGAAAAAAAGAAAATGAATTTCCTAAACGGAATGAAAAATGGAAAAGAAATTGAGTATTATGAGAATGGTAATAAAAAACTTGAATCAGAGTTTAAAAATAATAAAGAAACAGGTGTATGGACAGTTTACTTTGAAAATGGAAAGATATCAACAACATTCTCATATTTAGATGGACTATTAAATGGACCTATAACAATATATGATGAAAAAGGAATGAAAATTGTAGATGGTAATTATAAAGATGGAAAAGAAGATGGGAAATGGCAATTTTATGATGAGAAAGGAAAAATAAAAAAAGAAGAAAACTATATTTTAGGAAAGAAACAGTAAAAATAAGAGGCTATTAGCCTCTTATTTTAGTCTTCATATCCATTTGGATGGTTTTTATGCCAGTTCCAAGCAGTTTCAATAATTTGTTCTAATTTATCATATTTAGGAACCCATTTTA
>ERZ772906.1066-NODE-1066-length-15272-cov-9.176316_pt1 | contig 15272 bp, 12 predicted proteins | sample MGYA00511338_ERZ772906 | MGnify/ENA primary metagenome ERZ772906 (study PRJEB29015, sample SAMEA2738076) | human oral metagenome | biome: human oral; feature: human-associated habitat; material: saliva | place: China | collected 2212 ... | reverse complement strand
AACCAGAAAAGATTAAAGAAGTATTCCCAATGATGGAATCCTATAACTTAATTGCCATCTTCCCAGTTGGATATCCAGAAGAAGACGCAAAACCTTCACACTTACATACAGCACGTAAAAGTAAAGAAGAATTTATTGAAACATTATAACTTAATAGAGAGATGAGCCAACTCATCTCTCTATTGTTTATTTACTTAAAATTATCTTCTTTTTAGCTACAAATGCTGCAACTAACAATGAAATAACAAGAATTGATGCATTGAGAGGAAGATTACTTGAATCACCTGTTTCAACACTTGGTGTTGATGGAGTAGGTTCCTTCTTATTTGTAATTTCCATCTTACCATTTGCGTCAATCAATCCATATGTAACTTGATACTTCACACCATCAATTGTGATAACGTTGCTAGATTCACCAACTTCACGTACTTCATAAGCGTTATCAATTGTCTTACCAGCATCTCTTACTACAAGATTTGTATATGTTGTTGTCCAGTTGTTTGCAGCATTTAAGATGACTGGAGCACCTTCTGCTACACCATCCTTATATAACTGTACTTCAACTTGACTAGCAATACCACCAACCCACTTCTTTGTAACTTCGATGTTTCTATACTGAACTTCTTCATTACTAATTTCCTGATCATATGCACCAGAAGCATTTATAGTGGCTGTATAGTTAACTCTAATTGTCTGAGTTCCAAATGTAGCAGTTGCTTCATTTGCTACCCAGTTGCCAGCTGAATCCATTTCTCGTGTAAAGTAGATATTTGGATTTGATGTATCCTGTGCATCGTTTACCATGTCGTATTTGAGTAGGTCTACGAACTTGAACTTCCAATCGTTTGCATTACTCAAGGCAACCTGGTCAATCTGTGCATATGTATTAGCACCAGATGCCATTAGCTTATCAACCTTTGCCTGGAATATTTCGCTCTCGCTCATTCCTGTTGTGTCGAGTGCGCTTCCGTCTGCATTAGTTAATGCAACAGCATCAAAGTTAGCTTTAGTTATTCTAAAGAGTCCAACAGTAACTGATGTTACGTGACTTGTATTTGTAGCTTCCCACTTCTTGGAAACAGTTAGTTCAACTTTGTCGTAATTAACTGGATCTGTACCGAATGCTACTGAACCATTAGAACCAATACCACCACCACGAGGTGCAGAGTTACCAGTAACGATGACTTCAGCTACATTTCTTGCTGCAGCCTTACCCTCATCAGAAACAATCGCCTTAAGAGCAATCTTCTCTGTGATTCCATCAAGAGTTCCTCTATCTACTACAGGATTAACTGTTCCTGGATATCTTGGGCTTCCGTCTGAGTTACCTAGGTATGCTTCGTCAATCTTGCCGTCTTCATACCAGTGTACAAGCCAATTATCAAGACCATTGTTAGAAAGAATCAAAGTCTGTGTTGCTGGATCTTGCTTATTGATAGAAGCTACATCATCACCAGCAGCACTTGTGTCATTATTATCAGCTCCTGTACCAGCTATGTTATCAAAGAAGGATGCACCGTTTGTAACAGCTGTTGTAGCACTTCCTGTAGGACATAACCACATACCACCACCGAGTTTAGTAGCTGTATTTCCTGTAACAAGTGTCTTACCCATATGTAATACATATGGAACAGATGCTACATAAATTCCACCACCTTGTTTACCTGCAGTGTTGTTTGTAAACTCACCACCATTTACATAAACTTCCTTGGAAGCTACATATAGACCGCCACCAACTCCATTTTCAGCGTTAGGATCTGTAATTTGAGATGTTACCGCAGTCATAGTAGCCTCATTGCCTGTAATTAGACCACCATTGATTGTTGCAGCAGCTGGAAAGAATCCTCTCCAACGAGCTTCACCAAATCTTATACCATCTGTTGAAGTTAAGTAGTCGACTACACCAATACCACCACCGAATGGAGCCTTATTACCACTAATCGTTCCACCATCCATTGTTAATATTCCTGTACCATTTACCGCAATACCACCACCTAAAACAGCTGCTGTATTGTTAGAGATAGTACCACCTTTGAGGTTGAGAATACCTTTTGAATGATAGTGTGCTGAATTGCTGAAGTTATTCTGCATTGTGTAGTTTGTACTATATGTTCCTACAAGAATACCACCATACTCTGCACTATTTCCTGTAATCGTACCACCAGTCATCTCCATCGTAGAAGTACCTTTAATACCTTCAACACCAACAGCTGCATTTAGACCACTGCTTCCGGAATGTTCTAGTGTATTGTTTGAGATATCTCCTCCATTCATGAAGAAGGAAGCACCCTCTGTAATCTTAACGACATTTGTAAACTGGTTACTCATATAGTTATCATGAATTGAGCCACCGTTCATTGTAAGTACTGCATTAGGACCCTTTGTCGTTACGATACCTACCATTGGGCTGCTTGATCTTACATTCTTGATTTCACCACCATTAAATGTTAATTTACCCTGGTTGTTAATGACAGCACTCTTATAGTTCGTATCCTTTGCATCGCCGTCAAGAACAATGTCTTCCCAAGTAAGACTTGCACCTTCTTTGATGTCAAATGCAATTGCAGAACTAGTTCTTGTAAGAGTAACACCACCTTTTAAAGTGATATTCTTTCCTGCAGGTACTGTGACTGTTGTAGTTAACTGCATATCTGCAGTTAATACGATTTCTGTATCTTCAGTCGCATCATTAATTGCTTGTTGAAGTTCAGCAACCGTACTTGCATTAACTGTCGCTGCATGTGCATCCAATTTAAAAATTGGAAGCATAGTTAGCGAAATTATAAATGCTAGTAAAATTGAAAATAACGATTTCTTTCTAAACATTTTTAAAACCGACCTTTCCCCTTAAATATCTATGAAATGTTCAAGCTATACTGCAAAATAAATATATGAAATTAATCATTTCATTATATACAAATACAAAAATAGCTTTTTCATTCCTATTCCCTAACATCATATACTATCTAGAAAGGATTAACAATTTCTTAAGATAACTTTTTTAAGAATTTATTAACCAATTCTACAATTTTGTATATTTTATCAACAAATTAAAGAGTACTCATATAAATTGAGTACTCTTTAAGCATTTTATCCTTTACTTCGTAGCGTGTTCTCTTCTTCTAATGAAGGCAAGAATCAACAACAATGTTCCAAAGAATGTCATTGAAGCTGCGTGTCCAAATAGATTTGTCGCATCACTTGTCTGTGGTGTTTTCTGAGCTGATGCGGAACTTCCACTTGTACTTGGATTACTTGGCTGTGGAGTTGGAGGTGTAGTTGGCTTAGAGTTAGGATCCTTTGGATCTGTACCCTTTGCTACTTCCTCTGTATCTGGATATCCATCGTTATCGTCATCTGTATCTGTAACGTCTGGAGTACCGTCGCCATCTGTGTCTCTTTGTACTGTAATTTCAATAGTCTTTGTAACTGTTGTTCCATCTGGATTTTGCACAACAACTGGTATCTCATATACACGAGTTTCTTCCGTTGGACTCCAATCTGTTACATCTGGAGTTCCACTAATTGTATTTGTAGTTGGATCGTATGTAACACCATTTGGTAACTTCGTTGTATCTACAGTTATAACAGAAGCTGGATCACCAGGAGTAATCACAATATTCGTAATTGGATTATCATCAATCACTGTCTGTGTTGGATTAGAAATAGTTGGCTGAGCTACAGGTGTAATAATCGCTGCAGGTCTTGAGTTAGGATTCTTTGGATCTGAACCAGCAGCCTGTTCATCAGTATCTGTGTATCCATCTCCATCATCATCCGTATCTGTAACATCTGGTATACCATCACCGTCTGTATCACGTTGTACTGTGATCTCGATTGTCTTTGTAACCGTAACTCCATCTGGATTTGTCACTACTACAGGGATCTCGAACTTACGACTTTCTTCTGTTGTACCCCAATCCGTCACATCAGGTGTTCCACTGATTGTCTTAGTTGCTGGATCATAAGTTACACCATTTGGCAACTTTGTTGTATCAACTGTAACAGTTGATGCAGGATCTCCAGGAGTAATTACAATATTTGAAATTGGTTTCTCATCAATCACTGTCTGTGTTGGATTTGTGATTGTTGGCTGTGGTGTTGGAGGTGTAGTTGGCTTAGAAGTTGGGTCCTTTGGATCTGTACCCTTTGCTATTTCCTCTGTATCTGTATATCCATCACCATCATCATCTGTATCTGTAACGTCTGGAGTACCGTCACGGTCTGTATCTCTTTGTACTGTAATCTTGAAAGTGCTCGTTGTTGGATTTCCAGCAGAATCTGTCGCTGTTACAGTCACTGTAATCTCACGAGTTTCTTCTGTTGGTGTCCAGTCAGTGATTGCAGGTGTACCCGTAATCTTCTTTGTTGTTGGATCATATGTAACACCATTTGGTAGATTGCTTACTGTAACCGTCGCATTTGGATCATCAGTAGTAACTGTAATCTCGCTAATTGGATTACCTTCTACAACTGTCTGATCAGAAATCGTTGTAATTTCAGGTGCCTTAACATCCTTCCATACAGCGAATACTTCTTTTGCATCAGTGATATTTGTTAAGATATTTGCTTCTGCAGCAGTCGCAGTTGCACTAGAAGCCCAACCTAAGAATTGATAGCCATCTCTTGTTGGTTCTTCTGGCTGAGTTGCTGTACCACCTACTGCATTGACTACTTTATCTGTATCTGTTCCATCTGACCACTTACCGCCATTTGTATCAAATGTAACCTTAATTGCACCAACGTTTACCTTTGTATCAGATACCATTGGATTATTTCCATCTGGAGAATATGCTACAAGGATAACCTTATCCCCATCATTGAATGTTCCAGCTGGTACATTCACAGTGAAGTTACCATCTGTTAAATCAGAGTAAGGAATAGTTGTCTGTGCTTTAACTGGTTGTGTTGTATAGTCTGTATCATCCGCAACATACTTATACGCTTTTACAATTACGTTTCCAGCATCTGTATTCGTAGCTGTTAGATTTGTACTAGTATCTGCAGGATTTGGATGAATTGTCTTAGGAACTGTACCAACGATCTGTTGAGGACTGTTTGCTTCGATATTTGTTGTAGTTACGTTTGGTTTCACTACAAGATAGGATTTGGCATCCTTTGGATCAGTATGATCTGTGAGATATTCCTGTCCATCTGGTACACCATCACCATCTGTATCTACATTGAACTTATCTGTACCAATTTCATCTTCAACAAAGTCATATAAACCATCCTTATCTGTATCTAGTACTTGTAAGAATGCAGTTGAATATGTATTCTGGATAATCTTATTTGGTTTACCATCATCTGGTTTTCTTATTCCTTTAAACGCATTTGTAGAATCAACAAAGTCAGCGGTCAACCAAGATTCAAAATTTAATTGTTGGCCATTTGTATTAATATAGTTATTTAAAGCTTCCGCAAATTGTTGATTTGTTACATTACTCTTTAACTTATATTCAATTGTGTAAGATCTTCTTTGACCTAATGCACCATAGAATACCTGTGAGTCTAGTTTATTTCTTACTTGAGTAACCTTATTCCAATCACCACCTACAATACTTAGTTCTGGAGTATCCTTAGTAGAGATAACACCATTACCATTAGGATCAACTACAAGTTTGATTGGAGATTTTTTAAATTCCCCAGTTGGAGTAGATACACCAAGTTTTACATTATCTGTATCAATATACTGTAATAATTCCTGTGGGATTACTTCATTGATATAAAGTACCCAACCACTATTTGCCTGTAAGAAGTTTTGGTCAGGTTTAAAAGATACAGTAGATTTAATCGTCTTTGTTTGTGCATCATAAGATACCATCTTACCCGTATGTCCACCAGAGAAATTACCATCCTTAGACTGAGTACCATCAGTTCCAAGTCCATTTAGCCCTGTTCCTAAGTAGTTCTCATTGCCATTTGAAGGGTTTGAAGGAAGTTCTGGTACATTTGGATTATTCTTTAGAATAAATCCATTATCATAGCCAGCCTTATCGGCCATTCCATCAGATCGAACCCATACTGTAGTAAAATCAATCTTCTTAGATGCCAATCCTAAACTATCTAAAGTAGCACCATTCTTTAACTTAATTACTACATCAGTATTCGTGATGACACCAATTAAACCTGATTGAAAAGTTTTATTATTAATTGGAACCTTCCATAGTGCACCATCTGCTTCTTTTTCAAACTGCACACCATTGACTGTAATTGATTCAATTTGTGTATAGAATTCATCATTAAAGAAATTTAGTAAAAATCTTCCATTATATGGACCTTTATCTGTTCCACCCCAGCTACCCGGAAGTTTTGCCCACTTCGTTACTGTAAGATGTATACCCGTGCTATCTTCTTTTGCAAATTCTGTTCTTGCATAATCCAATACACCATCCGTTTCACCAGCTAACGTATAGTTAACTTGGTTTTCCATGGATCTTGTTTGAATTCCTTGCGCAGAAACTTTAATCGGACTTAAAAACAATGTACAGCCTAATAGCACTGACATGAATTTAAACGTTAGTTTCTTTGCTTTACTACACTTTTTTGTTTGGTTGATATTTCCAAAAATACCAGTATTACCCATAGTCTTACTCCCTCCAATTTATCAAAATACTATCAAAAGAGTGCTTTGAAGCGCTTATACTATAACATGGATAATTTGTAAAATATAATTCATTTATGTTTTTTATTTAGTAAAATTGTTTATTCTTGAAAATATTTTTTTCTATTTACAGAAAGTTAATTTGCAATAGTTAAAATTACATAAAGTATCTGATACATACTTTTAGATAAACAATAATAATTATGTTTCACAAAAATCTTCAGTAATTTTCATGGTATTGCATTTTTTGCTTATTTTTTACGTTTTTCTAATTTTATATATATACACCTTAATGTTGATATGCTATATTATCACCGTTTCAAATAAGGGAAAGGTAAGACAAAATATGAACATGAGAAAAGTTATAGCAGTAATTATATCTATTATATCAATCAGCCTACTAGCACTCACAAACGTATCTGCTAGTTACATGCCTACTAACCCAATCGACAAAGATGTAGACGGTCAACCTGCTGGAGAGGAATATAAAGATAAATTTGAATTTGTATTAAAAGATCCAGAAGGTAATCCTGTCGGTCCAACAATCAAAAATAACACCCCTGCCAACCCTGACAGTGATGGTAATCCTACATATTTTTATGGTGAATTCTTTCTGATAGACGAGGTCAATACCTACTTGAATAATCACCAACTAGATCCAGCGCAATCATATGTAACATTTACTCTAGAAGAAGTTCAAACAAATGTACCGAATATGAAATTCGACTCAAAAGTATACAACATTAATGTATATTATACTATTATTCCTGATCCATTTGGTGGACGTAAAAAAATCCAATACTATGAAGTTGATGGAGAACTATATGGCGATATAGGACAAAGACTAATTCAAAATCCTGATGGAACTTTTACTGAAGACTATAATACTTTTCTAAAATTTAAGTTTAATAATACAACGATTCACTATGTAAATCACACTGTCAATAAACTATGGGAAAATGGTTCTGAATCTTCTGTTGAAGTTCAATTATTGCAAGATGGTACTCCTTATGGTGCACCAGTAGAACTAAATGATGCCAATGCTTGGACATACACTTGGCAACAGCTTGATGATAGTTATACATGGTCAGTTGTAGAAGTGAATATCCCTGAAGGCTATCAATCAACGACTGTCGTTTCTGCAGATGGTTTAACAACAACTATCACAAATACCAAACTAGTTACACCTTCTCAAGAAGATCCTGCCAACCCTACAGATACTACAGTTACTCCAAATAAACGTGGAGAAAGTGTTAAGACAAGTGATTCATTCAATGCTCTTGCATGGTCACTCATCTTGGGTACATCTTTTGTAAGTATATTGTTCACAATGTATATCAGAAGAAAAACACAAAATGAACATTCATAAGATCAAATATTTAGCAGTACTATCAATGATTCTTGACCATATGGCATCTGTATTATTTGCACCAGATGCCATTGGTTATATTATTCTAAAACTAATCGGTCGTATTGCAGCGCCAGCAATGTGCTTTGCATTAGCACAAGGTTTTATACATACTTCAGATCGTAAAAAGTATTTCTTGCGACTTATCATTTTTGCGGTTATTTCACAAATTCCTTACGCCTACTACATGAGCGGCAGTATATGGTTTCCAACCGGGAATATGTTATTTACATTAGCTTGCTCTTTCTTACTTCTAGAAGTTGTAGAACACCGTAAGTGCTTAGGAATTCTTTCGATACCTATCACAATCAGCATTTTATATATAGCAACCTTCACAGATTGGTTTATCTTCGGACCACTATTTACTCTATCCTTTTATCTAAATAAAGGAAATAAAGACTTACAAGCATTGTGTCATGCATGCATAAGTTTTCTAAGTCTTGGTTATTCTGCATATGTATGCATGCAACAAGGTCTTACATGGTATACTCAAGTTTGGCAAATTGGTGTGATACTTTTCATTCCAATCACCTATTTGTATAATGGAAAGCCAGGTAACAAATCCGCTTTCAACAAATGGTTTTTCTACCTATTCTATCCCCTACACTTGCTCGTAATTGGAATAATACGTTCAAGATTATAAGTTGTATTTCTAAACAAGCCAAGTTAGTAGAATAAATTCTAACTAATATATAGTTTTTAACATATAGTAGTTAGTAAGTTAATAATGATTTATTTTAATAGCGATCTACTGGTAATAGTAGATCTTTTCATTTTGTTTTTATGATTATACCTAGTACTTACAGTACACGGTTCCAATTTCTAATCTACTTATCAAATTACAACTCTTTTGTATAGTAGTATCGCTTACCTGTATATGGATATTCTTTTAATGCAAACACCTCTTTATAACCATGCTTTTCATAAAATTCTGGTGCTTGAAAATGAAATGTATTAACAAAAGAATACTTACACCCTCTATTTAATGATTCAAGTTCTGCCATTTTCAGAATTCTTGAACCTAGACCTTGTCTTCTAAAATCATCTCTTACATACAAATATTCAATCTCAAGCCAATACCCAAAAGTCTCAGCTACCATTCCAGCAATTAAATTACCACAATCATCTTCTATATAAATGTTAAGGGATTCACTCTTTGACGGTTCTCTATTAACTCGATTATATGAACGGATTAAATTTGCTAACTCTTGTGCTTTTTCAGATTTAATATTTTCTAATTTCAATTTCATACTATTCTCCATATTTTAAATTCATTAGTCATAAAATTTAATATTTTTGGACTGACCAATTGCTTAAAGTTAAGATAATAAATGAATTTCTATATTACCTATGTAAAGACTATCCCATATACATAACCATCAGTCCATTGATTTGTTTCAATAACGCATCTCATTTTCATAGAATTCATTTTGAAAAATATCATATTTAGCACAATCATAAATGACTCGCATATCTCCAGTTTAAAGATAAATACGAGTCATTTTATTATTTTGTACTCTTTCCTTTAAATAATAATACACGATCATCAGTTTGAATCTGTGTACTACCTGTTGCAGGTATAATTTCATCATTTCGATTAATTGAAATAATCAATTTATTATCTGGCAGATTCAAATCACGAATATATTTATGATTCCATGCATGATGTTCTGTTACCGTAAATTCTATGAGATCTTGCCCATTTGGATCAAAATATTCTTCTCCACTCCAAACAATAATATCGTTTGGCTTTAATACAAGACTTCCATTAGGAACCAATGGTTTCTCATCACGTATTACCTTCGCAATGATTAAATGTTTATCTAAAGATATATCTTTAATCTGACGATTTGCAAGAATACCACCTTCATCAACCACCGACTTTACAAAAGTAATATTGCCTTTTCCTACATAATAATTAAATGTTCTTAATACTTCATTACGAGGATCAATCATTTGTAGTTTTTCAGTTACCCATTTCATTGTGGAACCTTGTATGAGTGATGAAATTAAACAGACTCCAAAGACAATATGGAAGATATCTACAGAACTTGATTGATACTGGTTTACCACCATAATTGCAAAGGCAATCGCTGCTGCCCCGCGAAGTCCTCCCCAAGATACTAGCCACTTTTGATTTAGTTTCAAATCAAATGGAAACATTAAACCAAATACTACAAGAGGTCTAACAACAAAGATAAGTACAACTGCAATGACAATTGCAAAGAATAAATTTACTAAGATATGTGCAGGTGTAGCTAGTAATCCTAAGATAAAGAACAATAGGATATTCATGATGTTAGATACACCATCAAAGAAGAACGTTACCTCTTTCTTTGCAATAAATACTTGATTCCCTAAAATCAAACCAAGAATATATACCGTTAAGTATCCATTACCATTTAAGAGTTCACTAATTGAGAAAGCCAATAGTACAACCGCAATGATAAAGACGGTAATAAATCCACTTTTTTGAAGATCTGTATACTCCATGAATTTACGAACAACATAGGCAACAATTACACCAATGAGAATACCCCAGAATATCTGGAAGAATAATATTGTGCCAATAGAAATCTGTTCCCCTTTGATTAATGCTAAGAAGATACAAGTTAGTGTAAACGCCATTGGGTCGTTTGATCCACTTTCAAGTTCTAAAAGAGATGCTGTATTGTATTTTAAATTCAAATTCTTCGAAGAAAGGATATTTGATACAGACGCATAATCCGTAGAACCAATGATTGAACCTATTAAGAAACTCTCTATCCAGTTAAAACGAAGAATAAAGTGAATCAATGTTCCCGTCAGTAATGACGTAAAGATTACTCCTAATGTGGATAGAATTAATGATTCGATTACAACAGTTCTTCCAGCTTTCCAGTTTGTACCAAACCCACCATAAAAGATAATGATTAGCAGTGCTATTTTGGAGAAGTTTTCTGCAAACTGATAATCTTCAAACTTATACCCAATAAGACTACTTATGATACCCAAAGACAAGAACAACATCAAGGAAGGAATCCCAGACTTCTTTGCTATCTGAACCGCTATCAGAGCAGCTAGTAATATGACTGATATATAAAACATATGCTATCCACCCCCATTATTGTCATTCTATCAAAATTCAGTATATCCTTCAAAACAAAGATATACATACATGCATGTATCAGTAATGTATTATTCCTCTACCACAATAATATTTTTTAAATTACTATAGTAAATTATGTATGCAGTGAGGATAATTGCAACAAATGTACCTATTATACCTGGTACCATAAAACTACTTGAAGGATCAAAACCCTTAAAAACAATATATCCACCACGAATTAATCCATGGAACACCATCGCCGCAATGATACCAGAAATGAAGACATGTAAGAATATTCTTCTCAATAATCTTTTCTTTGCGGATTCAACCTCATCAGCAGTAACCTCCATCTTATTTAAACCTAGTTTCATGATAAGAGCTTCTTGTTTAATCTGAGAGTAAATAAAACTGATCAATAGAATTGGCGTTAAACAATCTCGATTAAAGCAAATAGATAAAATCCAACCACCAACCATACTAAAACTAAATAACATGTACATATTGTTTCCAAAGTTAGACAATTCTTGTTTTACATACTCATCTAATTCTGTTGTGATGCCATAAAAATATTTAATAAATTCTAATTGTAAATTCTTTTTCATTCTTGTTCTCCTGTTGTAGTATCCCAAAATAAGGAATTTAAATCTGTGTGTAAAGCTTTTGCAAGTTTAATACATAGTTCTAAACTTGGATTATATTTATCATTTTCAATCATATTGATTGCTTGCCTTGATACATCTATCTCTCTAGATAACTGTAATTGAGACATATTTAGTTTGACTCGAAATTCTTTTACACGATTCATACTCACCTCTATTAATGTCAAATATATTTGATATACATAAAGTATCATATGTTTATATACATGTCAAATATAATTGACATAAATATAAAAAACTATAGCCAACTCGCATTAGCTATAGTTAAAATACATATTCAATAATGAAACTACTTAATTAAACCAAACAAATCATTTAAGGCTTCTGCCATTGTTGGATGTGTAAAGATCTGATTTGCAAGTGCTGTATATGGTTGCTTTGCAATCATTGCAGTTACAACGATATTGATTACTTCATGTGATTCTTCACCAAATAATACAGTACCTAAAATCTGATTTGTATCTGCGTCTACAACCGCCTTATAAATACCTGTTTGATTGCCAAGAATCTTAGCCTTTGGAATTGCAGTCACGGGTAGTGTTGCCACTTTAATATTGTATCCAGCCTGACGAGCTTCCTTCTCACTTAAACCAACTCTGGAATAAGTTGGATGTAAGAATGCAGAGAATGCAATTGGCTGTCTATCATTTCTAGTATAAACACCATTACCATCTAAATAACTCTTTACGATACGATAGTCATCTAAAGAGATATAAGTAAACTGTAATCCGCCATTTACATCACCCATCGCAAAGATATGTGGTTTATTTGTTTGTAGGTGTTCATTTACATTCACAAATCCACGTTCTGAAACTTCAATACCTGCATTTTCTAAATTCAGTTCTTTTGTATTTGGAGTTCTACCTGTCGCAACAAGTAATACATCTGAAGTAATCTTACTAGCTTCTCCATTTACTTCATAAGATAGAGTGACTGTATTTTCGTCTTGTTCAACATGGTTTGTATCTGCACCAAAGATAAATTCAACGCCTAGTGACTTATAGGATTCAAGTACAGCAGTTGCTACATCATCATCTTCTCTAGCAAGTAGTTTTTCTGCTTTATCGATAACTGTAACCTTTGTTCCAAACTTCGCATATGTAGCCGCAAATTCAAGACCAATAAAACCACTACCTAAAATTGTTAATGTCTTAGGGAAATCCTCTAGATTCATAAGTGTTTCACTCGTATGAATTCTCTTACCCACTTCTAAGCCTTCTACAGAAGGAATAAATGGCTTAGCACCTGTATTGATAAAGATACGATCTGCAGATACTTCCTCTACTCCATTTGCCATCTGGATACTTACTGTATGTTCGTCCTTGAATGAAGCGAGTCCATCAATGACTTCAACATTACTATTCATCGCTACTTTGTCATAGTTTGCCTTATTGAGTTTTGCAATCAAAGCCTTCTTATTGACAACTGCATTCTTATAATATTCTTCGTCGTTTACTTGGCTGTAGCTTCTACGATCAGCTGCAGTTGCTAAAAACTTAGAAGGAATACATCCAACATTGATACATGTACCTCCATACATATTAGCTGACTTCTCTACTAATATTGTTTTTTCACCTTTATTACCTAAGTAATTTGCTAGTGTTTTACCAGCCTTACCAAAACCAATAATAATATTTTGTACTTTCTTATTCATAATTAGATACCTCTCTACTACCGATTATAGACCTACTGATTTAAATTCCTTGCTATAATGCTCAAAACTTAAAAAAAACTTTATTCTATCTTTACTAGAATAAAGGTATACGTATTTGAATACTGATAGTATTAGTACTTTGATTTATGATTCGTTCTTTGTAGCCAATCAAAGATAGATTCGACTACTTCTCTTGGTTTTTCGACATACATTTCATGACTTGTATCTTTCATGAATTGAATATCTATATAATCCATATTGTCGCGGTTGACTTTAATTTTATTCTTCTTATATTCATATACGAAGTCAGGATGATCTGATAACAGTAATAATGTTTCAGTATCCAAACCAACATGAAAGATATCCATATATTGTTTCCGAAGTAAACTTATTAGTTTAGATATTGTTTCGCTATTCATATCTAAATGATTTTCTTCAATATAGGATTTCATCATGGCAATATCATCTTCCATAGTTATATTCATCAAATCATAATCGATGATTCCACCATCTAAGATAATTAGTCTTCTTGCTTGTAAGTAAGAATGATAACGAATCGCTATATCAGCACCCATCGAAAAAGCAATCACATTCGATCCAACAGGTATCTCACTTGATAACCACTCTATCAAATGTTGTTCACTTTGAATCTTCACATCTCGATTTGTGTATTGTCCCGGAATATCAATATATTGTACTTCATAACCAAATTGATTCATTTCCTTTTCAAAGTATTGAATTGATTCTTTGGTACTACCTAAACCTGAAATAAAATAAAACTTTTTCATATTTCTCTTCTAACGTTTTCTAATACGCTCTTCTAGCGAAGAACGATACCTCATTCATCTTCTTACTTTCTAGATACAAACATTCCATACTCTTTTGGAATTTCTATAATTCCTTGTTTTTCGTAGTCAGAAATTAGTCCATATAAGTCTTCTTCCGAATAATTTTGCCAATCATTCATTTCCTTAAATGATTGGATATATTCGACTAAATCAGAACGATTGCTAACGAGTAACTTATCTACATACTCTAATTTCTCTACACTAGAAAAATAATTTTCAAGTATGTCTTTACCATTTTGTAAGGTAAATGTATGTTGACGTTCTATTTGGATATTTAACATCTGGTTGATGAATGATTCCACACCATTTTCACCATACGTAGCACAATAGAATTTTCCATCCTTTTTTAGTACTCTTCTAACTTCTTTTAAAGCCTTATCCAGATTTGGAATATGATATAGCATCATATTTGCTATGACGATATCAAATCTTTCATCCTCATACGGTAACTCTTCCGCATTTACAACCGCATAGTGAATATTTGCATGTTCTCCAATATTTGCTCTAGTTTCTTTAATCATTCCTTCAAATAAATCTGTAAAATAAACCTCTTTGCAATCTTGAAGTAAATTTATATGTTCTTTCCAAGTAATACCTGTACCACAGCCAAGCTCTAAAATTGAAGATTCCTTCTTAATGTTATAGTGCTTTACAATCCAATGATTAAAACCTTCTTTATTTGTAGAATAAAGTTGATGTAATCGAATACGGATATTTAATTTATCTGGATTTTTATATTGTGTATCAACTGTATCTGTTATAACTAATTTATTCATTTTCTTCTATATACTTTTGCTTTCTCTTCTTTTGTTAGTAAAACGATATTCTCTACATGTGGTGTAAAGCCAAACAAATCCACAGGCACTATCTTCTTAATCTGATACTCAGCTCTCTTGAGTGGTTCGATATCTGTTACCTGCGTATATGGATTACAGGAAATATACACCACTCTATCAGGAGAAAGCTGTGCTAGTTTATGCATGAATGGTAGTGTCATTCCAGATCTTGGTG
>ERZ772906.1056-NODE-1056-length-15323-cov-12.323422_pt1 | contig 15323 bp, 15 predicted proteins | sample MGYA00511338_ERZ772906 | MGnify/ENA primary metagenome ERZ772906 (study PRJEB29015, sample SAMEA2738076) | human oral metagenome | biome: human oral; feature: human-associated habitat; material: saliva | place: China | collected 2212 ... | reverse complement strand
ATTTTGATGTATGAAAAAATCATTGAAATCAAAGAAAACGAAATAAATTTTTCTACGTCAAAAAGTTATGCCCAACATGAAAAAGAAAGGTTATCAGAAATAATAAAAGCAAATGGAACTTTTCAATATGAAGAAGCTCCGTTGGATGGAGTTTTGCTTGAATATAATAATATAAAATATATTTTAGCTGGAATTCTTTTGATGACTCTATCTTATTTCTTTATAACAACTTATTTAGATTTTTATTATCATAAAGGATTTTTATTTACACTTCCAATGAAAAAGACGAGTTTTATAATTGGAAAGGCTATGATTTCTTTTGCTATTAATATTATATTGATAATAAGCCAGTTTGGTTTAAGTTTAGTTTTTTCTTTTCTTTGGAAGTGGAAAAATACTTTTAATTACCCTGTGTTTTCTGATTTGACTGGAGGATTTTTACCTGTTAATAAGGCTTTGGTTAATTATGTGGGAATAGAAATTGGGATATGTTTTGTTGCTTTGATTATTTCTACTGTTTTATTCGGCTTATATATAAAAGTTAAAAAATAAAAATTTTACTGTAAAATATATTATAAATATTTTACAGTTTTTTTATTGGTAAAACATTTTTAGAAATATATTTTTACTAAATAATTATGAATTTTCAAGCGGGAAAATTAGTGAAAATAATTTTCATAAAGTATTTTATTTTAAATTAAATTATGTTATAATTATATTGATGTTTGTAAACGATTTTTATATTTAATTTTAATTCAAAGGAGTGATAACATGTCAGTACCTACTATAAAAGATGTAGCTAAATTAGCAGGGGTTTCTATTTCAACTGTTTCAAGAGTTATGAATGAGTCAAAACCTGTAAGCCCAGAATCAAGAAGAAAGGTTTTAGATGCTATAAAGAAATTAGATTTTAAGCCTAATGAATTGGCAAGAAGTCTTGTAATGAGAAAATCAAATATGATTGGTGTTATTGTAAAAGATATAGGAATTTCTTATATGGCTCAAATTATTAGAGGAATTGAAGAAATTGGAAGAATGTACAATTATGATATTTTACTTTCTAGTACATACGGAGATATTGAAGTAGAGCATAAGATTATCGAATTTATGTGCACTAAACAAGTTGAAGGAATTATTATGATAAGTGAAAAGATTAATCCGGAAATTTTGTTTAAGTTGAAAAGTAAAAATATTCCATTTGTAAGACTTGATAAATTTTATGAATATACTGATGAACATACAGTAAGTATTGATTACAAATCAACTTGTAATAAAATGACTAACTATCTTGTTGATGAAGGACATGAAAGTATTATTTTTATAAGCGAGGATATTACAAGTAGAATTGGTAGAGAAAAACTTGCTGGATTTAATGAAGCTGTTGCTGAAAGAAAAGTAAAATCAGCTCTTATAAATGCAAAGGATATAACAGTTCAAGCTGGATATGATATGGGAGAAGAAATTTTCAAACTTATCAAAGATAATAAATCAACAGTTGTTTTTGCAAGTGAAGATTCTTTAGCAATTGGTTTTATAAGTTATTGTTATGATAACGGACTTAAAGTTCCTCAAGATATTTCAGTTGCAGGATTCGGAGATGATTTAATCGCATCAATTTACAGACCTGCACTTACAACAATAGAAGAACCATATTATGATATGGGTGCAATATCTATGAGAAAGTTGATTAAGGAACTTAGAAATGAAGAAAAATTAAAGGATGTTACAATCTTACCTTCAAGAATTGTTGAAAGAGGATCTGTTGCTACTTTTAAGAAAAAAAATAAATAATTTAAAAATTGCTCTTCTTTTTGAAGAGCTTTTTTTGAAGTGGGAGAAGGTGATTAAATGGGGATTTATTTAGCTGTTAGAGATGGCTTTAAAAAGACAAAAACAAAATTTATACTTGGATGCGCCTTTGATATAATTAGCAGTTTAATTTTAATTTATTTAGTTGTTTTATCTGGAAAGATTGTAGATTTATTTAAAAGTCCAACTTTTGAGGCTTCAAAAGTTTATAGTTATGTAGCTTTGATGATATTTTTAGGCTTAGTTAACTTTTTAAGTTTTATGACTTTTGCTTATTTATCTTTTGGCTCAGGCGCTAAGTTAAAGATGTACTATAAGGATTTAATTTTTAGAAAAATATTAAAGAAATCTCCTGATTTCTTTCAAAAAAATACTGCAGGAGATGTTATTGGCTTAGCAGATAACGAAACAAAATACATATATGAATATTTTAGTTTTGGAATTTTATTAGCATGTGATTCTATTTTTATGCCATTAATTTGTGCAATTTATCTTGTGTTCTTTCTTTCTTGGGAACTAACTATTGCAGTTATGTTACCTTTTGTTTTCACAGCAATTATCACAAATTTAATAAGTAAAAAGGTTGGAAAAGTAAGTGAAGAAATGAATTTGACTTTTGGAAAGTCAAGTCAGGAAATTTTAGAAATAATAGAAGGAATAAAATTAATAAAAAGTTATGTTAATGAAGAGGTAAGACAAAAAAATATTTCTAAAATAATTAAATATTATTTCGATTTAGCATATTTAGAATCAAATCTTTGGATGATGTCTTTTCTTTCAAATTCATTTATAAGAGTGGTATCAATGGTAATAGGACTATTTTATGGGGCTTTTTTAGTTAGAAATGGAAGTATTTCAATCGGAAAACTTGTAACATTTTTTGGACTTGGGGAGACTTTAGCATGGTCTTTTTGGGGACTTGGAGACTGTATAAATACCTATAAAAGAGCATTAGTTTCAATAAATAGAATAAATCTTTTACTTGATGATAAGACAGAAATTGAAGACGGTGATAAAATTTTAGAAGATTTTTCTACTATGGAATTTAAAAACTTTTCTTTTTATTATCCTGAAGAAAAAGAGGCTTCACTTAAAGATATAAGTTTTAAACTAAATAAGGGAGAAACTTTAGGGATTGTTGGTAAAAGTGGAAGTGGAAAGAGTACATTAGTAAAACAAATTTTAAGATTTTATAATTTTGATAAAAACAAGGTTTTTATTAACAATATACCTTATGAGGAATATGATATTACATCAGTAAGAAGTAAATTTGGATATGTAAGTCAAGAGAATATTTTGCTTTCAAAAACTGTAAGAGAAAATATTTTATTTGGTAGTGTATCAGAAGATGATGAAAGAATTATTAATGTTATTAAAAAAGCAGATTTTTATAAGGATATACAAAATTTAGAAAAAGGACTTGATACAGTTGTTGGAGAACGTGGTCTTGGACTTTCTGGGGGACAAAAACAAAGAATTTCTCTAGCAAGAGCGTTATATCGTAATCCCGAAATTCTAGTTTTAGATGATTCTTTTTCTGCGATTGATGCGAATACTGAAAGTAAGATTATTAATTCGCTTAAAGAAAATAGAAAAAATAGAACTAATATAATTATTTCTCATAGAATTTCTGCAGTTGAACATGCTGATTTAATTTTGGTTATGGACAATGGAGAAATAGTAGATAGAGGAACTCATGAAGAACTTATTTCCAAAGATTCTTGGTATAAAGAACAATTTGAGTATCAAAGTCTAGATAAGGAGGAAGAAGATGAAGAATAAGAAATTAAAGTTTTTAACTTCCTACCTTTTAGAAGAAAAGTTTTTACTTTTTACAGGCTCAATTTGTACCATTTTTAGAGTTTTTCTTGATGTGTATATACCAACAGTTATTTCATCAATTATAGATGCAGATTTGGTTAATATGGATAATTTTTATTCCTTTATTTTAAATAAAGTGTTATTCTATTTAGCATTAAACTTAGCTGTTGTAGGATTTACTTTTGTAGTAAGAATTACTTTTAATAAAATTTCTTGTAATATCGCATACAAGATTCAATTTAGTCTAATTAGACGTATGCAAAGTTTCAAAATGCAATATTTTGATAGTTCTTATGCAGGAGATTTGGTTTCTAGATTTACAACTGATACAAATACAATTAAAGAGTTATATCAAACTCTTTTAAATGACTTACTAGCTTTTGTTTTAAATCTAGGAATGATGTTAACTGTTATGTTTTTTATTAGTCCATATTTATTATTAATAGTGTTGGTTTATTTGCCATTAATGTATGTAATTACAAAATATTATGGTCAAAAACTTACAGAAGTTACTAAAACTATAAGAAAACATGAAGGAATTACAAGCTCAATCTATAATGAAACTATTAAGTCTTTACCTGTAATTCAAGTTTATGGAAATGAAGATTTGATGATTAAGTCTTTTGAAAAAGAAAATAAAGAAGTTGAGAAAAACTATATAAGAAGAACTTTAATCAATGCTTTGTTCTCTTGGAATTTGATGGACTTTGTAATGATTGTTACTAATGCTATAATAATTTTAGTATTTACTATTTTAAAACTAAATGGACTAGGTTTAAGTGTTGGTATATTATATATTCTAATTGAATACAATAAAAGAATTTTAAGGCTATTTATGAATTTCTTATCTGAAATAAATAGATATAAGACTGCGCTTGTTTCTTGTGATAGAATCATCAAAATTTTCGAAATTGAACAAGAAAAAACAACGGATAGAGAAATTGAACTTGAAGGAAATATTGAATTTAAAAATGTTGGTTTTGAATATAAAGAAAATGTTCCAGTTTTAAAAGATGTTAACTTCAAACTTGAAAAGGGAAAATCAATTGCTTTTGTTGGTGCAACTGGAAGTGGAAAGTCAACAATAATGAATTTAATTTTAGGTTTTTATGAAAATCAAAAAGGAGAAATTTTACTTGATGGACAAAATATAAAAACTTTAAGTAAAGCATCATATAGGAAACAAATGGCAGTAGTGCTTCAAGATCCTTATATTTTTACAGGAAGTATAAAAGACAATATTACTCTTAAAGATGAAAATATAACTGAAAAAGAAGTGCTAGATGCTATTGTAAAAGTTGGAGGAGAAAATCTTTTACAAAGAAGAGATAATAATTTAGATTTTGAGCTTGCAATAAGTGGTTCGGATTTATCTCTTGGAGAAAAACAAATCATCTGTTTTGCTAGAGCAATAGTTAGAAATCCAAAAGTTTTAATTTTGGATGAAGCAACTGCTAATATTGATACTGAAACTGAGAAAATTATTAATTATGGTATTGATGTTTTAAAACAGGGTAGAAGTACAATGATTATTGCACATAGATTGTCCACCGTTAAAAATTGTGATACAATAGTTATGATAGAAAATGGAAAAGTTTTAGAAACAGGTACACATGATGAGCTTATCGCTCTTAATGGAAAATATAAAACTTGGTACGAAATACAATCTGCAAAAGGGGACAAATAATGAAACAAGAGTATTATGACTTATATGATATTGTTATTAAAGATATAAATAGTGAAGGGTATTTTGTTTATTCTAATATGGCAAAAAAACATATTAGGGAAAAGTTGGGAATGACTGTCGAACAACAAAAAAGAGCTTTTCAATTTTTTGAACTTATGGGTTACTTTAATCAACATGAAAAATTTCCTAAACTTTATATAAGAAGTAAAAAACTTAAAGGTGGTTGTTAATAAAAGAGCTGTGAAAACAGCTCTTTTTTGTTGGGGAAATTATTCAGATATTTTGAAGCCGATTTACATTTAACGTCTAGCTACTAAACGAATATTTCTCTCTATGCGTCATCTTGAGCAAAACGTAGCATTGCGAAGTGAAGTCAATCTAGCCCTAACTTTGCTTGTTTACAAGCAAAAGTAGGCCTGACGCAAAGATTGTTCAAATCTTTGATTTGAGTACAATTGACTGAGAAGATCTCATACTTTTGCTTTAGCAAAAGTAAATGTATCGAAGATACATATAGAAAATTTTTAATATATCTTTAATGCTATAATACTTATCAAAGAAAAACCCATGTTTTTTGCAATAAAAAAAGCAGATTGCTCTGCTTTTTATTTTTAGTCCATATTGTATCTTTTTTTGAATTTTTCAATTCTACCACCTTTTTCAACAAATCTTTGACGACCTGTGTAGAATGGATGTGAGTCAGAACTGATTTCAATTTTAATTAATGGATAAGTGTTACCATCTTCCATTTCTATTGTTTCATTTGAAGTTTTTGTTGAACCACAGATGAATTTATATCCACTTGTTGTATCCATAAAAACTACTTTATTGTATTCTGGATGTATTCCCTTTTTCATTGTTTTCACCTCACTTAAATATTGTAAATTAATCACTTTAGGTATTATATCATATCATAAAACTTAAATCAAGTATTTTTGGTGAATAAATTGAAAAATATTTTGAAAAATGTTACAGTTTCAATAGATATTTTAAATTTTAGATTAAGTAAATTCAAATTTAATTTGCCTTTTTTATATAAAAATGTTATTCTTATTATGAGAAAAAAACCAACCCTTCCACGATGTTTCGCATCTGGTAGTGCGCGGAAAATTTGTTATTTCACAATTAAAGTTTAGGAGAAAATTATGAGTAGAGCAGATGATATATTTATTTCAATGTGTAAAGATATACTTGAAAATGGTGTAGATACAAAGGGAGAAAAAGTTCGTCCTGTTTGGGAAGATGGAACAAAGGCATATACAATTAAAAAGTTTGGTGTTGTAAATAGATATAATTTAGCTGAAGAATTTCCTGCACTTACACTTAGAAAAACAGCTATTAAATTATGTACTGACGAAATGCTTTGGATATGGCAAAAGAAATCCAATAATATTAAAGATTTAAAGAGTCATGTTTGGGATGAGTGGGCTGATGAAAATGGAAGTATTGGTAAGGCTTATGGTTATCAACTTGGAGTTAAACATAAGTATAAGGAAGGTATGTTTGATCAAGTTGACAGAGTAATTTATGACTTAAAAAACAATCCATATAGTAGAAGAATTATTACAAATATCTATGTTCATGAAGATTTATCTGAAATGAATTTATATCCTTGTGCATATAGTGTTACTTTTAATGTTACAGGTAAAAAATTGAATGCTATCTTAAATCAAAGAAGTCAGGATATTTTAGCTGCAAATAATTGGAATGTTTGCCAATATGCAATTCTTGTTCATATGCTTGCAAGAGAATGTGATTTAGAAGTTGGTGAACTTGTTCATGTTATTGCTGATGCTCATATTTATGATAGACATATTCCTATTATAGAAGAGCTTATAAAAAGAGAGAAATTTCCTGCTCCAAAGGTTACTCTAAATCCTGATGTTAAAAACTTTTATGATTTTACATCAGACGATGTTATAATAGAAAATTATAAATGTGGAGAACAAATAAAAGATATTCCAATTGCAATTTAGGAGGAAATTATGAAAAGAAAAATTGAAGTTTTTGATTATGCAAAAGAAATTATTAAAGCGGTTGAAAAAGGTGTTTTACTTACTACAAAGTCAAAAGGGAGAGTAAATACTATGACAATTTCATGGGGAACATTAGGAATAGAGTGGAATAAACCTATTTTTACTGCTTTTATTAGAGAGGGACGTTTTACAAAAGAGTTACTTGATGAAAGTGGAGAATTTACTATAAATATCTTTTTAAATGTTTTAAATAGAAAGATTATTGGAATTTCTGGAACTAGATCTGGAAGAAATACAGATAAAATCAAGGACCTAAATTTAACTTTAGTTGATTCTGAAATGGTTAATGTTCCTGCTATTAAAGAATTGCCTTTAACTTTAGAATGTAAAGTTATTTACAAACAAAAACAGGATGAAAATGCTATTCCGGAGGAAATAAGAGAAAAAAATTATCCTAAAGATATTCCAGGGGATTTTCATGGAGCAAATAGAGATTATCATACAGCTTATTATGGAGAAATAGTAAGTGCATATATAATTGAAGAAGATTAAAATTGTGTGCCAAATTTTGATTTGGCACATTTTTTGCATTTAAAAACTGTAAAAAATATTGACAAAATTAATTAAATTATATAACATATAGAGAGTTTAAAGATTATACGGAGTTGTTTGTATGGAATATAGAGTTTTGAAAAGCGATGAAATGAAAATGGCATTTGCTTTGCGACAAGAAGTTTTTGTAGATGAGCAAAAAGTTCCACTTGAATATGAGATAGATCATAAAGATAGTTTAGATGATACTATTCATGTTGGAGTTTTTGAAGGAGATGAACTTCTTGCAACTGCAAGAATTATGGATATTCATAAAGAAATTGTCTATTTTGGTAGAGCTTGTGTTAAAAAATCGTGCAGAGGTAAGGGTGTAGGCAAATTTCTATTTATAAATATGGAAGAAACAGTAAAAAAATATAAAAAAGAAAATGAAAAAAAGATAATAAGATTTTCAGCACAATATCATGCAATGACTTTTTATGAAATGTTAGGTTATTCTAAGGATAATGATAATATTTTTGTTGAGGTTGGAATAGAACATATATCAATGAGTAAGATTGTATAAGGAGTTTGTTTTGTATAAAAATTTAGTTATAGTAGAGTCTCCAACAAAGGCTAAAACAGTTAGTAAAATGCTTGGAAGTGATTATAAAGTTGTAGCAAGTGTCGGACATATAAGAGATTTACCAAAAAGTAAAATGGGAATAGATATAGACAATAATTTTGAGCCTGAATATATTAATGTAAGAGGTAAGGCATCAAAGATTAAAGAGTTAAAAGAGCTTTACAAAAATTCAAAAAATGTATATCTTGCAACCGACCCTGATAGAGAGGGAGAGGCTATTTCTTGGCATATTGCTTATCTTTTAGGACTAGATGTTAATGAAAAAAATAGAATAGAATTCCATGAAATTACTAAGAAGAGTATAAAAGAGTCTATTAAAAATTCAAGAAAAATAGATATGAATTTAGTAAATTCCCAACAAGCTAGAAGAGTTTTAGATAGACTTGTGGGTTATAAACTTTCTCCTATTCTATGGAAAAAAATAAAGAGTGGTCTTTCTGCAGGTCGTGTTCAATCTGCAACTTTAAAGATTATTTGTGAACGTCAAGAAGAAATAGATAATTTTGTTCCTGAAGAATTTTGGAAGATTGAAGGAATACATAATGTTCAAAATATAGAGTTTAAATCACTTTATTATGGAGAATATAAAAATAAAAAAGTAGTAAAAAGAGATATAAAAACGGAAAAAGAAGCTTTAGAAGTTGTTGAAAAAACGGATAAAGATAATTTTATCGTTGAAGATGTAAAAAAGGTGAAAAAAGAGAGAAAGCCTCAACCACCTTTTACTACAAGTACATTGCAACAAGAAGCGGGAAGAAAATTAGGTTTTTCAAGCTCAATGACAATGAGTATTGCTCAACAACTTTATGAAGGGATAAATGTTGGTAAAGAAGGTTCTGTCGGTTTGATTTCATATATGAGAACAGATTCAACTAGAATTTCATCTGAAATAGTTGCTGAAGCAATAGAATATATTACAGAAAATTATGGAAAAAATTATGCTACAAGAGGTAATGAATACAATTTTAAAAAGAAGAATTCACAAGATGCTCATGAAGGTGTTAGACCAAGTAGTATTTTTAGAAGTCCTGAAAAAATAAAGAGCTATTTAACTGCAAATCAATATAAATTATATAAATTGATTTGGGAAAGAACTGTAGCTTCACAAATGAAAGCTGAAAGTTATGAAAGCACACAAATTATTTTAAATTCAAATAATTGTATCTATAAATTAAATGGAAGATACACTTTATTTGACGGATTTTCAAAAATATATACTTCAAGTGATATTAAAGATGAACCATTACCAAAATTAGAAGTTAAAGATGTAATTAATGCTGAAAAAATAGAAAAGAGTCAACATTTTACAAAACCAGTTGCTAATTTTACAGAAGCTAGTTTGGTTAAAAAACTTGAAGAAAATGGAATTGGAAGACCTAGTACTTATGCAAGTATTATAAACAGTTTGACAAGTAGATTTTATATTTTAATTGAAAACAAAAAAATAATTCCAACAGAGCTTGGAAAAAATGTAAATAAGTTTTTAGTTTCCAACTTTGAAACAATTATAAATGAAAAATTTACAATGGAAATGGAAGAAAAACTTGATGAAATAGCTGAAAATAAAAAGGATTGGAAAAAAGTTATTTCAGATTTCTATACTGTTTTTGAAACTTTTTTGAAAAAGTCTGATGGAGATTCAGAAGATTATAAAATAAAAGATGAAGTTCTTGACGAAAAATGTCCACAATGTGGTAAAAATTTAGTTGTTAAAAAGGCAAAGTTTGGTAAATTTATCGGTTGTAGTGGATTTCCTGATTGTAATTATATAAAAAAGGAAGTTAAAGATACTGGTGTAAAATGCCCTAAATGTGGCGGAAGAATAATTGAAAAAATTTCAAAAAAGAGAAAAGTTTTTTACGGCTGTGAAAATTATCCTGAATGTGACTATGCAATTTGGGACAAACCGATAGCTGATAAAAAATGTGAAAAATGTGGAAAATTCTTAGTTGAAGTTAAAAACAGATTTAAACACGCACTAAAATGTTCCGATGAAAATTGTGATTTTGAAATTGATTTAAAGAAAAAGAAAAATGAAAAATAAAAGATTAGAACTTAACAAATTCGCTTTTCCACTTATGGTGAATTTTATCCTAAGTTATATTTTGGAGTTATCTGATATTGCTATTGTTGCAAGAGTTTCAACACCTGCATTTAATGCGGTAAATTTGATTTCTTCAACATTATATACTGTAAGTGGAGTTTTGGGAGCGACTGCAATAATTATAAACTCAAAACTTGGAGAAAAACTGGGACAGGGAGATGAAAAAGGTCTAAATTATGAATTCTTTTCATCTCTTGCTATCAATATTTTTATGGGAATTTTATTCTTATTATTGATGTTGCTTGGAAAGACATATTTTTTAAAAATATTCTCATTATTTTTTGTAAAATTTCTACCAATACCATAGACAATGTAATTCATTTTTAATAATCTTTTTGATATTTCATAGCCTATTCCAGAGGTAGCACCTGTAATTAAAGCAATTTTCATAAAAACTCCTAAATATAAATTTTCTTCTCATCAATATATTTTAAAAATTGTTCTTTAATAAAGTTTATCATATATGATTTTGTTTTATCAGAATATGTGTAAACTCCGTCAATACATTCAAAAGGATAGTATAAAATTTCTGAATTTTGGTTTTGGTTTCTCATCTTTTTTAAATATTCTTTTGAAATTCTAAATACACCTATACTTACATCAATAACTTTTTCTTTATCTATTTCATTAAATAAATATTCTATCATTTGACTATAATTTTTTTCAAAATTATCACTATATATTAAAGGGTCAATACAAATCCTAACTTTCCAACCTTTTTCTTGCAATTTTTTGATAGCCTTTACTCTATTTTTAAAACTAGCTGTATATTTTTCATTTCTTAAAGCAATATTTTCTCTTACATTACTTGAGTATAAAAGTTTATCTCTTATCCTATAAAAAGAATTTGTATTTACTTTATCAATTATTTCCATGTTTCACTCCTATTAATTACCTATTTATTTTTTTTTACATAACATTAATTATTTTTTTGAATTTACTCTTATAAACCGACTGACATTCCAACTGTATTTGTTATCATTCTAACTGGTAATTCTGTTCCAGCAACATCATCTATTAAAGCATAGAAACCGAAAACTAAGAATATTGCCAAAATGATTGTTAAAGCTGTTATTATAATTTGTGTTAAATCTGGGTTAGAGATTTGTTTGATAATACTGATTATAATTACTATACCAACTATCAATGCGAATATGATAATTATAATTCCTCTAAACTTCATTAAGAAGTCTACTATTGGTCTAAATTTTGTAATCATATTTGCAACCACTGTCGAAGATGGAGATGTTCCTCCTCCACCTCCTCCAGTTCCTCCTCCACCACCAACTGCACCCAATGCTGTATATAATCCACTACCAGCATTGGCTGCATTTTGTGCTTCAGCACCAAATGCCACTATATTTGTTAGTAAAAATGCTAATGTTAAAAATATAAAATTCTTAACCTTGTTTAAATTCTTTTTCATATTTTCCCCACTGATTCCTTTCATTTTTAAATTTCTATAAATATTAATGTTATTGTAAATAATTCATTATATTGTACTAACCTTTATTATGTCAATACTTTTTAATGGTATTTCTGTTCCATCTATTCTTGTTTTTAAAGAAAGCATTGACATGTCATTTAAAGCAAGTGCTAACATTATAAATAAAAACCCAATTATGAAATGTTTTATCAAACCAGAAATATCTTGATTTGTTACATAGTTCATAGCACTCCACATAAATACTAATATCGCTAATGCTAAAAATACTACTATAACTGCAATATTAATTGCACTTAAAAAATCAATTAAGGCTTTAAAACCTCTACTTCCAGCTAAAGCACTAATTTGACTTGTTGCTGAACCGAAATTATTTGTTACTGTTTTTCCTCCAGCACTAAAACCATTTACTACTGATACAATTATTTTTGGAAATTCTAAAACTAATATAATTTTAAATGCACTTCCAATAAAATTAATTAGCAACTTTGGTATATCTGGATTTGATACCATTTCTAATGCACTATATATTATTGATATACCAGTAACATATATGATTATATATTGCATTATTACAATAAACCCAGCTAAAAAACCATTCAAAGAACCAAAAGGCTCTAATACATTGAACATATATTCACTAGCAAATACATTTGTTGAAAACAACAATAATATTCCTAAAATTTTTTTTTTCATACTATCATCACCTTTTATAATTCATCAATTTTAGTTGATAAATCTTCAAGATAGAAACCTAATGGATTTACTCTTAATGTTTCTACATCATTCGGTGGATTAATTGAAACTGATGCTACTCCCTCATAATGTCTTTGCGATATTACTGTTCCACTATAACTTACAGTTGTTTCAACCCATTTTACTAAATATGCTGGTTGGTTTTGTAATCTTGTTATGCTTTTAACTTCAACATACTTTCTACTTTTATCTCTTAAAAGATTTTCTCTTTCTTTCAAATCAATATTCCATAATTTTGTTAATACTGGTTTAGATGTGAAATATGATAATTCTTTTAATTGATTTTCAAACCTTTCTTGTGTTTCAGGTACTTCTCTTATAAGTGCTATTGTTCTTCTTAGGAAATAAGATCTTTGTGCATCAGTAGAATTTGTATCATGGTATCTTACCTCACCTAAATCTAAAACATTTCCATCGGAAGTTACTGTTACTATATACGGAATTAAAGGATTTCTTAAAAATATATAGAAATTCATTACAACCGATAGAGCTAATAAGATTAAAAGTATTCCAGACACTCTTTGCCATAGCCTCATAGATTTTACAATTCCAGTCATGAAATGATAAGGTGCTATTACTTTCTCATTTCCAGTTTGAATTATATCTCTGGCAAACATCTTAGGCTCTTTTTTAATTTTTTGTTCATCCAATTTTATACACCCCTTTTTTTAAAAAATAATAATATATATATTAACAAAATTAATCATAATATACGATTAATTTTTATTTAACTTAATCATATATGTTTTCAACATAATATGCTAATCTATCTTTTTCAGTAAATTCTTTAAATGTCATATCATTATAAATTGGATTTCTTTCAATATCTGTTTGCATATCTAAAAAATTATTCTTTGATAATGCTTTAAGATTAGTATAATATTTTTTTTTATCCTTTATATGATTTCCAATGTCCTCTAATTCTAAATTCAATTTTAAATTTTTGTTTATAGAATTGATTATACCATACTTTACATCTAAAAGCAAAAGTCCGTACATTCTACTTTTAATTTTAGAAAAATTTATATCTCTTATTTGCTTTGCATCTTCTTCTTTGTTATCTCTGTAATCGATCTCAAAATAAAAATTTATGCTCAAAATAAGCATTGATAAGACTATTGCAAATGCTGTAAATGCTAAATTGCCTATTGCAAATAATATTCCAAAAAATACAAATGTCAAAGCATAAGCGACAATTTTTTTATTCATAATAACACCCTTTCTTTTTATTTCTACCATTTTTTTTATGATAGTTATATTTTAAATTTTTATAAAAAATTACTTACTTTTTTGTTTAAGGTTATTATGCCTTTTTTTTGAAAACATTATAACATTTTTAAAAAATAAAATCAACTAAAATTTAATTGCAACATTTCATTATTTCTTAAATTCAACACCGAAAAAATAAAGTAATCTCTAACTGTACTACTATACCATATAAACAAGTTAAAATACTTATAAAAGCATCGTATTATCGCTCTTTTATAAAAAGAAAATTTTTTATTTTAAATGAAAAAAAGGCATTTTTTAAATGCCTTTTTTTGGATCGGAAGAATTTTTTTACACAAGTATCTAAGTTTTTTTGTGAAAAAACTATTATATTGGATTTTTGTTTAGATGTTTGTATTATACCATTTTATTTTTTAAAAAGCAAGATTTTTTTAAAAATTTTTTATCATAAGTTCTGTTATTTCTTTTCTAAAATCATTATTAGCCGAAATTACTCTTTTTATTTTTACTTTTTCAATTACATAATCTTTATACAAGTCATAGAAAAAACCATCTTCTGTATCTGAATTACTTAAAATAAATTTACCACCTTTTGAATTTATCTTATCTATAAATTCTTTCAATTGTTTTTGCTTTTCTATTGAAAATAAATCAATGTTATATTGCATAACTTTTTGATGATTTTTTTCTGGTAAATAAGGTGGATCTAAATAAAAAAATGTTTTATCATTTATTAAATTTTCAAGTTCAGAAAAATCTACACAACTTATATTTACAGTTTTTAATTTTTCTGAAATTTCTTCAATTGTTTCTTTTTTAATCCTTTTATATGCTCTTTTTAAATAATTGCCAAGACTATTTGTAAATTCACCTTTTTTGTTTACTCTATAAATTCCGTTAAAAGACATTTTTGTTAAAAACAGTAATAAAATTGCTTTTTCTAAATTAATTTTTCCTTTCTTTAATTTCATTCGATTATAATTTTTTCGCATAAGATAAAACATTTCTTTTTTCTTTTCAGCATCGAAACTTAAATATTTTAAATCAAGTTTTTCAATTTTATCATATATTTCTTTTGGCTTTTCTTTAATAGCTAAATATAAATTAATTAAATCAGAATTTTTATCATTTAGATAAATATTTGTAAAATTATAATTTTCTACAACATGAAAAAATACACTTCCACCACCAACAAATGGTTCAACATAAGTATCATATTGTACATTTATATTTTTTGGTATTCTTTTGTCAATTTCTGGAATTAATCTACTTTTTCCTCCAGTCCAGACTAATAAATTTTTTATACTCATTACATAATC
>ERZ772906.1050-NODE-1050-length-15370-cov-9.497225_pt1 | contig 15370 bp, 14 predicted proteins | sample MGYA00511338_ERZ772906 | MGnify/ENA primary metagenome ERZ772906 (study PRJEB29015, sample SAMEA2738076) | human oral metagenome | biome: human oral; feature: human-associated habitat; material: saliva | place: China | collected 2212 ... | reverse complement strand
AGAGGGATGACACCGCGTGGCGCGGTGTCATCCCTCTCCTTTTACACACCCACCCCACCCAACACGCGTACCGTCGTCTAGACTTGGATGGTTGAACGCGCCTGTAGCGCACCACAGACAAGAGCGCCGACGAGCGCAGGAATAGAGGTTAGGCACCATGGCAGAAGAGACTCAAGGACGCGGCGGATTCGGTCGTGGTGATTACTCGAAGCGTCAGCCCCAATGGCGGGAACGCAACAATGATCGTGGCGGTTACCAGCGTCGTGATGATCGTCGTGATGGTGAGCGCCGCGATTTTGGTGCTCGCGGTGATCGTCGCGGAGGCTTTGAAGATCGTCGTGGCGGTTACCAGCGTCGTGACGACCGCGGTGGTTTCCGTCGTGATGATCGTCGGGACGGTGAGCGTGATTTCCAGCGTCGTGATGATCGCCGGGGTGGCCGTGGTGGCTTCCAGCGTCGCGATGACCGTCGTGATGATCGTCGCGGAGGCTTCCGCGGTGACCGACGTGAGGGCGGCCGTTTTGAGCGTGACGGTCGCGGGCCTCGTCAGAATGAGCGGCGCAACGATGTCGCCTACCAGAACTATTCGTCGACTGACGAGTACGTGTCTCCTAACGGCAATGAGCCGACGATTCCTGCTGGCGTGAGTTCCCAGGAGCTTGACCGTGATGCTATGCGCGCGCTGGCGACGCTGTCGGGTCCCAACCGTGACATTGTTGCACGTCATCTGGTGATGGCCGGTCAGCTGATTGATCTCGATCCCGAGGCCGCCTACCAGCATGCTCAGGCTGCTGTGAGCCGCGCGGGTCGCGTCGATGTCGTTCGCGAGGCCGCTGCTCTGACCGCGTACGCCTCGGGTCGTTATGAGGAGGCGCTGCGCGAAGTGCGCGCCGTGCGACGGATGCGTGGGGATGACTCGCTGCGCGCTGTCGAAGCCGACGCGGAGCGCGGGCTTGACCACCCCGAGAAGGCCGTTGAGATCATCGACGCAACCGACTCCACGACTCTGGATCTTGCGGAACAGGTCGAGCTGGTGCTCGTCTCCTCTGGTGCACGTGCTGACCTCGGTCAGTCCGACGTCGGCCTCGTGATCGTCGACGATGCGCTTGCCGTGCTGCCGGAATCGGCCGACGACGAGCTCCGCCGCCGTCTCATGGAGGTCAAGGCTGAGCGCCTGACGGAACTGGGTCGCGTGGACGAAGCCGAGGCTGTCATTGCGGAGATGCCCGCCGAGGTTGAGGATACCGAGATCGTTGACGTTGCCCTGTTCCAGGACGCCGACGTTGATGATAAGCGTTCGCCGCTGCGCGGCTGCAAGAATGCACTGGCCGAGGAATATGACTGCGCGTTGCTTGACCTCGATGGTACGGCGTGGTCTGGTGACGAGCGGATCGAGCACGCTGCCTCGTCCGTTATCGAGGCGCGCACGATGGGCATGGCCTCCGCGTTCGTCACGAACAACGCGATGCGTACCCCGCAGCAGGTGGCCGACAAGCTCAACAGCATGGACTTCGAGGCGACCCCCGAGATGGTCATGACGTCGGCTATGGACATTGCCGCCATCATGGCGGAGGAACTCGACGAGGGTGCCAAGGTCTTCGTACTCGGCGGTCCCGGTTTGCGCCAGGCTCTCGAAGAGCAGGGCTTTGAGCTGGTGGGTAGTGCCGACGACGAGCCTGCTGCCGTCGTGCAGGGCCTCGACAAGGAGGTTAACTGGGCACTCCTGTCCGAGGGAGCTTTCGCGATTGAACGCGGTGCTGCCTTCTATGCCTCGAACCTTGACGCGACCCTGCCCGTCGAGCGCGGCCAGGCGCTCGGCAATGGCTCGCTGGTGCGTGCGATTCAGCACGCGACCCGCAAGCGTCCCACTGCCGGTGGCAAGCCCGAGCCGGGTATCTATCGCCGTGCGAGTCAGCTCGTTGGTGCCACGAACCCGATGGCAGTGGGCGACCGCCTTGAGACCGACATTATGGGTGCCGTCGCAGCTGGCGTCCCCGCGATGCACGTGCTGACCGGTGTCCACCAGGCTCGTGCGGTTTTGCGTGCTCCTCGCGGCCAGCGTCCCACATACCTGGCACTTGATATGCGCGGCATGCTGGAGGCCCACCCGGCTCCCAAGCACCATCGCGATGGCACGTGGACCTGCGGTCTGTCGCAGGTTGCCAAGGTGACGCGCGGCGGTACGCTGACGTTGGACGACATCGAACTGACCGACGCGGTGACGATTTCCATCGACTCCTACCGCGCGCTCGCCGCTGCTGCCTGGGAATGGTCGGACGGCTCCGGTAACCCGGTGACCTGCCCTGAGATTACTGTCGTCGACAACGACGATCCGGCAGGCATCGTGGTCGAGCCTGAGGCCCTCGCCGTTGACGCAGCTGCTGATGAGGACTTTGCGGTGGCCGAGGCTGCCGACGAACTGCCCGAACCCAGCGAGGAGACCCCCGCGTTCCTGCCCGGTGAGGAGGAACTGGAGGCCCTGCTGGAGGCGACGGCAGATATGGACGACGAGGCCTAATGGCCCTGAGTGAACAGACGGCTGCCCGTCTGGTCGGCTTCGATGAGCTTGGCGTGCAGGTGCAAATCTCGACGCTTCAGGTCATTGAGGCCGACCTTCGACGGGCGCTGTCGGCCGACGTGCCCGCGGAGATGCAAGGTTCCGCGGCGCGCGTCGGAGCGCGTGAGCAGGGGAGGAGCGACGCGTGAAGTTGCGACGGATCGATTCGGAGTTGGTGCGCCGAGGTCTGGCGAAGTCGCGCTCGGCAGCAGCGCAGATGATCGAGGATGGTCGGGTCAAACTTGATGGCCAGGTTGTCCTGAAATCCGCCCGACAGATGGATCCGGCGCAGGCAATCCTCGTCGAGGAGTCGGATGATCCCGAGTACGTGTCGCGTGGGGCGCACAAGCTTGCAGGTGCGCTGGACGCGCTCGGCGAGAAGGCTCCTCTGATCGAGGGCCGGCGCGCGCTCGATGCTGGCGCATCGACGGGAGGTTTTACTGACGTTCTGCTGCGGCGCGGAGCTGCTTCGGTCGTTGCCGTTGACGTTGGCTACGGCCAGCTTGCGTGGAAGCTGCAGTCCGATCCTCGTGTCGAGGTCCACGACCGTACGAACGTGCGCACGCTGGATCCCGCCTCGGTTGCTCCGGCACCGGACATCGTCGTGGGCGACATGTCGTTCATCTCGCTGACTCTCGTTCTGCCTGCGCTGGTCGCGGCGGCGGCACCCGACGCTGACTTCTTGCTGATGGTCAAGCCCCAGTTCGAGATCGGCAAGGAGCGCCTGGGCCACGGGGGAGTGGTGCGCAACCCCGAACACCACGTCGAAACTGTCGAAAACGTGGCGCGCTGTGCCATTGGCCTGGGGCTGGACATCGCCGCCATCGCGCCCTCTCCGTTACCCGGCCCCTCCGGCAACGTCGAGTATTTCCTGTACATGCGCCGCGACTACCCGGAGCCGATCAACCCGCAGGAGCTGACGGAGTACATCCGGGCGGCCGTCGCCGAGGGACCTGCAGGAGGAGCGTTGTGACTCGAGTACTGATGGTGCGTCATCGCAACCGAACGAATGCTGTGACCAGCGCGGTGACGCTCACGCATGCGCTGGCGGAGCGGGGGATTGAGGTCGTCGAGGATGCGTCCTCGGGTGGCATCGATTTGGTGCTGTCGATCGGTGGTGATGGCACGTTCCTCGTGGCCGCCTCGAGTGCACGCGCTCTGGGCGTGCCACTCCTCGGTGTCAATGCCGGGCACATGGGGTTCTTGACGGAGCTCGGTTCGACGGGCACGGGCGACCTCGCGCGCAAGATTGCCGAGGGTGACTTCACCGTCGAACGCCGCATGACGTTGGACGTTACGATGGAGCGCTCGGACGGTTCCAGGGCCTCGGACTGGGCTCTCAACGAGGCTGTCATCATGCACACGGACGTCGCTCATCCGGTGCATTTTGCGCTGGTCGTCGATGGTCAGGAGGTGTCGACCTACGGTGCCGACGGCATGATCCTGTCAACTCCGACGGGTTCGACAGCTTATTCGTTTTCAGCGGGTGGCCCCGTCGTGTGGCCCGACACGGAGGCAATTGTCGTCGCCCCGCTGGCCGCGCATGGCCTGTTCACCCGCCCGCTTGTGGTGGGGCCCTCGGCTTGCGTGGAGATCGTTGTGCTCGACGACATGTGGACGGCTCCCGAGATGTGGTGCGACGGCTTGCGTCGGATGACTGTTCCGGCCGGGGCAGTGGTCCGCGCTCGCGTGGGTTCTTCGCCGGTGCAGCTGGTGCGTGTGGATGACACGCCCTTTTCGGCGCGCCTCGTGCGCAAGTTCAATCTTCCCGTGCGCGGGTGGAGGGATGGCCCGCGGTGATTGAGTCTCTCGATATCGCTAATCTCGGCGTGATCGCTTCTGCGCATGTCGAGATTAGAGGCGGTCTGGTCGTCGTGACGGGCGAGACGGGCGCGGGTAAGACGATGGTCTTGTCCTCCCTGCAGCTTCTGCTGGGGGCTCGCGCGGACGCGGCGCTGGTGCGCTCGGGCGCGGATCGTCTCTCAGTCGACGGTATTTTTTCGGTGACAGAGGAGGTGGCTGCCCGCGTCGAGGAAGCCGGTGGCGTCGTCGAGGGCGGCGAGTTGATCGTTGGACGCTCCGTGAGAGCGGCCGGCAGGTCGCGCGCGCACCTGGGGTCGCGGCCCGTTCCCGCCTCCGCGCTCTCTGAGATCGTCGGTTCGATGGTGACGATTCACGGTCAGGCCGATCAGGTTCGCCTGACGGGGGAAGCCGCCCAGCGCCGTGCTCTCGACCAGTTTGGTGGTACTGCGCACGCCGCCCTGGTGAATGAATACCGCGAGGCTTTCCGCGCCGCTGTGGACGCGAAGCACCGCCTCGATGCACTGCTTGGGGACGCGAGCGAACGCGAGGAGGAACTGGAGGATCTGCGCGCGGCCTTGGCTCAGATCGAGTCCTTGGATCCCCAGGTGGGTGAGGAGGAAGAGCTGGTTCGCGAGGCCTCACGCCTGACCAACGTCGAGGATCTGCGCGCGCTCATGGGCGTCGCACAGGGCTTCCTGAAGGGCGATGATCGCGGCGACTTTTCGGGGGCGGTCGAGTCTGCGCGCAGTGCCTACGCTCAGCTGGATGACGCCTCTCGCTTCGACGAGGCCGTGGCAGAGTTCGCCGGGCGGGCGCGCAGTCAGGCACTCGAATTGGATGCGCTGGCAGACGACATCGCGGTCTACCTGTCCCGCTTGGACGCGGATCCGGAGCGCCTCGCGCAGATTCATGCGCGACGCGCAGCCATCAAGGATGTCCTGCGCGGGCGTGCGGCCGACGTTGAGTCTTTGCTGACCTGGGCGGATGACGCTCGAGCGCGCGTGGATGAGCTGTCTGCCCCGGCCTCGGACCCCGAGGTCGTCGAGCGTGAGCTGGCCGCGGCCCAGAGCCTTGTCCTCGATGTCGGTGCGCGCCTGACGAAGGCACGTACACGCCTGGCCCGCGAGTTGGCCGCAGGCGTCAACGAGGAGCTCCACGCCCTCGCGATGCCCGACGCGACCCTTCACATTGACCTGGAGGCCACCAAGCCGACCTCGCACGGCTGCGAGACGGTTGTCTTCCGCCTCCAGCCGCACCCGCACGCACCCGCGCGCCCGCTCGGCCAGGGTGCATCCGGGGGTGAACTCTCGCGCGTCATGCTCGGCCTGGAGCTGATGCTGGGGCGCACCGAGGCCTCGTCGACGTTCATCTTCGACGAGATTGACGCTGGTATCGGCGGGCAGACCGCAACGGAGGTTGGTGCGCGTCTGAAGCATCTTGCCAAATCGCGCCAGGTCATCGTCGTCACCCACCTCGCTCAGGTCGCAGCCTTCGGCGACCAACACCTGGTCATCGAAAAGACTGATGGCACGACCAGCGTCCGCGAGGTGACAGGCGCGGAGCGCGAGGCCGAGCTGACCCGCATGATGGGTGGGGATCCGCACTCGCAGGCGGCGCGCCGCCACGCATCGCGCGTCCTGGCCTCCGCCGTGTCACAATCGCAGGGATGAGTGACACACGTTCAACAACAGCAAGTGCCCGGAGCGGGCGGGTTCGCATTGACGACCGGCCCAAGCACCTGGCGACGCGCCTTGAGACGGGCGATATCGCCGTCATCAACATTGCCGACCTCGACAAGGATAGCGCCGCTGCACTCGTGGCTGCTGGCCCCGTTGCGGTCCTCAACGCGCAGCCCTCGCTGACGGGGCGCACGGCCGCGTTGGGTCCCCGGCTCATTCTTGATGCCGGTATCCTCCTCGTGGATGACCTGGGACAGGACATTATGTCCCTGCGCGAAGGACAGGAAGTGACAGTTACGGGCGGCAAAGTGCTGCTCGAAAGCACCGTTATCGCCACTGGTAAGCGGGTCGAGGACGAGGACCTCGAGATCGAGGTCGCTGACTCCGCAGCCCTCTTCGCGGGTTTTGAGGGCGCGATCGAGGACTATCTGGCGAAGGATGGAGCAACTGTCCTACGTGGTGAGGGTGTTCCTCAGCTGCACGAACTCGGCAACCGTCCCATCCTACTGGTGACTGATGCATCCGACGCTGCTGGCGAGCTGCGCGCGCTCGCGCGGTGGCGCGCCGAAGCGGCCCCCTACGTCGTGGCCGTGGACGGGGGAGCGGACGTCGCCCTCAAAGCACACCTGACGCTCGATGCTGTGATCGGGGACGCCGAACTCATGAGTGAGAAAGCGATCCGCAAAGCCCGCTCCTTCATCGTGCGCGTCGGCGGTGACGGCCTGGCTCCCGGCTCCGAGCGCCTGGACCGTATGGGCATCGTCTACGACTCTGTCGCGATGTCCGGAACGTCACTTGATGCCGCGATGGTCGTCGCAGCCCATTCGGATGCCAGTGCTGTCGTGACTGTCGGCGTCTCCTACGGAGAGGCCGAGCTGGTCGACGCAGGGCGTTCCCTTGTCGCCCCTGCCTTCTTCTCGCGCCTTGCGTGCGGCTCGCGCCTGATCGGAGCCCACGCCGTCGCTGCCACATTCCGTCCCCGCCCGCGCGGGTGGACGCTGGTGATGCTTGCGGTCGTCGCAGTCCTTCTCATGGGCGTCGCCCTGTGGTCCACCCCGTGGGGTAACGATCTGCTGTACCCGATCACGTCGCTTTTTACGTCGCTGACGCACCTTGCTGGAGGAACCCAATGATTAACTTCCGTTACCACGTTGTCTCGATCATCGGGATCTTCATGGCCCTGGCCGTTGGCGTCGTCCTGGGGGCTGGGCCCCTGCAGCGCACGATCAACACGGGCATGAACCGTTCGTCGTCTGCGGCCGCCTCCGACCCGCAGCTAAGCGCACAGGCCGAAGCTGAAGCCGCGGGCCTCAAGGCCCTCGCGTCCTCCTCCCTGACCGGCTCGCTGACCGGCACCCAGGTCGCGCTCGTTGTACTGCCTGGTGCCTCCGACGATGACGTGGCCGCTGTGCGTTCCACCTTGACCGACGCGGGTGCGTCCGTGGTTGGTCGCGTAACGCTGACCGACAACTGGCAGTCCACCTCCATGAGCCAGTATCGTGCCACGCTGTCCACGTCGCTGGCCTCTCACCTTGAGTCTGCCGCCGCCAAGACCGCCAGCGCCGACGGCGTCGTGGGCTACTCCATCGTCCAGGTCCTGACCTCGAGCGGCTCCGAGACCGACCTGCTGCGCCAGATCCTCACCGACAAGTCGACCCCGCTCATGACGATCGACGAGGATCCTGCCGGCAAGGCTACGACCCTCGTTGCTATCGGTGCGCGTGCACAGAGCGCGGCCATGGCCTCGTCCGCTCCCACGAGTCCTGACGCCTGGGTGGGCATGGCGCAGGCCGTCGGCTCCACCTCCGGTGTGGTCGTGGGTGATGCTTCCTCGCGCGACGCGATGATCTCCCGCATCCGCAGCGCCGGCACCGCCGTGACGACCGTCGATTCGGTGGGTACCACCCTCGCGACGGTCGATACCGCGCTCGCCCTGTCGACCAAGGCGACCGGAGCGCGCGCCTACGGCGTGGGTTCCGGCGCACAGTCTGTCATCCCGAGCAACAAGTAAAGCGCGTCACGACGCGATTTGCTTCGTCGTCCCCCGCTGATCTGCCCAGGTCAGCGGGGGACGAGTCGTTCGTGCAGTGTTAAGCTGAAGTTCCATGGTGAGTACTTCAATGCGCACAGTGCGTGCGGAAAATTCCATGACCAAGCATATTTTCGTGACGGGCGGCGTCGTCTCTTCACTGGGCAAGGGCCTGACCGCCTCCAGCTTGGGGAGGCTCCTTCGTTCGCGGGGCCTACACGTGGTCATGCAGAAGCTCGATCCCTACATTAACGTCGATCCCGGCACAATGAACCCCTTCCAGCACGGCGAGGTTTTTGTCACTGAGGATGGTGCGGAGACCGATCTGGATATCGGCCACTACGAGCGCTTCCTCGATGTGAACCTGTCGGGTGCCGCTAATGCGACTACCGGCCAGGTGTATTCCACGGTCATTGCCAAGGAGCGTCGCGGCGAATACCTGGGTGACACGGTTCAGGTCATTCCCCATATCACCGACGAAATCAAGAACGTCATGCGTCGTCAGGCTCAGCCCGATGAGAACGGTGAGCGTCCTGACGTCATCATCACGGAAATTGGTGGAACAGTTGGCGATATCGAGTCACAGCCGTTCCTCGAAGCAGCCCGTCAGGTGCGCCACGACCTCGGCCGCTCGAACGTTGCTTTCGTGCACGTGTCGCTGATTCCTTTCCTGCCCGCAGCCGGCGAACTGAAGACGAAGCCGACGCAGCATTCCGTCAGCGCACTGCGATCAATTGGCATCGCGCCGGACGCGCTCGTGCTGCGCACTGATCGTGCGCTACCCGAGGGAGTCAAGTCGAAGGTCGCTCTCATGTGCGATGTCGACCGCGAAGCGGTCATCGAATGCGCCGACGTTCCTTCCATCTACAACGTACCGCTGACACTGCATCGAGAGGGCCTCGACGCCTACCTCGTCCAGCGCCTCGGATTGTCCTTCCGCGACGTCGATTGGAAGGAATGGAAGGAACTTCTGGAGCGCGTGCATTCTCCTAAGCACCGCCTTGAGGTTGCCCTTGTCGGTAAGTACATCGACCTGCACGACGCGTATCTATCGGTGTCTGAGGCAATCAAGCACGGCGGTTTCGCGAACAACGCCCGAGTTGATATTCGCTGGGTCGCGTCGGATACGTGCGAGACACCCGAAGGGGCTGCCCGCGAGCTCGCTGGCGTCGACGCGATTGTCGTCCCCGGAGGCTTCGGCATTCGTGGTATTGAGGGAAAGCTCGGGGCGCTGCGCTGGGCACGCGAGCATCGTGTTCCGACGCTGGGCCTGTGCCTGGGTCTGCAGTGCATGGTCATTGAGGCTGCCCGACATCTCGCTGGCATCCCCGGTGCTTCGTCGACCGAAATGGATCCCGACACGACCGAACCCGTCATTCATACGATGGCCGACCAGCATGAATTCGTTGATGGAGACGGTGATATGGGCGGAACAATGCGACTCGGTGCATACCCTGCACAGCTCGTTCCGAATTCGATTGTTGCTGCAGCCTATGGCACGACCGATGTGAGTGAGCGGCACCGTCACCGTTACGAGGTCAACAATGCCTACCGCGACCGCCTCGAACAGGCAGGCTTGAAGGTTTGCGGAACCTCTCCGGATGGCTCACTTGTTGAGTTCGTCGAGCTTGATTCGGCTCTGCACCCCTACTATGTTGCAACGCAGGCGCATCCGGAGTTTAAGAGCCGTCTGACGCGCCCGCATCCGCTGTTCGCGGGGCTGATTGAAGCTGCGTTGAAGCGTCACGTGGGACGTTACTCATCGCGCTCGGACAAGAAGGAATGAGAGACGACATGCATTTTCTGTCGAGCGAGCAGGTCCGCGCGATCACTGACCAGCCGACCCCACACAAGGTCGCAGCGAGCGAGGTCGTGTGGAGTGGCCGTATCGTGGACATGGTGGAGGACCGTGTCGTGGTCGTGGAGGGTGAGGAACCCGTTGCCCGTCAATACACCCGCCACCCCGGTGCCGTCGCTGTCGTCGTTATACGCGGCGAGGCCGGTGCCGAGGAAATTCTCCTCGAGCGCCAGTACCGACACCCGGTGCGCGCGTCGCTGTGGGAGATTCCCGCTGGACTGCTTGATATCCCCGGCGAGGATCCTCTGGTTGCAGCCGAGCGTGAACTCGCGGAAGAGGCGGACCTGAGCGCCGAGCGTTGGGACACGCTCGTTGACTTTTACACCTCGCCCGGCGGATCGACGGAGCCTATTCGCGTCTTCTTGGCACGAGACCTCGCGCCCACGGGCACGACCTTTGAACGCGAGGATGAGGAAGCAACCATGGAATACGCGTGGGTCTCACTGACCGATGCCATGGAATGGGTGCTTGCCGGTCGCCTGCACAATCCCTCGACCGTCATCGGCATCATGGCCGCGCACGCCGCACGAGGCCGTGGCTGGCGAGGCCTCCGAGAGCCGGGGGCACCCTGGCTTCGTTGATTGTCAAATAGGCCATAAGTCCCTCGACATGTGGGTCGTGCAACACTCCGACACGCTTTTCGCAACGCCTCTTTATTCAAATTAGCGTAGACTTCTTCCCAGAGAAAAGCACGGATTGGGGCGCGCGACATGCGTGTCGGAGCGGAGGACAGGTGGCCGAAGAAGTAGACGCCACAACTCGTCAGCAGGTGCTCGATCTCATCGTCGAAAAGGGGCCGGTGACGGCCTCGGCGATCGCCAAGGTCCTAGGCCTGACGACGGCGGCCGTGCGCCGCCACATCACGCTGCTGCTGGAGTCCAAGGAGATCGCTGAGCACGAACCCGGTGCGCCCTCCAAGCGGGGGCGCGGGCGCCCTGCGCGTCACTACGTCGCCACCGAGCGAGCGCACATCCACCTCGCCGACGGATACTCCGACTTGGCTTCCAAGGCACTGGGATACCTGGGGCAAGTCGGGGGTGAGGAGGCCGTCGAGTCTTTCGCGGCCGCGCGCTCGCGCGAGATCGAGCGCCGTTACGCGCCTATCGTGCGCGACGCGGGATCGGACCCTCGAGTCCGTGCTCAGGCGCTTGCCGACGCGCTTACGCAGGACGGATACGCCGCGACAGTCCGAGACATTGGAGGTGGCACGCTAGCCGTTCAACTGTGCCAGGGTCACTGCCCAATCCAGAACGTAGCGGGGGACTTCCCCCAGCTGTGCGACGCCGAGACGATTGCCTTTGGCAAGCTGCTCGACGTGCACGTCCAGAGACTTTCCACGCTTGCGGGCGGGGGACACGTGTGCACCACCCACATCCCGGTGGGCATGCCCATCATCCGCCCGGGCGCGAGGAATGTGCGACGCAAGTAGCACACAGGTAAGAACGAGAGGTTGACACAACTATGACGCAGGCACCCGCCGTGGGCGCTGAAGACCGTCGTATGACCGATGACGAGATCATCGAGTCGATTGGCGGTTACGAATACGGTTGGCACGATTCCGACGACTACTCCAAGGACGTCCCCACCGGCATTAACGAAGAAATTGTCCGTTTCATTTCAGATGTTAAGGATGAGCCGCAGTGGATGCGGGAGCGTCGCCTGAAGGCGCTGGATCTGTTCGAGCGCAAGCCGATGCCGGCGTGGGGTCCGGACCTCTCCCACGTTGATTTTGACGCTTTTAAGTACTACGTGCGTCCCACGGATCGGCAGGTCAATGACTGGGAGGACCTGCCCGATGAAATCCGTGACACCTACGACCGCCTGGGCATCCCCGAGGCCGAGAAGGCCCGCCTGGTCTCCGGCGTCGCTGCCCAGTACGAGTCCGAGGTCGTCTACCAGCAGATCCAGGAAGACCTCGAGCGCCAGGGCGTTATTTTCACTGATACCGACACCGGCCTGCGCGAGTACCCCGAGATCTTCGAGGAATACTTCGGCAAGTGCGTGCCTGCGGGCGACAACAAGTTCTCTGCGCTGAACACGGCTGCATGGTCGGGTGGTTCCTTCGTGTACGTCCCCAAGGGAGTGCACGTGACCATCCCGCTTCAGGCCTACTTCCGTATCAACACGTCCGCGATGGGCCAGTTCGAGCGCACGCTCATCATTGCCGACGAGGGATCCTACGTCCACTACGTCGAAGGCTGCACCGCCCCGATTTACGACGAGAACTCTCTGCACTCCGGCGTCATTGAAATCTTCGTGAAGAAGGATGCCCGCGTTCGCTACACGACCATCCAGAACTGGTCGACGAACGTTCTCAACCTGGTCACCCAGCGCGCTATCGTCGAAGAAGGCGGCACCATGGAATGGGTCGACGGCAACATGGGTGCCGCGATCACCATGAAGTACCCCGCCTGCTTCCTGATGGGTGAGCACGCCCGCGGTGAGACGCTGTCCATCGGCTTTGCCGGCCCCGGCCAGCAGCAGGACACCGGCGCCAAGATGGTGCACATGGCACCCCATACCTCGTCCTCCATCGTGTCGAAGTCCGTCTCGCGCGGAGGCGGTCGCACGTCTTACCGAGGCCTCGTTCAGGTCAACGCGCGTGCGCGTCACTCCAAGTCGAACGTCCTGTGCGATGCCCTGCTCGTCGACAAGATTTCGCGTACTGACACGTACCCCTACGTCGACGTGCGTACGGACGATGTCGAGATGGGCCACGAAGCGACCGTGACCAAGGTGAGCGCCGATCAGCTCTTCTACCTCATGAGCCGAGGCCTCGACGAGAACGAGGCCATGGCGACGATCGTGCGTGGCTTCGTTGAGCCGATTGCCAAGGAGCTGCCCATGGAGTACGCCCTTGAGCTCAACCGCCTCATTGAACTGCAGATGGAAGGATCCGTCGGCTGATGACGACCCCCAACACTATTGCCGAGACCATGAACAAGGCCCACTCGCACGGGGGCGGCTCCGAGAAGGCACACCCCTCGCGCGCCGACCGCCCGACCTCCTTCGAGCTGGACGACATTGCCCTGCCGCACGGTCGCGAAGAGGACTGGCGCTTCACCCCGATGCGTCGCATCGAGCGCCTGTTTGAACCCGCCAACTACGACGCGGGCGATGCCCCCGTCACGGTGGACGCGCCCGCGCCGGTTACCGTCGAGACCGTCGCGCGTGATGACAAGCGCCTGGGCACCGTCCTGGCTCCCGGCGACCGCACCGCCGTCGTCGCCTGGAACGGCTTCGAGCAGGCGACGGTCGTTGAGATCCCGGCCGAAGCCGAGCTGGACGCTCCGGTGCGCATCAACGTTGCTAACGTCGCGGGCACCCGTGCGCAGCACCTCATGATTCGCGCAGGTGCTTTCTCTAAGGCCACCGTCATCCTCTCGCACGCCGGCTCCGCGCAGGCCGCTCTGAACCAAACCGTTGAGGTCGAGACCGGTGATAGCGCGAACCTGACCGTCGTGTCGCTGCAGGAATGGGACGACACTGTCCTGCACGCCTCGAACCAGCGCCTGGCCCTGGGCCGCGACTCTAAACTCACCCACATCGTCGTCACCTTCGGCGGTGACCTTGTGCGTCTGTGCGCGGACACCGACTTCCGCGGTCCTGGCGCTGAGCTGACCATGCTCGGCATTTACTTCGTGGACGGCGGCCAGCACCTCGAGCACCGAGTGTTCGTTGACCACTCCCAGCCTAAGTGCTTCTCGCGCGTCACCTACAAGGGAGCCCTGCAGGGCAAGGACGCACACTCGGTGTGGATCGGCGACTGCCTGATCCGTGAGGCCGCCGACGGCACAGACACCTACGAGCTGAACCGTAACCTCGTGCTCACCGAAGGCGCCAAGGCCGACTCCGTGCCCAACCTCGAGATTGAGAACGGCGAAATTGAAGGTGCGGGCCACGCGTCCGCAACCGGTCGCTTCGACGACGAGCAGCTCTTCTACCTGATGAGCCGCGGTATTTCTGAAATGGATGCCCGCAGGCTCGTCGTCAGGGGATTCTTCGCCGAACTCATCAACCAGATCGGCGTGCCCGAGGTCATCGACCACCTCATGCAATCGGTCGAAGCCGAACTCGCGAAGAACCGCAACTGAAGCGCGCAGAGCGCACAACCGAAACACTGGCGCATCTGCGCGAACAGGAGAAGAAATGTCGACTCTGACCATCAAGGACCTTCACGTCTGCGTCGAGACCCCCGAAGGGCCCAAAGAGATCCTCAAGGGCGTCAACCTGGTCATCAACTCAAACGAAATCCACGCGATCATGGGCCCGAACGGCTCAGGCAAGTCCACCCTCGCCTACGCCCTCGCCGGTCACCCCGACTATGAGATCACCCAGGGCGAAGCCTGGCTCGACGACAAGCTCATCACCGAAATGAGTGTGGATGAGAGAGCGAAGGCTGGGCTCTTCCTTGCCATGCAGTACCCAGTCGAGGTCGCGGGCGTGTCCGTATCCAACTTCCTTCGCACCGCGAAAACCGCGATCACCGGTGAGGCTCCGAAGCTGCGCACCTGGGTGAAGGACGTGAAGGAATCCATGGAGCTTTTGCGCATGGACCCCGACTTCGCCGAGCGCGATGTCAACGTGGGTTTTTCCGGCGGTGAGAAGAAGAGGCTCGAGATCCTCCAAGCTGAACTCCTCCAGCCCAGCTTCGCGGTTCTCGACGAAACCGACTCCGGCCTCGATGTTGATGCCCTGCGCATCGTGTCCGAGGGAGTGAACCGCGTCCACGACAAAACCGGGTGCGGCGTCATGCTCATCACCCACTACACGCGCATCCTGCGCTACATCAAGCCCAGTCACGTTCACGTGTTCGTCGCGGGCCGTGTCGTCGCTGAAGGCGGCCCCGAGCTCGCCGACCAGCTTGAAGAGAACGGCTACGACGAGTACCTCGGTCTGTGAACACTCCCGTGGGCGCGGCCTTCACCGCCGCAGAGCTTGACGCCATTCGAGCGGACTTCCCGATCCTGTCCCGCAAGGGACGGGGCGGGAAGCCAATCGCGTACCTTGATACCTCAGCGACCTCTCAGAAGCCCGAGTGCGTGATCTCCGCCGAAGCGGACTTCTACCGGCGCTCGAACGCTGCGGTCCATCGGGGTACGCACCTGCTCGGCGACGAGTCCACTGCGGCTTTCGAGGACGGGCGCGCCGCCCTCGCCTCTTTCATTGGGGGCCGCCCCGAGGAGATCGTGTGGACGAAGAACGCGACCGAGGCGATCAACCTCGTGGCGCTGTCGATCGGACACGCCTCCCTGGGGCGCGGAGGAAAGGCTGCTGCTCCTTTGAGGATCGGGCCGGGAGACAGGATCGTCACGACTCGGGCGGAGCATCACGCGAATCTCGTGCCCTGGCAGGAATTGTGCGCCCGCACGGGCGCTGAGCTCGCCTGGCTCGACCTTCTTCCTGATGGGCGTATCGACCTCGAGACCCTCGACATGATCAGC
>ERZ772906.1049-NODE-1049-length-15375-cov-11.698760_pt1 | contig 15375 bp, 10 predicted proteins | sample MGYA00511338_ERZ772906 | MGnify/ENA primary metagenome ERZ772906 (study PRJEB29015, sample SAMEA2738076) | human oral metagenome | biome: human oral; feature: human-associated habitat; material: saliva | place: China | collected 2212 ... | reverse complement strand
AACTAGATGGCCAATACAACTTGGAACTTTTCCACGGTTCAACCATTGCCTTTAAAGATATGGCCTTGTCGATTTTGCCTTACTTCATGACGACAGCTGCTAAGAAACACGGCTTGGAAAACAAGATTGTTATCTTGACGGCCACATCTGGTGATACAGGAAAGGCTGCCATGGCCGGTTTTGCGGATGTTCCTGGAACTGAAATCATTGTCTTTTATCCAAAAGACGGTGTCAGCAAGGTGCAAGAGTTGCAAATGACGACTCAAACGGGGGACAATACCCATGTGATCGCCATCGATGGGAACTTTGATGATGCGCAGACCAACGTCAAACACATGTTCAATGATGTGGCACTTCGTGAAAAATTAGCAGCCAACAAGATGCAATTTTCATCAGCCAACTCTATGAATATCGGTCGTTTGGTGCCTCAGGTTGTCTATTACGTATACGCCTATGCTCAATTGGTGAAGACCGGTCAAATCACTGCTGGAGAAAAAGTCAATTTTACTGTTCCAACAGGAAATTTTGGAAATATCTTAGCTGCCTTTTATGCCAAACAAATCGGTCTTCCGGTTGGGAAATTGATCTGTGCATCAAACGAGAACAATGTCTTGACAGACTTCTTTAAAACACGTGTCTATGATAAGAAACGTAGCTTCAAAGTGACCACTAGTCCATCGATGGATATTTTGGTCTCTTCAAACTTGGAACGTTTGATTTTCCACTTGGTTGGCAATGATGCCACAAAGACAAAAGAATTGATGGAAAGCCTTGTTACAACAGGTCAGTACCAATTGTCCAACTTTGATGCAGACATCTTAGATTTGTTTGCGGCTGCATACGCAGATGAAGCAGAAACTGCCGCAGAGATCAAGCGGGTCTATGAAGCGTCTGATTACATCGAAGACCCTCATACAGCTGTTGCATCAGCCGTTTATCAAAAATACCTTAGCCAAACAGGGGATGCTGCTAAAACAGTCATTGCCTCTACAGCTAGTCCTTATAAGTTCCCAGTTGTAGCGGTAGAAGCCGTGACAGGTGAGACAGGCCTAAGTGATTTCGAAGCCTTGGCCAAATTACACACCCTCTCAGGTGTCCCTGTACCACCTGCTGTAGACGGTCTTGAAACTGCACCGGTTCGCCATCGTACAAGCGTGGCAGTTAAAGACATGCAAGCAGCCGTAGAAGACTACTTGGGACTGTAATTCTCCCTATTAGAAAGATCAAAAGAGCCGTTTGGCTCTTTTATATACGCATGAATTCATACAAAAAAATCTTAAACATCGCCCTTCCTGCCATGGGTGAAAATTTCTTACAAATGCTGATGGGCATGGTGGACTCTTATTTAGTGGCTCACCTGGGCTTGATTGCTATCTCGGGTGTTTCCGTCGCAGGGAATATCATCACCATTTATCAAGCTATCTTTTTGGCACTGGGTGCGGCAGTTGCCAGTGTCATGTCCAAAAGCTTGGGCGAAAAAAATCAAGACACCATTGCCTACCATGCGACAGAGTCGCTGAAGGTGACCTTGTTGTTGAGTGCTCTCTTAGGAGGGGGTTCGTTGTTATTTGGACGCCAGATGATTTCGCTCTTGGGGACTGAAGCTGCAGTAGCCGAAAGTGGGGGGATTTACCTTTCCTTGGTTGGTGGGACCATTGTTCTCTTAGGCTTGATGACGACATTGGGCTCCTTGGTTCGGGTGGCCAACAATCCACGTCTTCCTATGTATGTGAGCCTATTGACCAATCTATTAAACGCTCTGTTCTCCTCTGTAGCCATTTTCCTTTTTGGCTGGGGCATTGTCGGCGCGGCCTTGGGGACTGTGCTGGCCCGTCTGGTTGGGGTTGTCCTCTTGTGGCAAAAGGTCCGGCTACCCTTTGCCCCCCTTCGTTGGGGATTGGATCGTAAGCTCTTGAACTTAGCACTTCCAGCGGCCGGAGAGCGGCTGATGATGCGGGCTGGAGATGTGGTGATTATTGCGATTGTGGTTGCTTTTGGAACAGAGGCAGTCGCAGGAAATGCCATCGGAGAGACCTTGACCCAGTTTAACTATATGCCTGTATTTGGAGTGGCCACAGCGACGGTCATGCTCGTAGCACGGAGCCTCGGTGAAGGTGATCTTGAGCAGATTGATCGCCTTCGAAAGCAGTCTTACTGGTTGTCCTTTGTCTTAATGTTGCCCATTGCCTTGGGGATTTTTTTGGGTGGCACCTTGCTGACCAACCTCTATACACAAGATACGAAAGCTGTGGAAGCGAGCCTATCCGTTGTTCTCTTTTCTTTGTTGGGAACACCTTTTACAGCAGGGACGGTTATCTATACTGCTGTTTGGCAAGGCTTGGGAAATGGGAAACTGCCATTTTATGCAACGACCATTGGCATGTGGGTCATTCGAATTGGAGCGGGTTATCTGCTTGGAGTGACCCTTGGCTTCGGCCTTCCAGGGGTCTGGACGGGGACCTTGCTTGACAATGGCTTTCGCTGGCTATTTTTGAGTCAGCTTTATCGACGAAGAGTAGGAGAGAAAACATGACAAAACGAGCCCTTATTTGGGATTTGGATGGAACCTTGCTCGATTCTTATGATGCAATCCTAGCAGGCCTTGAGGAGACCTATGCCTATTATCAGCTTGCGTTTGACCGAGCGAGCATTAAAGATTATATCTTGAAGCATTCGGTTCAGGATCTTTTAGTTGCAGTGGCAGAAGAGCATCAACTGGATGTGACCGACTTAAACCATCGCCGAGCAGAAAGTCTAGCAGAGAAAAATGCCCAGGTCCTTCTGATGGAGGGGGCGCGTGATGTCCTGTCCTGGGGAAAGGATGCTGGGATCGAACAATTTGTCTATACCCATAAAGGAGAGAATGCCTTGGTCATCCTGCGGGACTTGGGTTTGGAATCCTTTTTTACAGAGATTTTGACTAGTCAAAATGGTTTTGCCCGCAAGCCTGACCCAGAAGCAGCCATTTATCTAATGAAGAAGTACGAGCTACATCCAGAAAAGATCTACTATATTGGGGATCGGAGCCTGGATGTTGACTTTGCAAGGAATAGCCAGATTCAGAGTATCAATTTTTTACCGTCTGACTATGAAGGCAATCACCAGATGGAAACTTTAGGGGATATCCCAAGTATTTTAAGCCTTGAAAAGAATCTGTAAAGAATTTGTTTTCATTTTGAAACAAAGTCGTAAGCTTTCTTTAAGAAATGTCCGCTATAATAGAATCATAAACAAAGACCTCCTAACTTTGTTTAGAAAAATCCTAAAACTTTTCTTTTTCATAATAATCTCCCTAAGAGTCGCCCAATCAGGCGGCTTTTTTTGTGCGAAAAAATAGCGCAAGCTCTTTTCCTTGCAAGGATAGAAGAAAAGGTTTATAATTGACTAATCAATTATTGATTTATCAAAAATATTGGAGAAGGGATATGGCAGAAATCAATGATTTGCTCTACCAACTACGTTTGGCAGATCAAACGACTACACAGCTATTTGAAAAGCGGCTAGGGATTAGCTTGACGCGTTACCAAATCTTGCAGTATTTATTAGAACAAGCACCTTGCAATCAGATTGCGGTTCAAGAGCGCCTACAGATTGACCCAGCTGCTTTAACGCGGCATTTCAAAATTTTAGAAAAGGAAGGATTTGTCCATCGGAGCCGAAATCCAAAGAACCAGCGGGAAATTGTAATCCATCTGACGGATATGGCCTATAATCGCTTGGTCAATCGACCTCCTCGCCACCACTTGGCAGTAAAGGATCAGATGAGCCGCATTTTAAGCACTCAGGAACAAGAGCAATTTTCAAACTTGCTGGATAAATTAGTATCTGGCATTGAACAAATAACGATGGAATAAAAAGGAGAATCTACGATGTCATTATTGACGATTATTCTAGCAAGTCTTGCTGCACTGGAGCATTTATATATTTTTTATTTGGAGAGCATCCGAACAACATCTGATATCACAAGTCGGGTTTTCAATATGGATAAAGAGGAACTTGCTCGCCCATCTGTGACGTCTTTGTTTAAGAATCAAGGGATTTACAATGCCTTGATCGGTGTGTTCCTCTTGTATGGATTGTTTGTGTCCAAGAATATTGAAATTGTGACGATTTTTGTGCTCTTTATTATTGGAGCCGCGGTCTATGGTGCGTTGACAGCTAATAAAAAGATTATCTTGACCCAAGGTGGTCCTGCTATCTTGGCTTTGTTGAGTATCCTATTTTTGGGATAAACAGGTAGAACCAATTGGGAGATCTGAACTACTTTTATGACATTAGTGGAGAAAAAGTATAAAAAAAGACTAAAAATTTTATTGACTTTCTAAGAAAAAGGGTTATAATGGTAGCAACAGAAAAGTAATAAGTCAGCTATTTTCAGGGAGCTTGTGGAGATTGTGAACAAGCAATAGCGACTGATGAAAATTGGACTGTTGTTATGAATGAATTCTAAACCATGTGGATTCGGTTGGCACCCCTTACCGTGCAACTCCTTGATAGAGGAGATAGAGATATAGGGAAGGACCAGCTATTTTTTCCTATAAAAGAGGTGGCACCGCGGACATTACGCCCTCACACAGTTTTTTGTGTGAGGGCTTTTCTATGTGCCTTAGCAAGCGAAGCGAGCTTAGGCACATTGATCCCAAAGCGAAGCTTGAGCGTGGGATACCCTTGAATGCCTTAGCAAGCGAAGCGAGCTTAGGCACATTGATCCCAAAGCGAATGTTGAGCGTGGGATACCCTTGAATGCCTTAGCAAGCGAAGCGAGCTTAGGCACATAGATCCCAAAGCGCAGCTTGAGCGTGGGATATCCTTGAATGCCTTAGCAAGCGAAGCGAGCTTAGGCACATTGATCCCAAAGCGACATTTGAGCGTGGGATATCCTTGGCTGCCTTAGCAAGCGAAGTCACGATTCATTCGAATAAAAGCGTTCTAGAAGAGAGGTTTCTGATATGAAAAAAGTTTTATCTGCTGATGTTTTGAGTCCAATTTTGGCTTATATGCGTTTGGATGCACCCCATAAAATGATCTTGGAGTCAATTCCTCGCGAAAAAGAGAATGCGCGTTTTTCAATTGTGGCCTATCGGCCGGTCAGTGAAGTCAAGTTTGAAAAGGGCATCCTTTATTACAATGATCAAATTGTCGAAGAGGATCCTTTGGACTTTTTGAATCGCATCACAGTCAAAACGAAAACTTCAGAAGAGCTCCCTTTTAACGGAGGAGCGATTGGATTTGTTGGCTATGACTTGATTGGTATCTATGAGAATATCGGTTCCATTCCTGAAGATACGATCGGCACTCCAGATCTCCACTTTTTCTTATATGAAAGCTATGTGATGTTTGATCATAAAAAGGAAAAGGTCTATGTGGTGGAAGAGAACCTCTATAGTGGACGCAGTGAAGCAGAGCAAGCCTTGAGCTTGGAGCAAGTGTTAGTGCAGTTGGCAACACCGGCAAAGGAAGAGTTTCAGGATAAGGACCTACACGTTCTTCATTTTCACAATCATTTGGAGCAAAAAGAGTTTGAGGAAATGGTGGCTCTAGCGCGGGACTATATTCGAAAAGGAGACATGTTCCAATGTGTGCTCAGTCAACGTTTTTCAGCTGACTTTTCAGGAAAACCGCTAGATTATTACCGCAATTTGCGCGTGACCAATCCTTCGAATTATCTCTACTTTTATGATTTCGGGGACTATCAAATCATCGGTGCCAGTCCAGAAAGTCTGGTGTCAGTCAAGGACAGAGTGGTAACGACCAATCCCATTGCTGGCACACGTCCAAGAGGGATTGATGAAGAAGCTGATCGGCAATTGGCAACTGATTTGACAGGGGATCCAAAAGAAGTTGCAGAGCACCGGATGTTGGTGGATCTAGGGCGAAATGATATCGGTCGGATCGCTCAAAACGGGTCAGTTGAAGTGACCAAATACATGGAAGTGGAATTATTCCGTTATGTCATGCACCTGACGAGTGTTGTCAAGGGACAATTACTTCCTGAACTTGCCTCGATAGAGGCTCTGAAGGCCACCCTTCCAGCAGGGACTGTTTCAGGTGCTCCTAAAATCCGAGCCATGAAGCGGATCTATGAAGCAGAAAAAGAAAAACGAGGCGTCTATGCGGGGGCTATTGGCTATCTTTCGGTGACGGGGGATCTCGATTTTGCTATTGCGATTCGAACCATGATCCTCAAAAATAAGAAGGCTTATGTCCAAGCTGGAGCAGGAATCGTTTATGATTCCATCGCAGAAAATGAATACAAAGAAACCGTCAATAAGGCAAAATCGATGACGAGGATTGGAGAAGAAGGATGATTTTATTAGTCGATAATTACGATTCATTTACCTACAATTTAGCACAGTATATCGGGAAATTTGATGAGGTCCAGGTGCTTCGAAATGATGATCCAGATTTGTACCAGCTTGCCCAAGAAGCAGATGCCTTGGTCTTTTCTCCAGGTCCAGGTTGGCCAAAGGATGCGGGTAAAATGGAGGAGATGATCAGAGATTTCGCGGGGATCAAACCAATCTTGGGGATCTGCTTGGGGCATCAAGCGATTGCGGAAGTTTTTGGAGGACGCTTGGGATTGGCACCACAGGTCATGCATGGCAAACAAAGCCAGATCCGACTAGAAGCTACCTCTCCACTATATGTGGGTGTCGCAAAAGAAGTTCCAGTCATGCGCTACCATTCGCTTACAATTGAAGATATGCCAGAGGATTTTGTCATTACCTCTCGGACGACGGATGATCAAGCGATTATGGGGATTCAGCATCGTAGCCTACCGATCTATGGCTTTCAATACCATCCAGAAAGTATCGGGACGCCAGATGGGCTCAAGACCATCGAAAATTTTGTCAAACTTGTCAAGGAGCGGAAGATGAAACAAGTGCTTGCAAAGGTAGCGGAAGGAAAAGATCTAACCGCTGCAGAATTAGAAGCGGCCATGGAAGAAGTCGTCGCTGGTCGTGCTTCAGAGGCGCAGGTGACGGCCCTTCTGCTAGGTCTCAAAATGAAGGGGGAAACGATTGAAGAGCGGACGGCTATTGCAAAAGTGATGCAGGCCCATGCAGTCTCTATTCCCACAGGAGTTCAAGAAGCCATGGACAATTGTGGGACGGGGGGCGATCGTTCCTATAGTTTCAATATTTCAACCACAGCTGCCTTCGTCCTCGCTGGTGGTGGTATCAAGATGGCAAAACATGGGAATCGCTCGATCTCTTCTAAATCAGGTTCTGCTGATGTGTTAGAAGCTCTAGGGATTAACCTTGATTTGGGTCCAGAAGATTTGGGACAAGTTTTTGAAAAGGCTGGCATTGTCTTTCTATTTGCCAAAAATCTGCATCCAGGCATGCGCTATATTATGCCAGCTCGATTGGCACTAGGAGTTCCGACGGTGATGAATTTGACCGGTCCCCTCATTAATCCGATTTCTTTAGAAACCCAACTATTGGGAACCAGTCGTCCGGATATATTGGAAAGTACAGCGGAGATATTAAAAAATTTGGGTCGAAAACGCGCAGTGGTAGTGAGTGGACCACAAGGTTTGGACGAGGCGGGCCTCGATGGAGAAACCCAGCTTGCTATTCTGGAAAATGGACAGGTGACCTTATCCAGCTTTCAACCAGAAGATATGGGAATGGAGCGCATCGAAATTGATCAAGTACGTGGTGGGGACGCTAAACACAATGCAGAAATTTTGCTCAGTGTCTTGAAGAATGAAGCGAGTCCTTTCTTAGAGGTGACGGTCTTAAATGCTGGCCTTGGTTTTTATGCCAATGGCAAGGTGGATTCTATCAAGGAGGGGATTGCCTTGGCACGTGAAGTGATTGCCAGTGGGGCTGCCCTTGAGAAATTGAGATTATTACAGGAGTATCAAAAATGAGTCAAGAATTCTTGCCAAAGATTCTAAAGGAAAAAGCGCGTGAAGTTGCTAGGATGAAAGAAGAGAAACTCCAACCTTTGCGCCAAACTTACCGCTTGTATGATTATCTAAAGAGTCATCCAGAAAAGCTTCAGGTCATTGCTGAGGTGAAAAAGGCTAGCCCGAGTTTGGGGGATATTCATGTGGATGTGGATATCGTTGCGCAGGCTAAGACTTACGAAGAAAATGGGGCCGTGATGATTTCTGTCTTGACCGATCAAGTTTTTTTCAAGGGCAGTATCGACTATCTCCGGGAGATATCCAGTCAGGTGCGTATTCCAACCCTCAACAAAGATTTTATTGTAGATGAAAAGCAAATTATTCGGGCGCAAAACGCAGGGGCTACCGTTATCTTGTTGATTGTCGCAGCCTTATCAGAGGCTCGTTTGAAAGAACTCTACGAGTTTGCGACCCATCTTGGTCTGGAGGTCTTGGTGGAGACCCATAATCTGACAGAATTACAGGCGGCTCACCGGCTTGGAGCTCAAATCATTGGAGTGAACAATCGCAACTTGGTGACCTTTGAGACAGATCTCCATATCAGCCTTGAATTGGCGAAAAATTTTGATCCAGAACCGGTTTACATCTCGGAGTCTGCTATTTTTACAGCAGCAGATGCTCGCATGCTCGCTCCCTATTTTAACGGTATTCTTGTCGGGACAGCCCTTATGAAGGCAGACAATGTGGCTGAAAAAGTAAAGGAGTTGCAGATTGACAAAGGTTAAAATTTGTGGCTTATCCACTCCAGAAGCTGTCCAGACAGCAGTTGAGGCCGGTGCAGATTACATTGGTTTTGTCTTTGCACCAAGCAAACGGCAGGTGACCCTAGAGCAAGCCCGGCAGTTGGCTACAGGCATTCCAAAGGAAGTTCAAAAAGTCGGTGTTTTTGTATCACCACAGAAAGAAGAAGTGGAGGAGGCCTGCCGAGTTGTGGGCTTGGACCTGATACAAGTTCATGGACCGATGGATGAAACCATCTTGCTAGAGTTCCCTCTACAGACGATCCGCACTGTTCAAGTGGAGAAAGACAGACCTCTTCCTGAGACCGGTGCGGATTATCTGCTCTTTGATGCTCCTGTAGCAGGAAGTGGGCAGACCTTTGACTGGCAAAAACTCGAAACCCAAAAGGTTACAAAGCCCTTCTTTGTTGCAGGAGGTTTGACAGCAGACAATGTGGCAGATGCCATTCGCTTCTTTCATCCTTATGCGGTGGATGTGTCCAGTGGGGTCGAGACAAATGGAAAAAAAGATCAAGAAAAGATAAAACGATTTATAGAAAGGGTCAAGCATGGCATATAAACAACCAGATCAAAACGGATTTTACGGGCGGTTCGGAGGACGATTTGTCCCTGAAACCTTGATGACAGCAGTTTTAGAATTAGAAGAAGCCTACAGAGAAAGTCAAGCAGATCCTTCTTTTCAAGCAGAATTGGACCAGCTTCTGAAACAATATGTCGGTCGGGAAACACCGCTCTATTATGCTAAAAATCTAAGCAAGTATGTCGGCGGAGCCAAGATCTTTCTTAAAAGGGAAGATCTCAACCACACAGGGGCTCATAAAATTAATAATGCCCTAGGACAGGTTTTGCTGGCTCACCGGATGGGCAAAAAGAAGATTATCGCAGAAACAGGGGCTGGTCAGCACGGTGTTGCAACGGCAACGGCTGCTGCTTTATTTGATATGGAATGTACCATCTACATGGGGGAAGAAGATGTCAAACGCCAAGCCCTCAATGTCTTTCGGATGGAGTTGTTGGGCGCCAAGGTTCAATCGGTAACAGATGGGTCGCGTGTCCTCAAGGATGCGGTCAATGCTGCCCTGAGAGCCTGGGTAGCAAACGTAGAGGATACCCACTATATCATGGGATCCGCTCTAGGCCCCCATCCATTCCCAGAGATTGTTCGTGATTTTCAAAGTGTCATCGGTCGGGAAGCCAAGTGCCAATTTGCAGAGCAAAATGACGGTGCTCTACCAGATGCAGTTCTGGCCTGTGTAGGAGGCGGATCGAATGCCATTGGTCTCTTTTATCCTTTTGTGGAGGATCCATCTGTTGCCATGTATGGAGCAGAAGCGGCTGGACTTGGGGTAGATACAGACCGGCATGCGGCGACCTTGACCAAGGGGCGTCCGGGAGTCCTTCACGGAGCCTTGATGGATGTTTTACAGGATGCGCATGGACAGATTTTAGAGGCCTTCTCAATTTCAGCAGGACTCGATTATCCCGGAATTGGGCCAGAGCATTCTTATTTTCATGACATCAAGCGGGCAACCTATGTACCTGTGACAGACCAAGAAGCGCTGGAAGCTTTTCAATTGCTCTCAAAAGTAGAAGGAATTATTCCAGCTCTGGAATCAAGCCATGCGATCGCCTATGCGGTGAAATTGGCCAAGGAGCTGGGGCCTGAAAAATCCATGATCGTTTGCTTGTCAGGTCGTGGAGACAAAGATGTGGTACAAGTCAAAGAACGCCTAGAAGAAGAGAAAGGAGAGTAAGATGGGAAAGACCTTAACAGAGCATTTACAAGAGCTGAAAGACCAGCAACAAGGGATCTTTGTTCCTTATATCATGGCAGGAGATCATGAAAAAGGCTTAGTAGGCTTGCAGGAAACTATCCACTTTTTGGAGGAGCTGGGTGTCTCAGCTATTGAAGTTGGCATTCCTTTTTCTGATCCGGTGGCAGATGGTCCTGTGATTGAAGAGGCGGGATTACGAAGTTTAGCCCATGGGACAACGACAGAAGGTCTGGTGCAAACGATCCAGCGTCTGGAGACAACTGTTCCTTTGGTTATCATGACCTATTTCAATCCCTTGTTCCAATATGGGCTCGAAAACTTCTTTAGAGATTTAGAAGGAACAGCTGTTAAAGGAGTGATTATTCCAGATCTTCCTCATGAGCATGTGGATCTGGTAAAACCTCTATTAGAGGATAAAGACATCGCTTTGGTGCCACTGGTGAGTTTAACTACAGGAATCGAGCGTCAGAAGAAATTGATCCAAGATGCAGAAGGTTTTATCTATGCTGTTGCCGTCAATGGAGTAACCGGGAAAGCTGGTAGCTATCGAGAAGATCTGGACCAGCACTTAGCCCAATTACACGAAATAGCTTCCATCCCTGTTTTAACAGGTTTTGGAGTTTCCAGCATGGAGGATGTTCACCGGTTTAACCAGGTTTCAGATGGGGTCATTGTGGGATCCAAAATCGTTAAGGCTCTCCACAAAGGGGAGACAGACGCTATCGCTCATTTTATTTCTCAAGCAGTGAAGGGCTAGCCAGTCTATTCTATTTGTAATAGGCTCGATTCTCCTAGATCAAGCTCTTTGTCTACTATTTTAAACATTCCCCTCGTTTGTCTTTACAAACGATGGTTTCTCGTTACAATAGAGATAGTAACAAGAAAAGAGGAGAAGAGAATGATAAGCCTTGAAGAGATTGATCAAGTCGTCCAGTCAGGTCCTTTTGAACCAACCTGGAACTCTCTTAGCCATCAAGTCTGTCCAGACTGGTATCGGGATGCCAAATTTGGAATATTCATCCACTGGGGCGTCTACAGTGTACCTGCCTTCGGTTCGGAGTGGTATTCACGAAATATGTATATTCAAGGGAATCCTTGCTATGACTATCATCGAGAGCATTTTGGAGATCAGGCTAGCTTTGGCTACAAGGATCTCATCCCTCTGTTTACGGCAGATCGATTTGATCCGGCATCCTGGCTGGATCTCTTTCAAAAGGCGGGGGCCCAGTATCTTTTCCCAGTTGCAGAGCACCATGATGGTTTTCAGATGTATGCCTCTCGCCTCTCGCCTTATAATAGCCTAGAAATGGGACCGAGACGAGATGTCCTAGGAGAACTGAGAGCGGAAGCAGAAAAACGTGGTCTACACTTCTGTACGTCCTCTCACCGGGCAGAGCACCAGTTTTTCTTTTCACATGGCAAGGAGTTTGCCAGTGACATTCCGCAAGAAGTTCCAAGAGACAGTCTTTATTGGCCAGCGGAGCCAGAGCCCAAAAATCATTTTGATCTCACTTCCAAGCCCTATCCAAGTGAAGAATTCTTGGAAGATTGGCTGTTGCGAACCTGTGAACTGGTGCGAGACTACCAGCCAGAGCTCCTTTATTTCGATTGGTGGATTCAGCATGAGAGCTTCCGTCCTTACTTGATGCGCTTTTTGGCTTATTATTACAATCTAGCGACGCAAGAAGATCGCAAGGTGGCCGTTTGTTACAAACAGGACGCCCTGCCTTTTGGATCAGGAATTGTTGAGATGGAGCGGGGAGGCTACGGGGAAACCCAAGCTTTTCCGTGGCAAATGGATACTGCGATTGCCCGTAATTCTTGGTGCTATACCCAGGATCTTGCCTACAAGACTAGCAAGGAATTGCTGCAAAATTTAGTTGATGTTGTGGCAAAAAATGGCAATCTTCTTCTTAATGTTGGGCCCAAATCCGATGGAACTATCCCTAAGCAAGACCAAGACATCCTCGCTGAAATCGGGGCCTGGCTTGCGGTGAATGGAGAAGCTATTTATCAGAGCCGGCCTTGGCGGGTGTCGTCGGACGGACCAACTCAGGCCCAGGAAGGTTCCTTCTCAGATGGAGAAGCGCCACTCTATACCAGCCAAGATTTCCGCTATACCATGCGTGAGGGCTTTCTTTATGCTATACAGCTGGAACCAAGTGGAAGTACAGAAGAGCTGGCCTTGCCGTCTCTCGCCTATGATCTCAAGCAACCGAGAATCCTCCATGCGCGCCTTCAAAAGGTAGAGCTTCTTGGAGAAAGTCAGCCCCTTTCTTGGAGGCAAGATGAGACAGGGCTCCATCTTCAGTTACCTGCCTGCAGGAAACAACAACCACGTATTCTTCGTCTCAGCTTTTAGTTTTCTTGAAGCTTTCTATAAGGAATGGTTTAGGTTTCTCTTGTATACTGTACTCATCCAATAAGAAATGAGGTACAGAAAATGAAAATCTCAGTTAATTATCCAAAACGCTTTAAGAAATTGCCACAACAAGGTTCTTGTTACGGCGAATAAACACTTCTCATCATTTTTCATAAGAAACTCCTAAAGAAGGCTCTACCCGAAAGGGTAGAGTTTTTATGTACCAGAGACCTTGTGATTCGTGGTATAATAGGCCTATGGAAAAAAAGAATAAATTACTACTCATCGACGGCTCTTCCGTCGCTTTTCGTGCCTTTTTCGCACTTTATAATCAAATCGATCGCTTTAAAAACGCCAATGGATTGCATACCAATGCGGTCTATGGCTTTAACCTCATGTTGAGCCATCTCTTGGAGCGCATCCAACCAACCCATGTTCTCGTCGCCTTTGATGCAGGAAAGACCACCTTCCGGACGGAGATGTATGCCGACTACAAGGGCGGGCGGGCAAAGACACCAGATGAATTCCGCGAGCAGTTCCCTTTCATTCGCGAGCAATTGGACCATCTGGGAATTCGCCATTATGAGCTGGCCCAGTATGAAGCGGATGACATTATTGGAACGCTAGATAAGATGGCAGAAGCTACCTCGGTACCCTTTGAAGTCACTATTGTCTCTGGGGACAAGGACTTGATCCAGCTAACGGATGACAATACGGTCGTTGAAATCTCTAAAAAAGGAGTGGCAGAGTTTGAAGAATTCACTCCAGCCTATCTGAAAGAAAAGATGGGATTGACACCAGAGCAATTTATCGACCTCAAGGCCTTGATGGGAGATAAGTCGGATAATATCCCAGGTGTTACCAAGATTGGAGAAAAGACCGGGATCAAACTACTCCTAGAGTACGGGTCTCTTGATGGCATTTACGAGCATATTGACGAGATGAAGCCTTCTAAAATGAAGGAAAATCTCATCAACGACAAGGAGCAGGCTTACCTGTCCAAGACCCTTGCGACCATCGATACCAATGCACCTATTGAGATTGGCCTGGACGATATCACCTATACAGGTCCCCATCTTGAAAATCTGGCTAAGTTTTATGAGGAGATGGGCTTCAAGCAACTTCGTCAGGCCTTGGATTTAGGCGGAGAAGAAGCTGCTCCCGTAGCCATTAACTACACGGAGGTGGAGCAGGTCACCTCGGATATGCTCACAGAAGATAGTTTCTTCCATTTTGAGATCTTTGGAGACAATTACCATACAGAACCCATCATTGGTTTTGCATGGGGGACAAAAGGTCAGCTCTACGCTAGCACAGACAGTAGTCTTTTACAAACACCAATTTTTAAAGAATTTCTTGAAAAAACGCCTCTTAAGGTCTATGACTTCAAGCGGGCCAAGGTCTTGCTCAGCCACTTGGGCATTACCCTGCAAAAGCCGGCTTTTGATAGTCGGTTGGCCAAGTATCTCTTATCGACCGTAGAGGACAATGAAATTTCAACGATTGCGAGCCTCTATAGCCAGATTGCGCTACCGATCGACGAAGTTGTTTATGGCAAGGGGGCCAAAAAAGCCATTCCAGAAAAGGCGGTCTTATTAGAGCATTTGGCACGAAAAGTCGCTGTTCTACTAGATACGGAAGAGCCCATGATGGAGCAGTTGCAAGCCCATGACCAACTAGATTTGCTCTATGATATGGAGCAACCACTAGCAGCTGTTTTGGCCAAGATGGAAATCGCGGGGATCAAGGTAGAACGCCAAACCCTCCAAAACATGCAGGTGGAAAACGAAGCAGTCTTGGAGCGCTTGACCCAAGAAATCTACGAGTTAGCAGGAGAAGAGTTCAATATCAATTCTCCAAAACAATTGGGGGTCATCCTCTTTGAAAAATTAGAACTCCCTCTTGAATATACCAAAAAGACCAAAACTGGTTATTCGACTGCTGTTGATGTCTTGGAACGCCTGGCTCCAATTGCACCGATTGTGTCTAAGATTCTCGAATACCGCCAGATTGCTAAGATTCAGTCGACCTATGTCATCGGGCTTCAAGACTGGATTTTGGAAGATGGGAAAATCCACACCCGCTATGTACAGGATTTGACGCAGACAGGCCGTTTGTCTAGTGTGGATCCCAACCTGCAAAACATCCCTGTCCGTTTGGAACAAGGTCGTCTTATTCGTAAGGCTTTTGTTCCAGAAGACGAAAACAGTGTCTTGCTCAGCTCGGACTATTCACAAATCGAATTGCGCGTCTTGGCCCATATTTCAGGAGATGAGCATTTGATTGATGCCTTTCAGCATGGGGCAGATATCCATACATCAACCGCTATGCGGGTCTTCAATATTGAAAAACCAGAAGATGTGACAGCAAATGACCGTCGCAATGCCAAGGCAGTAAACTTTGGCGTGGTTTATGGAATTTCCGATTTTGGACTGTCTAACAACCTAGGGATCAGTCGAAAAGAAGCTAAAGCTTACATTGAGACCTACTTTGAACGCTATCCTGGCATCAAGGATTATATGGAAAGAGTGGTGCGGGAAGCGCGTGATAAGGGCTATGTAGAAACCCTCTTCAAGCGTC
>ERZ772906.1048-NODE-1048-length-15390-cov-15.416172_pt1 | contig 15390 bp, 18 predicted proteins | sample MGYA00511338_ERZ772906 | MGnify/ENA primary metagenome ERZ772906 (study PRJEB29015, sample SAMEA2738076) | human oral metagenome | biome: human oral; feature: human-associated habitat; material: saliva | place: China | collected 2212 ... | reverse complement strand
TGGTGTTAGTCGTTGGCCTAGGCCATGTATTTCTTCAGGAGGTCTTCGAGGTCGTCTTGCATCGCGTGGGTGAGGGGGACACCGTAGAATTCCGAGGAGCAGTAGAAGTGCAGGCGTGTATCGTCGGTGCGGTGGTAGTGCAAAGTCGGTGGCTGCTGGGTCTTATCGGCTGCCCATAATGGTGGGAGTTGATCGATCTTTGTGGGGAATCTCGGCACGTCGAAATGCAGAGCCATGGCACGCTTCGCTCCCAGCTCCATCGTCAACAAGTACGCCGTGACGGTGTCGTTATCTGTGTACACGGAAGCAGCGGTGTCCGGTTGTCTCTCCGACCATGCAAAGAAGGTGTTCCCGTCCTCGTCCCAGACGGAGAAATAGAGGGTGCCGTCATTCGTGAAAGTCCAACCCTGGTTGAACTCCCGTGTCCTGGTCGATGAGCCGCGTAGGAGGTGTTCGATGAGTTCGGTGTGCTGTTCGAGCATGGTGGTGGTCCTTCATGGTCGTTGTGAAGTACTTTGTCGGTGAGTCTATGTGCTCGGCGGTGTCCTCACATCAGCGCGTAGAGGTGTGATGGTTCGGGCTGCGTGTAGGCGGTGAGGAGAGCGCTGAGATCTAGTGAGCTTGCTTTCGTGATGACGGCGTCCATGTTTGGGTTTGTCGTCGAGAAAACGAGCGATGGATCGCTGGCGTTCCGGAAGATGAAGCGGGGGGCTTCCAGTGTTTCTCGGCGCATTGTCCATTCAGTTTCAAGGTTACTGAAGGTGTGCATTCCGCGGATTGTCTTCAGTCCTTCTGCCTGACGCCACAAGGGTGCTAAGCGAAAAACGATGGCGAAACCAAAGACGGTGGCATTCGGTGTGCTCACCGTGGTTTGCTTGTCGTCATCAGTACTGGTGATGCTTTGCGAGCTCAGATCAATATGAATGGATGTAGCTGTGTCGGTCTCGCAGGTGATGTGGTAGGTCTCTGAAGCAATGTCAGCACGGAGTGCTGCAGAATTCGTTAGTGTTTTAATGATCGTCGCGGGGTTCATGCTTTGTTCTTTCGTCGTGTGGTCGTTGGAATCGGTTCCCTGATGGTTGAGCTGATGCTCGTCTGTGATAGGTGGCCACTAGAACGAGAGAGCGTGGATATGTTTATGATCGGTGCCCAGCTCGCCGCCGGATGGATCGAGGAAAATATCGATCAGTGAATCGAGAGGAAACGACATGAAATACGTCAAAATAATGTGGGATCCTGGTTCAGAGGTGGAAAAGCGCATTGACGGATCATTATCTTCTGTAACGTCGAACCATCGAAATGCTTTGTCTGGCCGCTCAACAGCCCACCCCAGCTGAAGGGCTGCCCATCCGGACGGTGTGGCCAGCTGTTTGTAAGTCTGGGCGCTTCGGTACAATCCTCCAATGATTCGTGTGAATTGATAGAGGGCAATAGCTTCGTTGCGCGTCTGAAAACTGAAGCTATCGGGAGCGTGTCGCTCATATGAACCTACTTCGTAGAATCCATCAGCGAATCGGAATCGGTAGTATCGCGCGTAAGGTGCGTCAAGTACGTAATCATAATTTCCGATGTTTTGTACGCTCAAGTCTGCGTGCGAGATCCTCTGCGTCAGGGATTGCAACTGTTCTAGCATCGGGAGATCCATTCTTTGGGCATAAGCGTTTGGCAACGGTGAGACAGCGTGTGGGTTACCGCTGAAAGAGAGCAACGTATCCATCCCCGGACGGTTCGAGGACGAGGGAGAGCAGGTCCTCGCTTGATGTGCCCATCAGATATGACAATGAGAGCAGCGCAGCTGGCGAGAAGGTTGTGAATGTTTTGGGTATGGGGGAGGCTTTGCTTGTCAGCAGGTACGAGGTGGGTTCGTGGAATTCGATGGAAAAACCGGGGTGAACGTCGGTCACTGGTGGGAGGTTGAGGGGTGGGAGCTGGTGCGCTGCACGAATGTCGGCGGCGAAGTGCATGATCGCGAACGTCTTGAAGATCTCGAAGGAAGCGGAGCCGAAGCGTGGCCCGCCGTATAAGTATCTATCGACGTGGCCGTAGGCGTAGTACCCCTTCCGCCTGGTGAATGCGTCGTAGATAAAATCTTCACCCGGTTCGACCAGGATCACATCATCGTCGATCCGCGTTGTGTGTCCGGATAGTTCGCACAGGCGAGTGATGTATGCAGCGAGTTCAGCGTTCATGTGATGGTTGCTCCTCCTGGGTGCGCACTTCCGACTGCCTCGATTCTACGGCTCCAGCGAATCCCGGGAGGGGGTCGAGGCCTCGTCACAGTGAGGGGAAACGATTGAGCGTTCGTTAGGGTGGGCTATTCGGTCGTGTAGAGCTGAATCGCGTCCTCGAGGGGCATAGTGAGAAGACTCGCGAGCCGAAGCCATTGGTCTTTGGTGAAAGTCCCGAAACTAAGTTCCGGATCGTCAACGTAAACGCAGTCAATTGCTGTCGTGCCCGGTACCGGTGTGAGTGACCAGGCGTTCTCGAGAGTGTCGGGCTGCGACGGTAGTGCTATCGGATCCCATGAGTTGAGGCGACGAATGTAACTTCCAAGAACGACAACCAGCTGATACTGAGCGATGGTTGGGTTGCGCGTCCACAAGTGGCCGCCACCGAATGATGGGCGTTCTGAACGACCAAACGTAAAATAGCCGTTCCGTTCCCACAACGAGTCAAAGATAAGGCCGTCATCGGTGAAAAACAGCCTGTCCCTGTGCTCTTCTTGAGTTATTGGAGAGTTCGCGCAGAGCGTGGATATGAGATCGTCGAATTCTTTCAGCATGGGCACTCAGTCCTTCGGGTCGTTGCCTCTGCGGACATCGTAACTGACGGGCGAGCGCGAAATGGCACACCTCCTCCCGTCGTACGAGGGAATGAGGTGTGACCGACGCTCTCGTCCTATGCTCCGTGAGCACGAGGCGGGAGAGAGGGGTGTCAGCTCTGCTGGTACAGCGCGGCGTATCCGGCCCCGGACGGTTCGAGGACGAGGGAGAGCAGGTCCTCGCTTGGCGTGCTCATCAGGTACGACAGAGAGACCAAGGCCTTGGGCGAGAAGGATGTGTACGTCGTGGGAATGGGGGAGGCTTTGCTTGTCAGCAGATACGCGATCGGTTCGAGGAATTCGATGGAAAAACCGGGGTGAACGTCGGTCACTGCTGGGACGTTGAGGGGCGGGAGCTGGTGAGCTGCACGAATGTCGGCGGCGAAATGCATGATCGCGAACGTCTTGAAGATCTCGAAGGACGCGGATCCGAAGAGTGACCCGCCGAATGAGTACTTATCGACCTCGCCGTAGGCGTAGTATTCCTCGACCATGGTGAATGCGTCGTAGATAAAGTCTTCACCCGGCTCGACCAGGATTAAGTCTTTCTTGATCCGGGTTGTGTGTCCGGATAGTTTGCACAGGCGAGTGATGTAGGCGGCGAGTTCTTCATTCATGCGAGGGTTGCTCCTCCTCGGGCGCAGTATCGACTACGTCGATTCTACGGCCGTAGCGAATCCAGGGAGGGGGCCGAGGCCTCGACGAGGGCACGGGCGTATGTAAAATACGCGCATTTTGCGCTCAGCGAGCTGTCGGTTTTGTGGGTGAGGTGAAATCCGCTGGATCTGTCTCTTCTGATGCTGTAGTCGGTGCCCGGCACGGGGCCTAGAAGCTCGTCCGGAGGATAGTCCATATCGACGAGCTTGCCGAGCCCCTCGCGTGCGAGGAGTGTCAGTGCTATGGTCGCCAACTCAATGGAAGGGCTCGTGAAGAACGTACCGACGGTATTGCGTTCTTCGTGGCGGCCGATGGTAAGTCCTCGTGCGTTCTCGGTGACGAAAAAGCTTGCCAGACTACGCCTATCGATAAAGACGAGACTGTCACCGTTATCTTTGACGAGATTCGGGGGGAAGTGCTCGCCGAGGAGTGGGAGCACGAGGCTTCGAAACTGTTCCCACATCATGTGTTACTTCCGTCTGTCTGTGGGCTTAGCGAAGGGGACGCGTGGCATGCCGAACAGGGCCTGGCAGGCTTCCTTGGTGCTTTCGATGTGGGCGATCTCGAGGAGTCGTTCGGGTGAGTGGTTGAGGAACCAGGATAGATTGGTTGATTCCTTGGACCATTTCCCAGTAAAAATGTTGGTCGGTTGATCGTCGTGGCACAGCTCAACCGAATAATCGTTTGTGCCGGGCCTGTGAGACCAGCCGGGGGCGGGCATTAGTCTTTTGAAACTGATGTGGAATGGCTGCAGGTCAAGGCAAGCGCGCAAGAGATCGAAGTTGTACATGAGCAGCCACTGCTTCACGGGGGTAAGAGAATCCGCCCACATGCTGGTGCCAGGGGGAGAGAGGCGTTCGCTTGACCCGCCCGAGTAGAAACCGTCCTCGTACCACGCGTGGATCATGACATTAAGATCGTTGCTCCGAAACCACACGTGATCCTTGCTGACAACGTAAAGCTCTCGCTCGAGCAAGGAAACCAGGGTCTTGATGAACTCATCTTCGCTAATCGTGTTTGACATACTCAATGATCCCCCGCTTCTTCCACTCTTTTAGTGTCAACTCCCTGATGGTACCCGTCTTTTTCGTAGGTCCCCAAATCTGCAGCTGTATTGCCCCTCCGTGTTGGCCAAAAATGGGGGCGACCTGGCCGTATTTGACGATGTGTCCCTCGGGAAGTTCTCCGGTCAGGCGTGCGCGCATATCCGGTGCGCCCAGCGAGAAGGGCTGGAACAATCCTCGCTCGCCAAACGATGGAAGCGTGCCGTCCTTGTGTACTGCGGCCGCGAACTTACCGCCGAGGTCTCCGAGTCGGCACAGGTCTGACCCGTGCTTGTCAATGAAAGGTTGAATCGAGTCGTACTCATGGTAGCCCGCATTGAGGAGCGCGCCATTCTTTCGTTTACCAGCGACATCGAAGGGCCACACAGGTTGGCCCTTCTCCTTGTCGAAGAAGGTATCCATGAAGTCCTTCATCGACCGTGGAGAACCGTCGGGATTGAAGCTCAGGGCACGCTCGGGATTGACCATGTCATTGAAGCCGAACCTGCCCGTGTGCCATTCCTTTGCGTCTTGTGGGAGTTCTTTCTTCATGTAATCTGGCCAGGCCTTCAGCGCCTCCTGAAGCTGGCGGAGCGTCCGGGGGTGTGGTGTAAGGGTCGACTCCTTCTGGAAAATCTTCAGACTGATTAATTGACGAATCTGGCAGGCTGTCATAGTTAGGGTCCGGCTTACTGTGAGGATCTGTTTCTGGATTGTAAGAGGAATCTGGACCGTCTTTATCGTGTGAGTGATTGTAGAGATCCTCGTACTTTTCGTCCTGGTCGGACTTGTGTGTATCGTCGGTGTCCTTGGGGTGCTCGGCGTCGTCGTGGTGTGCGGCATCGGCTTCCTCGTGGGACTTATCCGAGGTGGGCTTATCTGCCTCTGCCTTGTCAGCCTCGGTCTTGTCATCGTGGCGCGCCGAATCGGCAGCGTCGTCGGCCTTGCCGTTGGCAGAGTGGTCCTTCGCCTTCGGGTCAGCGTCCGCGTGCTCGGCGGAATCATGCCCATGCTGAGCGTCGGAATCGACCTTACCGGAGCCATTTGCGTCACCGGAGCCGTGGCCAGCCTTCGTGGTGTCGGTGGCCTCGTCCGCGTGGGTGGCGGGCGTGTCTGCTGCAGGCCTGCCACTGTGCGGCTGCTCGTCGGCGCTGCCCAGGGCTTCTTCGAAGGACGGGTCCTTTGGGGAAGTGGTGGGTGCGTCGGGGGTGCCGTCTCCACCTTGTCCTGCCTGGGAGGGTGTCGGCGTGGCCGGTGGTGGAATCAGCGCGTGAAACGCCGTGCGTGTCGCCGGTGGAAATGCCGATCTGCACGGTGCGGACCCATGGCCTCGACCCTCAGAAGCTTTTCTATCGGCCGGACATCGGTGGAATCATCCGCGAGATGTCGACGCCCGCATCACTGAGCTGGCGGAGATACGGCTCGAATGATGTTCGGAACGGGGTGAGCGCTGGACCTGCGTCAGCGTTGAGGTAGGAATTGAGGTAGTCCTCGACCGAAAACTGCACGGCAAACTGCAGTTGCCGAAGCGCGGCGCAGTTCGTCGAATTGAGGGACAGCTCCGGATTCGCGATGTACTGATAGTTCGTGACGCGAGGCCAGCGGGTGGGGGAGGAAACCCACCGGCTACGCAGCTCATCGGTGAGGATGGCAGGCGAGATGGCGTCCTGGAAAAGGTCCGCGCGGCGCAGTGCTCCAACCGCAGCAATGACGATGTACGAGGCTATCGTCGGGCTCTGGGTGTCCATGCAGAATGCGGCGCTTGGGTGGCGTTCGGACCAACTGAAGCAAAACCTGTCTTCGATGGTCCAGACCGCAAAGAAGTCGGTGTTGTAACTCGAGAAGGCGTAGCCGTTCTCAAAGCTCTCGGGCGTTACGGAAGTATCCGAACAGAGCTTCCCAATCAGGGGCTTTAACGTCTCCAACATGGGTGGAAACTCCTTCAATGATGTGCTGAGTGACGAGCTCGTCGATCGATAGCGGAGAAAGATTATTGAATGTGACACGCTCCAGGAAACGAACTTGCGGTGCATACCCGCGCGAACCATGGTCCTCGGCAAGGAGGCAAATCTCGATGAAAACCCCCTCCGGTAGCGTGTCAGCGGTGAATTGATATTGGTGGTACAGCTCGTTCAACTGTGCGGGCGGAGCTGACCTGCAATCCGCCGGAATGATGCCGTTGTCGATGATTGGAGTGAGGGAAAAAGCTCCGACGTGCCCGATGTGATCGAACCCCGTGATGTGAAAGTCCTCGATGAAGCTCTCTTTGTCGGAGTAGTAGCGGTCTGATCCAGTGATGGCCCCGTGATCAATATCGTCACGCCATGTCGGAGAAATGCTGCCCGGGACGGAATACTGCGAACGCATCCAATCAGCCGTCGAACGCATCTCCGGGTGCGTGCCGTGTGCGAACTGGCCCTTGAGGTCAAGAGCAACATCTTTACCGATGCGGAAGCGACTCCCCAGCCCGCTGAAGGCATGCATGAGGGCATCGCCCGGTCCCGGCGCCCGCACGGGGAAGAAACGGGTTTCCGGGTCAGTCGGGCGACCGGCGGTGGGAACATGCGAATCTAGCGACAACGTTGGCCTCGATTCATGTGTTGTGTGGAGACGAATAGTTTCTTTATACACCGTACGCAGCAGTTCACAAGTGGAGTTGCGACGCCGACGGGTACTAGTCCAACGGAATGAGGAAGCGTTCCGATGCGCCCTCCGGCAGGTCGAGAGGATTAGCGTACGTGGCGCGTAGCTGGGGCTCGAGCTCGAAGATGATGGGCTGCCAGGAGTCCAGTTTGATAGCGATTTCAAATTGTTCGGTCTCGGGGTTTCGACGAACTTCCTCGTGAAGTTGGATCGTTACCCCGAGAAGCTCTTGAACAGGGTGCTGGTAGAAGTAAGTGCCGGGCAGATATGTGACTTCCTGGAGATTATAGTTTGGAGCCCCTTCCAAGATCGGTGTCAGGTCTCGCCCACTCGTGCCGACAAAAATTGCGACCTCTGGCTTCTCGAGGTTGTTCGTTGCGATCGCTACACTGTGCGATGTTGCTCCGAGGGTAGGAGTAACAATAGGGCGCCCTTCCGTGATAGTAGCGTCGACGTATCCGCGGAAGGTGATTGCTCGCGTCTCCGGTAGCGACTTGAGGAATTGAAGAAATTGTTGGGCCTGATTTTCAGTCATTCATGCTCCTATGAGTAATCACTCGCTAAAATACAAGTGGGATCGTATGTAACTGGGGGTTACCCGCAGTTCTTACATGGCATTTGTAGCAGTAATACAAAAGCTGGGTGAGGCGAATTCTGGCATACTGGGTACTGGTGATGAGTTCCAGCGCCGTATTGATGCGCAGTGTTTATTATCTCCTCAAAATGCAAACTGATAGATGTCATTTCATGAAGACAAAAATCGGATTGCGACTATGTTGTATCTGATTTTGTTGTGAACATGATGAATTCGTTCTTATGTCTAGAAGTTACATCATCGCGATACGGTGCCTTGGTAGCTGGTTTGCCCAATTTTCTGCGGAAGCGAATGCCCAGTCCACTCGAGGCATGCATCAGAGCATCGCTCGGTCCTGGTGCCCGCGCGGGGAAGAAACGAGTTTCGGGATCGAGCGGGCGACCGGTATTGGGGGGAGGGTAATCTAGCGGCAATATGGGCATCGAATCATATGTTGTGTGAAGATGAATTGCTTTCTTGAGGGGCGTGCTCAACAGGCCAACGCGCGGCGACGTGACCGCATGCGTTGGCGCATGTTGGGCTATTCGATCGGGAGTAGGAAGCGCTTCGATGCACCCTCGGGGAGATCGAGTGGATTGGCGTACGTGGCGCGTAGCTGGGGCTCGAGCTCGAGGATAATGGGGTCCCAGCCATGCAGGATCCTAGTAGGTTCGTATTTCCGAGTCTCTTCGTTCAGATGTAGTTCTTCGTGAACTTGGATCGTTACCCCGAGGAACTCCGTGGGAGGATATTGATAGAAGTAAGTCCCCGGGAGATAGGTGACCTCTTGGAGGTTGTAGGCTGGTGCCCCTTTGAGGAATGGCGTAAGGTCACGCCCATTTGAGCCGATGAAAATCGCCACTTCGGGCTTCTCTAGGTTGTTCGTCGCGATCGCCACGCTGTGCGATGTTGCCACAAGGGTGGGCGCACCAATTGGGCGAGGTTTGGTGGGCGTTCGGTCGATGTAACCGCGGAAGGTGATTGCAGCGGTTGGGGAGACCTTCTTGAGGAAAGCGAGAAACTCTTGAGCATTATTGTCTAACATTTTTCTACCTGTGGAGAATTGAATTGTTCTGAGGAAGGCGTGTAGGAATGTGAATTTGTGTTGTTAGGAAGTGAGTCTTGGTGTTGTTGCATTTGAGTATTTCCAGGTTGTGGGGAGCCTGCATTTGTGGCTTTGAACCTTGTTGAGTATTTCCGTGAAGAGTTATTTAGTTAGTGTCGTTTCGCAAAGGGGGCTTCAAGGTATCGTGAGAATCCTCAGATGTCCTGGCAATCCAGAAGAGGCTGCAGTTGACGACTGTGGAAGAATCGTATGAAAAATACCGATTATGCTGAAAGTTGGTCCTACCGTTTGGGTTCCAAAATGGCGTAGTATTCCCATCTATCCTCCTGAGGGTTATAGCGCCTCTCATATGATGTAATATCATAGTCAGAGTTTCGTCCCATGAGGACCTCTCCCTCGTGTTGGGCGTAAGAGATTGGGCCAACGTCCGGTCCAGAGGCATCACGAATTTCGTACATCACTCTGACTTCGCCATCAGCTAGTTTGTCTTTCCGCATGAATGATTCGGCGACATGGTCGAACTTGCTCGTTGACAGGTAGGCGGGGTCGCTGAAAGTGCCACTTTCGAGTATTTCGAGCAACTTCCCTTCGTTCATCTTGAAGCCGCGGTACAATGTTCCCCTAAACTCTGGAAGTGTCTTGAGGAATTCATCCCTAACTTCAAGTTGATGCAACTGTTCGGGTGATAGTTCAGCAGATGGGTCGCGAAGGTCTCCATTGATCCGTTGATATTCCGGAGCTGTGTAGTCGTTAGTGCGTAGGATGCCTTCAGAGTCTAGGCCGTATTTCATTTCAATGTTTTTGGCCCATGCGCGACGTGCTTCAATCTCGTAGAACGGTGGTGCCTGCTCAATATTTAGCAGCCAGTCTTTGGAGCTAATGCGTGCATGTTTGTCGTAGTATTTGAAGCCATATGCTTCAAAAAGTTCCGCGTCAAACGTGTCTGCGTCGTCCTCGTCGACCGTGGTAGATGAGTTGTCGCCGTTAGGGGTGTCGTCGCCCATGTGAGTGGACTTGTTGTGGGGATCGGCTAGCGCATCATCGGAATTGCTCCCGTTTGATGCGTCAGCTGATCCATCAGCCTCGTGAGTGGGCGTGGTGGGATCGGCCGCGTGGGGTTTGCCGTCGGCGGTGTGGCCGGCGGTGTCTCCGTGGCCTGCGTGCGACATATCCGGCGCGCCATCTGCCCCGGCGTGGGTTGCGTGGGGAGCGTCTGGCGTGGCGTGGTGGGCGTGTGAAGCCTCGTCGCCATGGAGAAGTTTGTAGAACAGGTTGTTCTTAATGTCGTCGGAGGGTTCCGTTGTGTGCGGGGTGCCGTCGGGGGCGTGGCTGGCACCGTCTCCGTGTCCTGCATGCGACATATCCGCAGCACCATCTGCCCCGGTGTGGGGTGCATGGGGAGTGTCTGCCCCTACTGTGGGATCACTGGCGTGCTGCGGCATCCCAGCATTGTCTGCCTTTCCAGATTTATTGACGATGTTATTCTCCCACGAGAAATCATCAGAGTTTCCGGCAGTCGCCCCTGCTCTCCTGCGGACAGCGTTGCCGTCGATCTCCCTGGTGGGCATGTCTGCCTCATCCATCGCAGTGCTGGGAGCGTCGGCTTTATTGGCGCTGCCGAATCCGTGGTCTGCATGCGGTATTCCAGCGGCATTATCTGCCCCGGTGTGAGGTGCCTGGGCAGTATCGCTCAGGCTATGAGTGCTTGGGGCCTCACTCTTCGGGGGTGCCGGGATTGGGTCCTCGTCCTTCGGGGGTGCCGGGATGGGAGGCTCGCTCTTCGGGGCTCCACCGCCCGTGGTCGGGGAGTCGTGTGAGGACGAGGCGCCGGAATGGCCGTTAGCGCCCTGTCCGGCCTGGTGGGAACCACTGTGGCCAGCACCGGAGCCGGAGTCGCCATGCGAGGGGACGTGCGGATTACCTGCTGCAGGGTATGAACCCTGCGCAGGCGTCGATGAACCGCCGTGAGTACCAGAATCAGCGCCGGTGTGGCCGCCACCATGTCCTGTGAAGGATCCTGTCGAGTGTGAACTGGATGGCGTGCTACCGAGGCCCCCGCTGGTATCAGCGGAATTGGTGACACCGTTTGCGCCATGAGTACCATGTCCGGCGTTCGCGCCGAAATCAGCGGTACCGCCGAAGCTGTCTGCTCCGTGGCTAACACGGCTCGGATCGCTGCCACCGAAGGCGCCAGCGCGCTCATACGATCCCTGAGCACCCACGCTGGCCTCGCTACGGCCGACGCCTGCGCCGACAAGCTCATCGGTGCCGCCGGTGCCTCGCTGAGGAGAGCCGGAGTTGTTGGACGGAGAGTATTGACCGTTAGAGCTCTTGTCGAAATCGTGGGAATCGACATTCAGGTGGTTGGAATCCTTCCGATTACCTGCGTCGTACGGTTCGCCCTTGTCGGCAGACGAGTGGAAGTCGTTGTTTGAGGTATTACGCGGCTCGTCGGGATCGATGGTCCGCCTCGGGGGAAGGCCATCGGCTGCTGAAACACCCTCGCCTGCCATGCCGTTGTGTGCCGGGCCGCTGGTGTTTCCATGCGCGCCCGCCGTGGGGGCAGCAGTAGCCCCTCCTGTCGAGCCTGTACCGCTGGTGCCGTGCGAACCTGCGGCAGGGGTAGTAGCCCCGGAAGTGCCAGCGCCGGATGCCTGCGGTGTGGTACCGGGTTGGGCTGTGCCGGGGGTTCCGTTTTGCTGGTGAGTCGGAGGAGCGTACTTCGAAGTCGGGTCGGTGGTACCAGTCTCACCGGAATGTGTAGCGCCGGACATCCCGTTGCTCTGCTGGCCCGGAGGGGCGAATCGAGAGTTCGGATCAACCGCACCGACTCCTCCGTGCGACGGATTCCCCGAGTAGCCGCCGTTGCCGTGACTGGGGGCAGGCGAGCCGGATAGGTCGGGTGCGCTACCGTTGTTGTAGCCGGGATGGTTGGGTGGGGTGTAGCCGGGGGAGTTGGGCCCGCCGTGGGACGGGTAGCTGGGCGCGCCTGTGCTGGGCATGCTGGGCGCGCCATGGGACGGATAACTGGGAGCACCTGAGCTGGGCATAGTGGGCGTGCCGCTATGACCAGTCGGGCTGGTAGGTGCCGTTGGAACGTGAGGATGCGGTGTAGTTCCGGAGTGTGGCAGGTGGCTGCCTAGGCCGGCCAGGCCACTCGCCGCATCGGAACCGATTCTCGCGAGCCTTCCAGCGAGTCTACGGCTCGCACGAACAAGGTCTGACACATCACTGATGTGAGTGACTGATAGAACGAGCTCACGACCGATAAAAGCGGCGCGTGCAGCACCTTTGAGACCCTTGGCAGCTGCCGCAGCTCCCGCTGTTACGTAGGTTAATACGATATCGGGAGCGAGGCGGCCAAAAGCACGTCCAGGGTCATCAGCCCATGTCTCTCCGTCGATGAGGCTGTAGAAAGCATCCTCGAAAAACTTTGTTGGATTGTTGGACAGTTCTGTAAAGAAACTTTCTAATTTTTCAGCCGGAACATCCGAATAGCGGACTAAAAACTCCTCTGGAGTGAGCCCTCCCGTGATGAGACGACGGAAATCGTTGAGTAGCGTTGGTGTACCGAGGAATAACAGGTTAAACAGATCTGTTACAGCGTCTTTGACACCAAGGGTGAATGAGCCCGCAGTGCGGGAAATTGCGTCGAGCCATGTGCGCTCAGGCAGCTTGGAAATTCCTTCGTCCAGTACGGAGTTCAGCTGATTTCCGGCCTCGTTAACTTCGTTGACAAGTGCCTGGAAGTCTTCCTCCGCGCCCTGCATCGTTGCCCGACCCGGCCCCTCGTCGCACGAGGCGTCGATCATGGGGATGCCGCCCTCGGCTTGGGCTCGGCTCCGTGCGTCAGCCTTGTTGTTCTGTGCCTGCTCGACAGCCCGACGACCCTGTTCCCACCGCGATCGAATCTCGTCGCACTGGCTCTGTGCCGACTGCAATGTCGATGCATACGTCGAGTATGCGGTCGAGGCGCTTGAGAATGCTTCCTGCGCGTCAAGCCACCCCTTTAGCTGGAGCTTGTACTTTTCGCGGAAACGATCCGCGGCGCGTCCCTTCCATCCGTCGGCTTTTAATGTGGAGAGACTTGAATGTATCTCTGCGAATTCGTTCGCACGATCCATCATGACCGCGGCGCGTGTGGCAATGCCGCCGGGATCTCCGCCGATAGTAAAAACAGGTGCACCCTGTGCAACAACACCCATGTCAGCTACATTCCCGATCCGACGACGGGAGACTGCTCCAGCTCTGCGGCTGCCTTCTCCACTTTCGCCATGTGTTCTTTCGCTTGCTCCATGTATTTCGCGTACGATCCGAGTGCACCACCCGCGGCCCCCCTGGCAGCTCTCACTTCATCGCGCAGGTCATTGAGGCCTTTCTCCCATGTATCCTGGAATGCGTTTGTCTTATCCCAGACGTCCGGGTTTTCGAGCATGCCCGAGTTTGGGACCCAGTCCTCCACGTCATACTTCTGTGCTGTTTCCTCAAAGGAGGATAACGACTCTACAAATGAGGCTAGAGCCTCCAGATCGACCTCGAAATCACCCATGAACCGTCCTCTTAACCATCGACATAAACGTAGGCCTTGGCCTCCGCTCTATTACCGGCCTCTTTAATCTCTTCCATTGCCTTGGAAGCCTCGGTGAGCAGATTGCTCAACTCTTCCCCGCGTTTCTCCAAACGCTCTAACGCTTCTGCGAATGCCTTGCGAGACTCGCCTGTCCAATCATCGACAGCCTTTATGACCGCGCTGTTGACGTCGGGGATGAAATCGCGTACGAGGGTTGCCTTTTGTGAAAAAAGGTTGGCCATTTCAGAGGCTTCTGCCTCGTGAAAAACGAGCATGGAATCGCCGCTCATTCTGACTCTCCTTCATCGCTGGCTACGGATAGTTGCTGGAGTGTGTGATAGAACGTGATCCCTGAGCCATTGTCATCGTCCACGCTAAAGCCTGAACCTGCGTCAATCATGGCCTGAATGATGTCCTCTTCGCATAGGCCGAATAGTTCCTCGACGCTGACTAAAGCGTCTGCGAGGTTTCCGAGGTCCTCGTACAAAGCGCTTAGGGAGTCGTTCCACTTAGATAATGCGTTTCCGAGTGGTTCGATGTATGGGCCATTAACGCCTTCGCACAGGCTGGAGATCTCTTCCCCGAAGGTCGACATCGACTGCGAAAAAGGGTCGGCGACAGGCTGAATGGCCTGGGCAGCCTCAATCAGCTTGCCCGGAGTGAAACCTACATCTGCGCTCATACTATCAACCTACAAATTGACTGACCGCGTGTCAAATGGCGCGGTTGCTTAGTGCTCCAAGTGCTCGTGTTCGCGGTGCTGCGGGCATTCGAGCTGGAACGTGGAGTGTGCGATGGGGAAGTGGTGGCACGCGCATTCGCCCAGCTCGTGGATGATGCGGTCGCGGTTGGGGCCATCGGAGTCCTCGGAGACGGTCACGTGCGCGGTCACGGTCACCAGGTGAGACGAGACGGCGGCCACGTGCAGGTCGTGCACGTCCAGGACGCCGTCGACGCCCATCATGTGCGCGCGGAGCTCGGTGACGTCCACGGTCGCGGGCGCCTGCTCCATGAGGATCGCGACGGAGCGGCGCAGGAGCGTCAGCGCGCGCGGCGCCATGAGCGCTGCAATAAGGAGTGAGGCGATCGCGTCGGCGCGCGTCCACCCGAGGGCCCACTCGGCGCCGGCCGCGACTATGACCGCGAGGGACCCGAGCGCATCGTTCGCGACCTCCAGGAACGCAGCCTTCATGTTGAGGTTCGAGTTGCGTCCGCCCGCCAGGATCGCAAGCGACACGACGTTCGCGAGCAGGCCGACGACACCGATCAACAGCATGGGGCCAGCCTCGACCTCGGGCGGGGAAGCCAGGCGCCACGCGCCCTCCCACGCGACCATCACACTGATAATAAGGAGCATGCCGGCCTGCAGGGCAGCGGCCAGGACCTCGGAGCGCGCCCACCCCCATGTGTGCTTCTCGTCGCGCGGGCGGCGCATGAGGCGAGCGGCGATCAGCGCGATAACGAGGCCGGAGGCGTCCACGACCATGTGCCCGGCGTCCGCAGCCAGGGACAGGGAGCCCGACCAGAAGGCGCCGAGCAGCTCCGCGACAACGACCGCTCCCGTCACCGCGAGCGCCCACCCCAAGCGCGTGGTCGAGGCCGCCGCGTGGGAGTGATCGTGCGAGTGCCCTCCGTGCCCGCCACCGCGGGAGTGTGCGTGACCGTGGGAGTGAGCCACGGCCTCGTCGATATGGGACGAGGCAGGGGCTGATTCTCGCGCGGAACCGGCGCTGGGGGAGGGGCTGGGACGGTTGTCGGACATGCCCCTACTGTACGTTCCGAATGGGCTCTGTGCGGAGCGGCTCGACCACTCGGTATGTCGTAGATCACTGTCTGGGTGGCTTGTCTTGGGACTGGGTGCCCGGGTCTGAGTGTGACGGACGACGTATCCTAGGAGACAGAGCGCGGGGAACACCGCGACTGAAGGGCACACGCCCACAGGAACTGTAAAGGAGCGCCAATCATGGCAGAACCTCGTATCGTCACCGTCACTGGCGCAGCCGGCAACATCGGCTA
>ERZ772906.1042-NODE-1042-length-15414-cov-27.641188_pt1 | contig 15414 bp, 8 predicted proteins | sample MGYA00511338_ERZ772906 | MGnify/ENA primary metagenome ERZ772906 (study PRJEB29015, sample SAMEA2738076) | human oral metagenome | biome: human oral; feature: human-associated habitat; material: saliva | place: China | collected 2212 ... | reverse complement strand
GTGGAGCCTTCTACAAACACTTGATGAGTGGGGTTTCTCAAATGCTTCCATTCGTAATCGGTGGTGGTATTTTGATCGCCCTTGCCTTCTTGATTGACCAAATTCTTGGAGTTCCTCAAGATCAATTGTCTCAACTTGGTTCATACCATGAATTAGCAGCTCAATTTAAAACAATCGGTGGTGCAGCCTTTGGCTTTATGCTTCCTGTACTTGCAGGTTACATCGGATTCTCCATCGCTGAAAAACCTGGTTTTGTAGCAGGGTTTATTGCAGGATCTATTGCTAGCTCAGGGTCAGCCTTTGGTAACATCGCTTTCGGTGCTGCTAAAGGTGAATTACCAGCAGCCGTATCATCTGGCTTCCTTGGCGCTTTGGTTGGTGGTTTCCTTGCAGGTGGAGTCGTTCTCTTCCTTCGTAAAGCACTTGCAGGTCTTCCACGCTCACTCGATGGGATCCGCTCTATCCTTCTCTTGCCATTACTTGGTGTTGGTTTGACAGGTTTCTTTATGTTCCTCATCAATATTCCAATGGCTGCTATTAATACTGGTCTTAACAACTTCCTTTCAAGCTTGTCAGGTAGCTCAGCTGTCCTTCTTGGACTTCTTGTCGGCGGTATGATGGCTGTCGATATGGGTGGACCAGTTAATAAAGCCGCTTATGTCTTCGCTACAGGTACACTTGCTGAAACTGTTGCTTCAGGTGGTTCTATTGTGATGGCAGCCGTTATGGCAGCTGGTATGGTTCCTCCATTGGCAGTATTTGTGGCAACCGTCTTGTTCAAAGATAAATTCACACAAGAAGAACGCGATTCTGGTTTGACAAACATTGTTATGGGTCTTTCCTTCATCACAGAAGGTGCCATTCCATTTGGTGCAGCTGATCCAGCTCGTGCTATCCCAAGTTTCATCGCAGGTTCAGCCTTGACAGGTGCCCTTGTTGGTCTCGCAGGTTTGAAACTGATGGCTCCTCACGGAGGAATCTTCGTCATCGCCCTTACTTCAAATCCACTTCTTTACATCTTGTTTGTATTGATTGGTGCAGTCGTAAGTGGTATCTTGTTCGGCTTGCTTCGCAAACCTAAAAACTAAATATACATAAAAGAGGCTGGGACAAAAGTTCTAGCCTCTCAATTGTATTTGTATTGTCGGGCAATACGCAGTACTTGAGTGGGCTCTACTTTCTTGTTTTTTTGATAGAAAACAGAGTGAAAAGTCATGGTTCTGCAATAGAATCTTGATTTAATTTATGGTATAATTTTCATAACGCTTATTTTTAGGAGAACAAGTATGGATATTCAACGTGAAAAAGAATTTGTCAGCCAGTATCATTATGATGCTCGTAACTTTGAATGGGAAAAAGAAAATGGTACTCCCGAGACAAAAGTAGACGTCAACTTTCAATTGATTCAACGCGATACAGAGTTAAAGACAACCTCTTTAATCGTTATTTTGACCTATATGATTGTCTTTGATGGCTTTGTCATCAGCGGGACCATTACCCAAATCAACCACATTCACAATCGTTTAGTCAACGAGCCAAGCGAATTCAGCAAAGAAGAAGTAGAAGAATTAGCTCGTCCTTGCTTAAATATGCTGAATCGTTTGACTTATGAAGTTACTGAAATCGCCCTTGATTTACCAGGGATCAATTTGGAGTTTTAATGCATGAAATTAGCAGTCATCACAGATTCTTCTGCCTATCTTTCAGATGAATCAAGAAGACACGATAATTTATTTGTCCTAGATATTCCAGTTGTCATTGATGGAGTATCTTACGTAGAAGGTAAAAACCTGACAGCAGAAGAGTTCTATCAAAAGATGGAATCTTCGTCTGAACTTCCGAAAACTAGTCAACCTAGTATCGCGGAATTAGAAGAACTCTTGGCGCAATTAGAATCTAAAGGCTATACCCATGTTTTAGGAATTTTCCTATCTTCAGGTATTTCTGGTTTCTATCAGAATATCCAGTATTTGAAGGATGAGTTTCCGAACATGACCATCGCTTTCCCAGATTCTAAGATCACCAGTGCTCCGCTTGGCTGGATGGCTGAAGAAGCAATCAAATGGGCAGGTGAAGGTCGGTCATTTGATGAAATTCTAGCTAATATCCAGATGCAAATCGATGGGACTTCTGCCTACATCATGGTAGATGATCTCAACCATTTGGTCAAAGGGGGCCGTCTTTCTAATGGAGCTGCGATCCTTGGGAATCTTCTCAGCATTAAGCCGATCCTCTATTTTAACGAGGAAGGTGTGATTGAAGTGTATGAGAAAGTTCGTACCGAGAAAAAAGCAATCAAACGTTTAGCTGAGATTGTCAAAGAAGGAACAGCGGATAAAGACTATCAAATCATTATCATTCACGGGAATGCACTGGATAAAGCGGAAACACTTCGTGATATTCTTCATCAAGATGGTTTTGCTGGTGAGATTCCATTTGCGACCTTTGGCAGTGTCATTGGCACGCATTTAGGAAATCATAGCGTTGCTATTAGTTTTGTACCGAAAATATAAGGAGAAAACATGCCAATTAAAGTAGTGATTGCAGGTTTTAAAGGTAGAATGGGCCAAGCGGCTTATCACATGGTGTTAGAAGATCCTGAGCTTGAACTAGTTGGCTTGATTGATCCCCATGCGTCTGAGAATGAGTTGGCGGGTGTTCCAGTCTTCCATGACAAGGAAGGCGTTTTGATGCTGGATGCAGATGTGTGGATTGACTTCACCATCCCTAAAGTTGCCTATGAGCATACCCGCTTTGCTTTGGAGCATGGACTGGCGCCTGTGGTCGGAACGACAGGATTTACAACAGAAGAAATCACTGACTTGATTGATTTATCTCGTGAGAAGAATATTGGAGGGCTCATCGCGCCAAACTTTGCCATTGGGGCGGTCTTGCTCATGCAATTTGCAGCGCAGGCAGCTAAGTACTTTCCAAATGTAGAAATCATTGAGTTGCATCATGATAAAAAGAAGGACGCTCCGAGCGGGACTGCTGTGAAGACGGCTGAGCTTATCAGTCAGGTCCGTCAACCGCAAGGGCAAGGTGCGCCGGACGAAGAAGAAAGTCTGCCAGGAGCTCGTGGTGCCAACTACCAAGGGATGCATATCCATTCGGTTCGCTTGCCTGGTCTGGTAGCCCACCAAGAAGTGATTTTCGGTAGTCAAGGAGAAGGATTGACCTTACGCCACGATTCCTATGATCGGGTGTCCTTCATGACAGGGGTTAATCTAGGAGTAAAAGAAGTAGTCAAGCGTCATGAGCTTGTCTATGGTTTAGAACATCTATTATGAGATTAAAAAAACTGCCTTCTGAATTTCAGGAGGCTTTGCCAATATTAGAAAAGATTCGAAAAGCTGGGTATGAAGCTTATTTCGTCGGAGGCTCTGTGCGAGATGCTATTTTAGGTCGTCCAATTCACGATGTAGACATCGCTTCCTCCTCTTACCCAGAAGAGACCAAGGCTATTTTCGAGCGGACCATTGATGTCGGGATTGAACACGGGACGGTCTTAGTATTAGAGAACCATCAGGAATATGAAATTACCACCTTTCGAACAGAGGATGTCTATGTCGACTTTCGAAGACCCAGCTCGGTAAGTTTTGTGCGCTCGCTAGAGGAAGATCTTAAGCGCCGAGATTTTACTGTCAACGCCTTTGCTTTGAGTGAAGAAGGGGAAATCATTGATCTGTTCAAGGGGCTGGAAGATTTGGAGAATCGAATTTTAAGAGCTGTTGGAGTGGCGACAGAACGCTTTAACGAGGATGCTCTTCGGATCATGCGTGGATTTCGTTTTCAAGCCAGTCTTGGCTTTGATCTAGAAGAAGAGACCTTTAAAGCTATGACAGATTGCGCCCCCTTGCTAGAAAAGATCTCTGTCGAGCGAGTCTTTATTGAGTTAGATAAGCTTCTCTTAGCCCCTTATTGGCGCAAGGGCTTAGAAGGGCTGATTGCTAGTCATAGCTATCAGTATCTTCCTCTCTTACAGAATAGTCGTTCGTCACTAGAGAAACTTTTCCAACTGAAGATGGACTATAGCTTTACGAGTTCAGAGCAAGCATGGGCTGCCTTACTCTTGACTTTAGATGAGAATAAGGTTTCTGCTTTTTTCAAGAAATGGAAAACGTCTCGTGACTTCGCTAAGAAGGTGGAGCAGTTGGTTGAAATCTACCGCTTACGTGAAAAGGCTCGTTTAAATCGTCGGGACGTCTACCGCTATGATAAGTCTCTGCTCTTATCAGCGGAAGAACTACGTCAGGCTCATGGATTGCCTGTAGATTTCCAAGTTATTGAGGAATTGTATGATTCTCTAGCTATTCATGATAAGCATGAAATTGTAGTCAATGGTGGGTTGTTGATCAAGGAATACGGCTTAAAACCAGGTCCAGCTCTAGGACAAGTGATTTCTGCCATTGAATGGGCCATTGTAGATGGAGAATTAGAGAATGACAAAGAAGCGATTGGAGATTTTTTGAGCGACTATCTTGAAGCTAAGAAGGGGGAAGCATGAGCGATTTTATCGTTGAAAAACTAACCAAGTCCGTTGGGGACAAAACGGTCTTTAAAGATATTTCTTTCATCATTCATGAGCTGGATCGGATTGGACTAATCGGGGTTAATGGGACAGGGAAAACAACTCTCTTAGATGTTTTATCGGGTCGTTCAGGCTATGACGGAGATCGTTCTCCTTTTTCTGCAAAGAATGATTATAAGATTGGCTATCTCACTCAAGAACCTCAGTTTGATGATAACAAAACTGTCCTCGATACAGTGCTGTCAGAAGATGTGAAAGAACTCCAATTGATTCGTCAGTATGAACTGTTGACGAGCCAGTACGATGAGAGTCAGCAAGCTAAACTGGAAAAAGTGATGGCAGAGATGGATTCTCTCAATGCATGGGAAATCGAAAGCCAGGTCAAAACAGTTCTGACTAAACTGGGGATTCAAGATCTATCTGCTAAGGTTGGTAGTTTGTCTGGAGGGTTGCGTCGCCGTGTCCAGCTAGCTCAGGTTCTCCTAGGAGACCATGATTTGCTCCTGTTAGATGAACCAACCAACCATTTGGATATTGATACCATCGAATGGTTGACCAATTTTCTAAAGAACTCTAAGAAAACCGTTCTTTTCATCACCCATGACCGTTATTTCTTGGACAATATTTCAACTCGAATTTTTGAACTGGATCGTGCTGGTCTAGTCGAATATCAAGGGAACTACCAAGATTATGTCCGCTTGAAAGCTGAGCAGGACGAGCGAGATGCGGCTCTTCTTCATAAGAAGCAGCAACTGTATAAGCAGGAATTGACTTGGATGCGTCGGCAACCGCAGGCGCGTGCTACTAAGCAACAGGCGCGGATCAATCGTTTCCACGACCTCAAGAAGGACCTATCTCACCAGACTACAGAAACAGATCTGGAAATGTCCTTTGAAACCAGTCGGATCGGTAAGAAAGTCATCGAATTTAAAGATGTCGATTTCGCCTATGACCAGGGCCCTATTCTGCAGCAGTTTAACCTTTTGGTTCAAAACAAGGATCGGATTGGAATTGTGGGAGATAATGGTGTTGGGAAATCGACCCTGCTCAATCTCATTGCTGGGAAACTCCAACCGACTGCTGGGAAGGTTGTTATTGGAGAAACAGTGAGAATTGCTTACTTCTCGCAGCAGATCGAAGGTTTGGATGAAAGCAAGCGGATGATCAACTTCCTGCAAGAAGTAGCGGAAGAGGTTAAGACTAGCGCAGGCTCTACGTCGATTGCTGAGTTGCTGGAGCAATTTCTCTTTCCACGTTCCACTCACGGTACTTTGATAGAGAAACTTTCTGGTGGTGAAAAAAAACGCCTCTATCTCTTGAAACTTCTCATCGAAAAACCAAATGTCTTGCTCTTGGACGAGCCGACCAATGATTTGGATATCGCCACTTTGACGGTGTTAGAGAACTTCCTACAAGGCTTTGGTGGACCAGTCATCACGGTTAGTCATGATCGCTATTTTCTAGACAAGGTCGCTTCTAAGATTCTAGCTTTTGAAAATGGTGGTATCCGCGAATTCTTTGGAAATTATACGGATTACCTAGATGAGAAAAAGTTTGAGCTAGAAATGGCTACAGAAAATAGCAAGCCAGAAAAAGAAAAGGTAGTCAAGATCCGGGAAGAAAAGAAACGGATGAGCTACCAAGAAAAGCAGGAGTGGGCAACCATTGAGAGTGAGATCGAAGCGATTGAAAACAAGATTGCAACTATCGAAGCTGAGATGAATGAGAATGGTTCTGACTTCGGGAAGTTGGCCAGTCTTCAACGTCAGATGGATGAAGAAAATGAGCAACTCTTAGCCAAGTATGAACGTTATGAGTACTTGAGTGAGTTGGCAGAAAACTAAAGGAGGCAGAATGCAGCATATTAGTAAATACAGTCTATTATTGTCATCATTTTTATTTTGTGGCATTGGATTTATTCTCTTTGTAAATCCAATCGAAAAGATTGCCACCTTTAGCTGGTTGATTTCACTGGGCTTTTTCTTGATTTCAGTTTCGCGTTTGTCACGTTACTACCGTCTACGGACCCAAGCGACCTTGTCAGATCCCTATTTGTTCCAAAGTGCGGTTTCACTGGTCTTTGCAGTCTATCTTTTGCTCTATGGCTACAAGACCTTGCCGATTGTCTTTCCGATGACACTTGGAATTTGGCTCTTATATAAGTCTGCCTTAAGTTTGCGGAAGGCTCACTATCTTTCCAAACGATCGGAAGAATTATCCAAGAAGTTTACTTTTTGGGGGCTTATTCAACTGTTTACAGGATTGTTTCTCATCGTCACTCCTTTATCTATTAGTATCTTCTTATTACATATTTTGGGATTATTCTTCTTCGTCATTGGCGTACAATCCCTGAGACTCTTTTTAAAACTTCATAACGAAGAGTAAAGAAATCCTGTCTGTGTTTTTGCAGACAGGATATTTTTTGCAAATGAAATTGAGAGAATTCTTGAAAAATGATTGAAACCCTTTTCACATTTTGGTATACTAGTGTCAAGAGAATAGGAACAAAGGAGTGTATAATGTCCAAAAAAATTATTGGTATTGACTTAGGTGGAACATCTGTCAAATTTGCCATTTTGACGCAAGAAGGTGAAATTCAAGAAAAGTGGTCTATCAAGACCAACATCCTCGACGAAGGAAGCCACATCGTTCCTGATATCATCGCTTCCATCCAACACCACTTGGAGTTGTTAAACTTATCCGCAGAAGATTTTATTGGAATTGGGATGGGATCTCCTGGTGCAGTGGATCGCTTCGAAGGAACTGTCGTTGGAGCATACAATCTCAACTGGAAAACCGTACAACCCATCAAGAAAGATATTGAGTCTGCCTTGGGAATTCCTTTCTTCATCGATAATGATGCCAACGTAGCTGCCCTTGGAGAACGCTGGAAAGGTGCTGGTGAAAATCAACCAGATGTCGTCTTCATGACACTTGGAACTGGTGTTGGTGGCGGTATCGTTGCGGAAGGAAAACTCTTGCACGGTGCTGGTGGTGTAGCTGGTGAGCTTGGCCATATCACAGTAGACTTCGATCGTCCATTTGATTGTACCTGTGGTAAGAAAGGCTGTTTGGAGACCGTAGCCTCAGCAACTGGGATTGTCAATTTGACTCGTCGCTATGCAGATGAATATGCAGGAGATGCAGAGTTGAAACGCTTGATTGACGATGGTGAAGATGTCACAGCTAAGACTGTCTTTGATTTGGCTAAAGATGGAGATGAGTTGGCCTTGATTGTCTACCGTCATTTCTCTCAATACTTAGGTATTGCTTGTGCCAATATCGCTAGTGTCTTGAACCCAGCCAACATTGTCATTGGTGGTGGTGTATCAGCAGCCGGTCAATTCCTCTTGGATGGGGTTCAAAAGGTCTTTGATGAAAATACCTTCCCACAAGTTCGGACATCAACCCAACTGGTGCTTGCTAATCTTGGAAATGATGCAGGTGTGATTGGTGCTGCATCACTTGTCCTACAATAGAATCATACAGAATGAGTTTTAAATTGTATTATTTAGAACTCTTTTTATTTATCCTGTGTTATAATGTAGGTATTAAAGTATCTAAGGAGGTTTAATGACAAAAGCAGATATCCTTTTTAAAGAAAATATTCGAAGAATTATGGAAGAAGGTGTCTGGTCTGAGCAGGCGCGGCCTAGGTACAAGGATGGTACAACTGCCAATTCCAAGTACATTACTGGGGCTTTTATGGAGTTTGATCTAGCCAAAGGCGAGTTTCCTATTACGACTCTTCGTCCTATCGCCATCAAGTCAGCCATCAAAGAGTTGCTCTGGATCTACCAGGACCAGTCCAATAGTCTGGAACTCCTAAACGACAAGTACCAAGTTCATTACTGGAATGACTGGGAAGTAGGAGATACGGGAACGATTGGAGAGCGTTATGGTGCTGTCGTTAAAAAGCACGACATCATCAACAAAATTCTCAAACAGCTTGAAGCCAATCCCTGGAATCGTCGCAATATCATTTCTCTATGGGACTACCAAGCCTTTGAAGAGAGCGAAGGACTCTTACCTTGTGCTTTTCAAACCATGTTTGATGTTCGTCGTGTCGATGGGGAAATCTATCTGGATGCGACCTTGACCCAACGTTCCAACGATATGTTGGTGGCGCACCATATCAATGCCATGCAATACGTGGCTCTTCAAATGATGATTGCCAAGCACTTTGGCTGGAAGGTTGGCAAGTTCTTTTACTTTATTAACAACCTCCACATCTATGATAACCAATTCGAACAGGCAGAAGAATTACTTCGGCGCGAGCCATCTGATTGCCAGCCTCGTTTAGTATTGAATGTACCAGATGGCACCAATTTCTTTGAGATGAAAGCCGAGGACTTTGTTTTGGAAGATTATGATCCAGTCAAACCTCAATTGAAGTTTGATTTGGCTATTTAGGCTTTAAACAAAAAATCACTATATGGATAGGAAGAAAGTTTAAGTTTTTTCATAAAAATGAACCATACTTCCTATTATTTAAATTTAATGATTAGTAATATCATCAAAAATTTTAAAAATGATTAGTTTTTTGAGTCATTTCACTTTGATATTTTTAACTAATCTGATAGAATATATAAGGTTTAAAATATAGGCCAATAAATTAGCTTATTAATTGTAAAAAATTATGGAGGAAAATATGGGCAAAGATTTATTTAATGATCGCATTAGCAGATTTTCGATTCGTAAATTGAATGTCGGAGTTTGCTCTGTCCTTTTAGGAACACTCGTTATGGTTGGTACAGCATCAAGCGTAGCAGCCGAAGAAAACGCAGAGAACCCAGCAACTGTTGCAAAGGCAACAGAAGAAGGTGCTCAACCTGCTACAACAACAGAAGCTGTTGCTTCTACGACAACTGAAGCACCCACTACAACAAGTGAAGCTCCAACTGCAGCTACTACTTACAAAGCTGAAGCGCCAGTAACTGCAGCAGGTGTTGCACCAGCAACTACTGAACCAACAACTGCAGCTACTACTGAAGATAAAGCGGCTGTAGCAACTCCTGCAGCAACAGAAGCTTCAACAAACCCTAACAACAAGGCAACTGAAGCAGCTGCAACAGATAAGAAAGAAGAAGTGGCTGCAGGTGTGGAAGCACCAGCAACTGAAACTCCTGCTGTAACAGCAGAAACTTCTGGCAAACGCCGTACTCGTCGTGCTCTCGGTGACGCAAATGATCCAAGTTTGATTGGGGATGACGTTGAAGACGCAACATCAACTCCAAAGGTTGAAAAACCAGGATATACAACAGACCTTGACGCAAAATCTTTGACTAGCCAGATTACATGGTTGGACTTTGGAGATGTAGCCAACTGGACAGGAACCACTACGACATTAGTACCTGCCGCCGAAACTAAACCAACTGAAAACTTACAAGAGAAAATGGCTCTTCAAGTTGGGGCTACCTATACTAAGGAAATCATGCCTGGATATGTGGTAACCATCAAAGTTAAGTCTTTGAAACCCTTCCAAGCAACAGAAATCTATAAGAAGCGACTAGAAAGCCAAGGAGCTACTGACGCAGAAAAAGCAACCTATGATCCAAATGCTCGAAACGGTTTTGTCAATAATTCAAGTTCACCTACTTCTAAGTTACATTTCAATAACGGTGATGAGGCCATGATTACCGCAGAGCCTCAAAATGGTTATACCGAAATTAGACATGAAGGAATTGATACCAAAGCCAAGAAGACAACCATTGCTTCAGCGATAAATGGTGGAAATATCGGAGTTCAGTTTGAAATCTCTGCAACCTTCCGTGGTAAGACAGTTAAGCCAGCTATTGTTATGGCTGATGGAGAGTCTGCCAACCCTGGTGAATTTGTTATGTTCACTACCAACGGAGAAGGTTGGCAACATCTTGGAGAATGGAAAAAAGATTATAAAAGAGATAGTGTACCGTACATGATACAAGATACGGATAATCTTTTTGGCCCTAACCCTACTACTACTATTAATGGTAAATCATTCTACGGAATTAACCTTAACCAACTTCGCGGGTCTACTTTAGTTGGCCCAGATAAGAAACCAGTCGCTTGGAAGTATTTTGGAAACCCTGACCAAGTAACTGGTGGTCTTGGGACTGGTGTCTTTGGGCCAAATATTTCTGCAGGCGTTTCCTCTGTTCCCCTTGTTATGACGCGTGGAGCATCTGAAGTGGGACTTTACATCGCTTCGGGTGGTAAACAGTCTGCTATGCTAGGGTTCTTCCCACTTGATGAAGGGGATGCTCCTGAGTCATATGGTAAAGCAGTCCATACCATTGCAACTGTTGACGGTGTTACTGGAGCTAAAGTAAATCAACCGTATCTTGGTAACGTGAGTCCTGATATGGATGAAAACACGACTCTTGACTGGTTCGGTGATGATAAGGCAACTACGGCCGATGAAGGAATTGACCAATTACTTCCAGATGAACTCAAAGGGACAACCAATGAGATGATCAAGATGGATCGTACACGCCCAGGGAACTACAAAATGTCAGTTCAAGCCCATTTGGATGGAGCTTCAGAAGCAAATATCTATGGTTGGGTAGACTTTAACCAAAATGGTAAATTCGATGAGGATGAACGCTCAAATCTCGCTACAATCACACAAGATGGCACTGTTGAGTTGACCTTCGCAAACAGTAAGACTTTTATTGATCCAAGTATCAACGAATTAGGTGCTCGTGTCCGGATTGCTAAGAAAGCAACTGAGATTGAAAGCCCAACGGGTATGGCTTTCTCAGGGGAAGTGGAAGACTTCAAGACTCAAATCACCCACCCACCAAAAGGGGAATTCAAGGAAACTTCTGGCCCTCAAGGTGCCAAACAAACAGCAACTGTAGCCTTTACAGCACGAGGAGAACACAAGTATCAACGTAACTCTCAGGCAGTTATCGACGAAACTGTAGAACCATACATCGTTGATAAAGATGGCAATCGTGCAACCCTTGATGCGGATGGTTATTACGTAGTTCCAGGTCAAGGGAAATACAAGATAACTGCCAACGGTAAAGACGTAGATGTTGAGTTTATCCCAGAAGATAACTTCCTTGGAACTGCAGATGGTATTTCTATCCGTCGTTCAGATAATAATGGCTATGATACTGGTTGGTCAACAAAATTCCCAGACCAAGAACCAAACATTGATGGTCAATTGAATACCATGGATGGTCTTTACATCCCAACAGTTACTCCTATTGATATTGAAGCTGTTGACAAGACATCGACTGATGTTCAAGGTGCAACTCAAAAAGAAACACCAACCTTTAACACAACTGAAACTAACGCAAATGGAGATAAGATTTCGGTCACTCCAAGTGCAGAATACCCTGCTAAGTTAGTAGATCCAGCAACAGGACTTTCTACTGATGCGCCATCTGTAACAGTAGATGGAGAAGGAACATATACGATCAATCCTACAACGGGCGAAGTAACCTTTACTCCAGATCCTAGCTTCACTGGTACTGCAAAAGGTGTGGAAGTTACATTGTCAGCGCCAGTTGGTCGCAATAAAGACGGTAAGGTTCAAGCGGAATACATCAAGACAGCTACAGCTAAGTACACTCCAACTGTAACTCCAATTGCCATCACTCCAACAGACAAGGTTTCTGAGGATATCCAAAATGTTCCACAAACTCAAACTCCTACATTTGAGTTGAGCAACGACAAGACTGCGAAAATCACAAGTAAGAAATTGGTAGATCCAGCAACTGGTCAACCTACTGATGAAACTACTGTGACAGTAGAAGGTGAAGGAACATATTCAATTGATCCTACTACAGGTGCGGTAACCTTCACTCCTGAGAAAGACTTTGTCGGAACTGCTAAAGGTGTTAAAGTCCAAGCAACTGCGACTGTTACAAATGCTAATGGTAAAACTGCAACTATCACTTCTGATGCAAGCTACACACCTACTGTAAAAGCAGCTGTACCAACAGCAGATCCAGCTACATCTAAAGATATCCAAGGTGCCACTCAAACAGGTACTCCAACCTTTGCGGGTACAACTGTTTCTGTAAATGGTGAAGACAAAAAAATCACTATTAAAGATAACAGCTACACACTTTTGGATAAAGATGGTAACGAAGTTTCAACTACAACAGCTTACGCTGAAGATGGAACAACACCAATCGGTACATTCACGATCGACCCAGCAACTGGTGCTGTAACCTTCACACCAACTGATAAGTCTTACACAGGTAAAGTAACGCCAGTTAAGGTTCAAGCTGAAAGCTCAAACGGAATCAAGGTTGATACAACTTACACTCCAGAGATTGTTCCAGTAACACCAACTGCAACACCAGCTGAAACAAAAGATGTTCAAGGTGCTACTCAAACAGGTAAACCTGAATTCAAGGGTGGAACTGTAACGGTTGATGGCGTTGAAAAGACTGTTGAAATCAACGAAGATGTTCCAGCAACATTCGATGACGGTTCAACAACTAAGACAGTAGAAGGTGTTGGTACATACACAGTAGCAGCAGACGGTACTGTTACATTTGTACCAGAAAAATCATTTGTCGGAACTGCACCAGCTGTGACAGTTGTCCGCGAAGATAAGAACGGAACAAAAGCTTCAGCGACCTACACACCAACAGTATTGCCAGTAACACCTGAAGCAACACCTGCTGAAACCAAAGACATCCAAGGTGCTACTCAAACAGGTAAACCTGAATTCAAGGGTGGAACTGTAACGGTTGATGGCGTTGAAAAGACTGTTGAAATCAACGAAGATGTTCCAGCAACATTCGATGACGGTTCAACAACTAAGACAGTAGAAGGTGTTGGTACATACACAGTAGCAGCAGACGGTACTGTTACATTTGTACCAGAAAAATCATTCGTAGGAACTGCACCAGCCGTGACAGTTGTCCGCGAAGATAAGAACGGAACAAAAGCTTCAGCGACCTACACACCAACAGTATTACCTGTAACACCTGAAGCAACACCAGCTGAAACAACTGACATCCAAGGTGCTACTCAAAAAGGTAAACCTGAATTCAAGGGTGGAACTGTAACGGTTAATGGTGTTGAGAAGACTGTTGAAATCAACGAAGATGTTCCAGCAACATTCGACGACGGTTCAACAACTAAGACAGTAGAAGGTGTTGGTACATACACAGTAGCAGCAGACGGTACTGTTACATTTGTACCAGAAAAATCATTCGTAGGAACTGCACCAGCAGTAACCGTTGTCCGCGAAGATAAGAACGGAACGAAAGCATCTGCAACCTACACACCAACTGTAACTCCAGTAACACCAACAGCAGAAGATGCAACTTCAACTGATAAACAAGGTCAAGAACAATCTGGTAAACCAACCTTCACACCAGGTAACGAAAACGTCCCAATGGATGATGATACACCTGCAACCTTTGAAGATGGTTCAACTACGAAAACAATTCCAGGAGAAGGAACTTACACAGTAGCTCCAGACGGAACAGTAACCTTCGTACCAGAAAAATCATTCACAGGAACAGGAACAGGCGTGACTGTTAAACGTGTAGATAAGAACGGTACACCAGTAACAGCTAAGTACACACCAACTGTAACTCCAGTAACACCAACAGCAACTCCGGCTGAATCAGAAGCACCTCAAGGTGTGGTTCAAACTGGAACTGTGACCTTCACCGAAGGTGACTCAGTTGCACCAATCGACAAAGATACCATTACTCTTCTTGATGAAAATGGTCAACCAGCAGAATCTGTAGTTGCTAAATCACCAGAAGGTAAAGAAATCGGTACTTTCACAGTTGATAAAGAAACAGGCCTTGTAACCTTCACACCAACTGATAAGTCATACTCAGGGGATGTAGTTTCAGTTAAGGTTCAAGCCAAGGATGCAAACGGCACTCCAGCTGAAACAACATACACACCTAAGATTACTCCAGTTGTACCAACTGCTGAACCTGCAACATCTACAGACATCCAAGGTAAAACACAAACAGGTACACCAAGCTTTACACCTGGTAACCCTGCAATTCCAATGGATGATGAAGTTCCAGCAACCTTTGAAGATGGATCAACTACGAAGACAATTCCAGGAGAAGGAACTTACACAGTAGCTCCAGACGGAACTGTAACCTTCGTACCAGAAAAATCATTCACTGGAACAGGTACAGGGGTAACAGTGAAACGTGTTGATAAGAACGGTACTCCAGTTACTGCAACTTACACACCAACTGTAACACCAGTAACCCCAACTGCTGAGCCAGCAACTTCAACTGACAAGCAAGGTCAAACCCAAACAGGTAAACCAACCTTCACAGCTGGTCATGAAAATGTTCCTTTGAACGACGAAGTTCCAGCAACCTTTGAAGATGGTTCAACTAAGAAAGAAATTCTTGGTGTTGGTATTTACACAGTAGCAGCTGATGGTACTGTAACCTTCACACCAGATCCACGCTTTGTAGGTGAAGCACCAGCAGTAACAGTTGTTCGTGAAGATATGAACGGAACAAAAGCTTCTGCAACCTACACACCAACTGTAACACCAGTTACTCCAACAGCAGAACCAGCTACATCAAAAGCTCCTCAAGGAATTGTTCAAACAGGCAAACCAACCTTCACTGAAGGGGATCCAATTGCTCCTATGAGCCCTTCAACCTTGAGACTTTACGATGATTCTGGTAACCCAGCTGACCAATTGGATGCCTTCGCACCTAATGGCGATATCATCGGTAAATTCACAGTTGATAAAGAGAAAGGCGAAGTGATCTTCACCCCAACTAACAAAGCTTACTCAGGTGAAGTTCTTCCTGTAGGTGTTTCAATGGAAGATGCAAATGGTACCTTTGCACGTACAACGTACACACCATTCATCACTCCGGTAGTTCCAACAGCAGAACCAGCTACATCAACTGATATTCAAGGTGCTACTCAAA
>ERZ772906.1035-NODE-1035-length-15478-cov-5.412436_pt1 | contig 15478 bp, 6 predicted proteins | sample MGYA00511338_ERZ772906 | MGnify/ENA primary metagenome ERZ772906 (study PRJEB29015, sample SAMEA2738076) | human oral metagenome | biome: human oral; feature: human-associated habitat; material: saliva | place: China | collected 2212 ... | reverse complement strand
ATAAAAGAGTGCCATCATCGGTACTACGCTACTAGAAATGGTCGCAATACGTTTCACGCCACCGAAAATAATTGCGGCAGTTAGTACCACTAAAACCATACCAACATATTCACCTTGCCAATCCCAAGCATTTTTAGTTGCTTCTACGATTGAGTTTGCTTGTACTGAATTAAATGCAAAACCAAAGGTAAAAATAAGTGAAATAGCAAACGCTGCAGCCAAGCAACGAGATTTCAAACCTTGTGTAATATAGTAAGCAGGGCCACCACGGAAAGAACCATCCTTATCTTGAATTTTAAATACTTGTGCTAAGGTAGATTCTGCAAAAGCACTCGACATGCCAATAAATGCCGTTACCCACATCCAAAATACGGCACCTTCACCACCAAGCGCAATAGCTGTTGCCACACCACTGATATTACCGACACCAACTCGACTTGCAAGCCCAGTTGCAAAAGCTTGGAATGGCGTTAAAGAATTACCTTCTGCCGCACGTCCAAACCACATTTCACGTATACTTGCAGGGAAAAGGCGTAACTGTACTAAGCCTGTGGTAATTGTAAAAAATAGACCTACACCTAATAAAATAACAATGGTGATATTCCATAATGGCTCATCTAAATGTTCAACAACCCATGTTAAACCTTGCTCAATCCAGTTCCCAAATTCTGTCAACATAAAAACCTCGCTTAAAAAAATCAATATTTTGATTGTAGAGAGATAAAAGAAAAAATCCAGTTTTCTTAAAAAGAAACTGGATTTTTATCCTATAACACAAAATTTATTCAGATTTTTGCTGTATTTTTAGATTAAATCTATTCACGTTTTAAAAATAACGCTGCAGCACCACGCACTCCACCAGAATCACCATGTTTTGCTTTTTTGATTGGTGGCACTTTTGCACTACGCATTAAATGAGGTGGCAATGCTTTTGGTAATGCTTCATAGAGATAATCAAAATTAGATAAACCACCACCTAGCACAATCATATGTGGATCAAATGCAGTGATAATGTTACCGATAGAAATAGCCGCTAACTCCACAAAAATGCGAACAAAATCAACCGCACTTTCCTCTTTCGCATAAAAACGATCGATAATGTCTTTGGCTGATAACTCTTCCCCTTTTAAATCACGGTACAACATTTCAAAACCGCGACCTGAAATATACGTATCTAAACAGGCATGATTACCACAACCACATTGATAAATAGGGGCTTTATCCCAACCCAATAATTTTAAGGCATGATAATTTAATTGAAGATGACCTAACTCTCCTGCCATTCCCACTTGTCCTGAGTGAATTTTGCCATTAATCACAAAACCACCACCAAAACCAGTGCCTAAAATCAGCCCTAATACAGAAGGATATTGGGTATTTTCTTCATCCCAAGCTTCAGAAAGCGCAAAGCAATTTGCATCATTTTCAGCTCGCACTTCACGCCCGAGTATTTTCTCAAGATCAGTTAAAATAGGCTTATTATCTGCGACACGAATATTCGTCACTTCAGCAAGCCCTGTTGTCAAATTAACAAAACCTGGCAACCCAAGGCCTACCGTGCCTTTTTCACCAAAGTGAGCATCTGCACGTTCGACTAAAGTTTTGATCGCTTGCAACCAATCTTGATAATCCGTTTGTGGCGTTGGCACACGCTCGGTATAAAGCTTTTCTAATTTTTCATTAAAGGCAGCCAATTCAATCTTTGTGCCACCAATATCAATACCGTAATACATATTGTCTCCTTAAAAGAGCGGTCAAAATTATTGAAATTTATAGGTTGTATTTTCCTTGAAATCAAAATGAAAATCCATGACAAAAATCATATTTTCTACAAGCAATAAAAAAGACCGGCTTTATCACTAAAACCGGTCTTTAATTCATTATTTAAATGGTTTCAATACCAATTAGAAGATTACCAGAAGTAACCCGCACTTGCGGTTCCGCCTACTTCACCTTGAGTATTGGTTGTAAAGGATACTTTCACACCGTACTTACCATTATCAGATAAGCGAGAGTAGCCTACAGCTACTGCACTTTGATTTTGGTATTGGCCTACACCAGCAGTCACTGAAGATTGACCTTCACGATATGCTTGCATTAAACCTGCTGCAGCTAATGCAGAAGCAGTGCCAGCTTTACGGCGTTTATCCATTTTGTTCAGGCTATTGTGAATTTCATTTGTTGCTTTCTTGAGCTGATTCACATTCACTGCATCAGTACCATCTCTACCTGGCGCTACATTTGTAATACGAGAACCGCCAGCGTTGATACCATCTTTAGTCACACTTGGACCATTTTTAATAGTTAAACCATTATCATTGATCGTTGTGTCTCCTGCTTTGATAGTTTTTGCCGTAACAGAGTTTACTGAAATATCATCTTTCAGTTTCACTTTCACACCATTTGCATCTGCAACCGTTTCGATGTTTTTATTATCACCGTTTACAGCCACTTGAGAGCCCAGTTTCTTAACGCCAGTTGTACCTTTATCTGCATTGAAGGTTAAACCTTTGTTATTTACTGTGTCGTGTGCATCTACACCTTTATTGATATCACCTTTCGTTTTATTTGAAAGATCTACTTTGTAATCTGTCACAGTCGTTGTGCCATTTTTACGTGTAGTTGGTGCTTTGGTTACGGTTATTGCATCTGAACCGTCTACGTGAGCAGAGTTATCAGTTGCACTTACTTTATAGATGGTTTGACCATTTGAACCTTTAGTATTTGTTACAACAACATTGTCACCTGCTTCAACTTCTGTTTTCGCAGCTTTCAATTGTTTAACATTTACAGCATCAGTATCATCTTTACCTTCTGCAACATTTACTACTTTATTACCACCATTATCTAAACCCTTATTGGTTAAGGTAACGTTAGTTTTACCACCTTCGGTAGCTTTGATAGTAATTCCACCATCATTCATAGAGGTGTTACCTGTTGTAACAGAAGTAAAGTCAACATCATCTTTAGTTGCAACAGTATAGGTTGTGCTACCATCCGCATTCTTAGCCGGTGTTACAGTAACATTTTTACCTGCTGCTACTTTAGTTGTAGCTTGAGCAATACCGTCTTTTAACTGTTTAACATTCACAGCATCAGTGTCATCTTTACCAGCCTTAACATTAGTAATGTTATTGCCATCAACGCTTACGTTACCACCAGAAATAGTTGTACCACCATCTTTAAACTCGATTTTTTGATCATCTTTATTTGAGATAGAATCAATATTTTTCAAGTCTTTAGCAAGTTTAACTTCTAAGGTACCTTTACCATCAGCTTTAACATTGACGTTACCTGCTGCTGATTCAAATTTTTCAGATGCAGCTTTGTCAACGCCTTCACCTTTAATAGTGACTAAAGAATTTAATTTATGGCTATTAACGACTTCATTATTGCCTGTAAATTTCAAGCCATCGTTAAGTGTTGCCACTTCTTCCTTATCACCATTTGGTTTTTCGTAAACGATACGGGTCTTAGTTTTACCGTCTTTACCATCGTTACCATCAAGACCTGCTTGACCTTGTGCAACGGTGATCTTACCGTTAGAACCATCTTTACCGTTAATGCCGATAGTACCGTCTTTACCATTTAAGGCAATGCCGTCTTTACCATCTTCACCTTTCAGGCCGATAGTGCCATCTTTACCGTTGATAGAGATACCATCTTTACCATTTTCACCTTTAACTGTGATAGTACCTGGTTCTTTACCATTACCGATGGTGACATCTTTGTTTAAGCCAACTTGTAATTTCGCTTTACCGTCCTCTTCGATAACTTTAGTGGTTACACTTCCGTCACCTTTAACTGTTACAGTTTCACCAAGTTTAGCTTTAACATCGTTACCATTTTCGTCGGTTAAACCAAAACCACTATCAGTGATATTGCTGATGCTTTCTTTTAAGTCACCTACATTAACTGCATTTTTTAATGTGTCGCCTTGAGCATCTTTTAACTCAACTTTAGCGCCATCTTTTTTCAAGCCACTATCAACATTAACGATTTGGTTACCGCCATTGTTGAGGCCTTTATCAGTTACGCTAACAGTTTTAGTGTTATCTGCATCTTTTGGTGTAACGGTTAAGCCATTACCATCAATAACAGATTTATTACCTGTTGTTTCATCAATGAATGTTGCACTAGTTAAGTCTTGTAGCTGTTTAGCCATTTTCAGAACTAACTTGCCGGCGTCATTGTCCACACGTAGGTTTTTATCAGTCACTGCTGCATTTGGATCTAACTTGCCTAAAATTTCTAGCTCTTCATTAAGTTTCTTCGCAATAGAGTCACCTTTATCGCCTTTAAATTTCAAGCCATCATTAAGTGTTGCAACATCTTCTTTGATAGTTTTATTTGGATCTTTTGGATCTTTATATTCGTAAACGATACGGTTTTTGGTTTCACCAGCTTTACCATCAACACCTGCAGGGCCTTGATCGCCTTTGATAGAAACGCCGTTTTTACCGTTTTCACCATTTAAGCCAATAGAACCATCTTTACCGTTGAGCACAACTGCAGAACCGTCTTTACCGTTCACACCAATTTGTCCATCAACGCCATCTTTACCAGGTTCGCCTTTTTGACCAACCGTTACTTTATCCGCAGTAATATCTTTTGCTAGACCAACAACAACTTTGCCATTTTTAGTCATGGTTTTGATGTTAGTTGCATCATAACGATCATCAGCTTTAGTGCCTTCACCCACAATATCAAGTTGCTCACCTAAATTTTTGTGAATAACTTCACCCGATTGTGCACCAAAATTTAAACCTTTTTTAGTTAAATTATTGGTAATTTGATCACCTGTAGCTTTTAATTGTTCTTCCGTTGCGGCACGTCCTTTAGTCGCAAAATCAGAACCATCAATAGTTTTGTTAGTTAAGCCTGTAATATCACCTGTTTTCGCATCCAATTTGATTGGATTATCACCTGCGACATTAACAACTTGATCAGCTGCAAATTCAACTTTACCGTTACCATCTTTGTTCGTGATTGAAGTGATATCTTTCAATGCGCCTTCAACATTCACTTTATATGGGTCTGCAGTTGAACCAGTACCTGTTACAGTAGTGTTCTTACCATTTTCAATAATAGTTTTAGAGCCTTTTAACTGTTTAACAGTTACAACATCATTATCATCTGTGCCCTCTTGGACATTTTTGATTTGTTTGTTGCCACCATCAATACCGTCTTTAGTAATGCTTGGACCGTTATTGATTGTTAAACCATCTTTGTTAATGTTTAGAGTGTTATCACCAAACTTAATTGAACCATCGTTAGTTAAGTCGATATCTTTAGACAATTGAACATTTAACTTACCATCTTTGCTATTCACGCCGATGTTGTTATCAGTTAATTTATCTTTATCTGCACCACCAATGATATCTAACTGCTCATTTAATTTCTTAGCAATAACTGTGCTGTCATCACCTTTAAATTTCAGACCATCATCCATTGTTGCAACTTCACGAACAATCTCTTTGCCATCAGTGCCTTTAATTGGATTACCGTCTTTATCTTTCGGTGTGTAAACAATACGTTGTGATTTATCGGTACCTGGCTCTTGATTCACTAAAGTTTGCGTACCATCATTCGTTGAGATATCGATAGATTTACCATCACTACCATCAGCGCCTTTAGGACCTGTTAAACCGATGTGACCAACGCCATCTTTACCTGCGATAGATACTGCATCTTTACCATCTTTGTCGGTGATTCCTACTTTACCATCTTCACCTTTAGTGCCATTTGGAGCAGTGATGGTTACACCATCTTTACCGTTAGCACCATCTTTACCATTAACCACAACTTTGTCTAAGTTGGTTAAATTGCTATCTAAAGAATAAGTATAAGTATGATCATCACCATTAATGGTTTGTTTAACTTTTAAGTTTTTACCTGCATCGAAGTTTACCACTGCGCCTGGTTTCACTTTCGTTGCAGTTGATGTGCCATCAAGCTCACCAGTTGATTTCGTTGCATTCGCTAACCAACCACTGTTATTGATTGCTTCAACAACAGTTTTCACAGTTGCTAAGCCATCATTACCTTTAACGCCTGGTTTACCATCTTTACCATTTGCACCGTGTTCGATCTCACCGATGTTTACATCGTATTTAACCACACCATTTGCACCTACAGATGCTGTCGTGAAGTTACCATTTGTGAAGTCTAAACCATCAGATACTTTCACTGTGTTCTTAGTTGCAGTATCACCGTTAGATTTATATGCTAATTCTGCATCGCCTAAATTTTGTGCAATAGCATTAACGGTATATGTTTTTTGACCCGTTGTTGCATCAGTATCTGTATCAACAGTTACGTTTTGTCCTGCTTTAACAACCGAACCTAAACCAGTAATGACCTTTTTACCGGCATCTGTAATATTGCTTAAGTCATTTTTCGCAACACCTGTGATAACTGCTTTTTCATTAGCAACATCTTGACCATTGCCATCTAAATAAGTCATGGTTACGTTACCGCTGTTATCTACAGCATACTCACCTGGCTTGATATGACGCTCAGCTGCTTTCACTGCATCTAATTGGCTAACATTAACCGCATCAGTTGCATTTGTACCGGCTTTCACATTAGTAATCGCTTTATCACCTGCGTTGATGCCATCTTTAGTCACGCTTGGGCCATTGTTAATAGTTAAGCCATCTTTGTTAATGGTTAGATTGTTATCACCAAACTTGATAGAACCTGTATCAGTTAAATTCAAGTTTTTCGCTAATTGAACTTTTAACTTACCATTATCGTGATTCACACCGATATTATTGTCAGTTAAGTCAGCTTTATTTGCGCCACCAATAATATCTAACTGCTCGTTTAATTTTTTAGCAATAACTGTGCTGTCATCACCTTTAAATTTCAAGCCGTCTTCCATGGTTGCAACAGTATGCTTACCTTTGCCATCTTCATACACAATACGAGAGATGCCATCTGCACCATTTTGTCCGTCAACACCATCGACACCTTTCTCAACTTGGATATCTACACGGTTCGTACCATTTTTACCATTAGTACCATCTTTACCATTTAAGCCAATTGTGCCGTCTTTACCATCTTTACCAGTAACAACAACATTTTCAACTTCAATATCTTTGTTTAACGAGTAAGTATAAGTATGGTTGTCACCATTAATTTGTTGTTTAACGGTTAAGTTTTTACCCGCATCAAAGTTTACCACTGCGCCTGGTTTTACTTTCGTTGCAGTTGATGTGCCATCAAGCTCACCAGTTGATTTAGTTGCATTCGCTAACCAACCACTATTATTGATTGCTTCAACGACAGTTTTCACTGTTGCTAAACCATCATTGCCATCAACGCCTGTTTTACCATCTGCACCATTTGTGATATTACCAGTCTTCACATCATATTTAACTACACCGTTTTCAGCTACGGATGCTGTGGTGAAGTTACCATCTGTGAAATCTAAACCTTTATTTAAGGTAACAGTTTGCTCATTTGCACCATTAGCTTTATATTTAATATTAAATGCATCAGCTCCTGGTACATTTGCTTTCACTTTGTATGTCGTACGACCTACAGCATCTGTTGAATTCGTTACAGTCACTGAACTGTCTGCGGCTTCAACAATCGTACCTAAACCAGTAATCACTTTCTTACCTTCGTTAGTGATATTGCTTAGATCTTGATTTGCTGCATTATCAATCTTATCTTTGGTATCTTGGGTCAAATCAACAGTTACATTTGCACCTGCTGCAGTGGTGGTCACATATTTAGCGTTATCACCACCTACAACATTAAATTCAATACCATCTTGTTTAGAGAGTTTTTGATCTGCTGTTTTACCGGAATTGCCTGCTAAACGGATGTTGTTATCACCAATTTTGCTGTCATTAACAATCTTCAATTGTTCTTCAGTCGCAGCACGACCTTTCGTACCGAAATCTGCACCATCAAGCGTTTTATTGGTTAAACCAGTGATATCACCCGTTTTCGCATCCAATTTAATTGGGTTGTCACCAGCAACATTAACAACTTGATCACCTGCAAATTCAACTTTACCCGTATTTGCACCACCAGTGATTGAAGTAATATTAGCTAAATCACCTTTAACATCAACTTTGAAGGTTTTAACACCATTTACATCACGGTGTGATGCTACTGTGTTTTCACCATTTTCCATATCAATAGCATCTTTTGCTAAGTTTTGGATCTTAGTTTCGCCTGCTTTATTAATGTTAGAAAGATCGTTTTTAGCAATACCTTTGATAACCGCTTTTTCATTTGCAACATCGTTACCATTACCATCAACGTAAGTCATGGTGACATCGCCATTGTTATCTACAGTGTATTCACTTGGTTTGATATGTTTTTCATCATCTAAATTAGCAACAGTTTTATCACCGTATTTAATACGATCTCCATCATATTTAATTGTAGTATTACTATTCTTATCGCCAAGTTTAATCTCTTTGGTTTCAACACTGTTTAAACCTTTAAGATCTTTTGCTAATTTAACGGTTAAACCACCATTAGATGTGCTTGAACTTCCTTCTCCGACAACTCCAATATTGTTGTCAGATAGATTATTTTTATCCGCACCGCCATTGATATTTAATGTTTCACCTAATTGACGATTTACAGTCACATCAGTGTTATCGCCTTGGAAATTTAATCCTTTTGCAATGTTATTGGCATTATTTGTGACATTTTGATTGGTCGCATAAAGTTGAGAACCATTTACTGCATCTTTGCTATTAGGCGAAATTGTACCGTTTGATACGTTAGTAATTTTCTTATCACCTGCATTAATACCGTCTTGAGTTATGCTTGGCCCATTATTAATGGTTAAACCATTATCGCCTAAAGTTGTATTACCTGTTGTAACAGTAGTGAAATTCACATTTTCTTTGGTCGCAACTGTTAAGTTTTTCTCATTTTGAGTAATCTTAATGTTGTCTCCTGCTGTCAATGTAACGGTATCACCCATTGCAACTTTTTTCTCAGCATTACCGCTTACTTCACCGGTACCTGTTTTCGCAGCGGTAATTTTCCAACCTTGCTCAACTCGTGAAGCAACCGCGTATAATTGAGAACCATTAATCGCATCTGTGGAATTCGCTTCCACATGACCTGCAGCGACATTTTTAATTTGACGCTCGTTGCCTTTTTCACCCACACTAACAAAACGACCTGCATCTTTTGCTTTACCTTCAAAAGTATAAGTGTGACCATCAATTTCTTTACTTGCTACAGTTTCAGTTGCATGAGAACCATCTGCTTTTGAGCTATCACCTAAAATAACTGAACCATTTGTTGCAGCAGTAATATTGGCACCAATTGCAACAGTGTTTTGACCATTTACTTTTGTATTATGACCAATTGCAACAGAATCAGTCGCAGTTGCACTTGTTCCTGTAAATTCCCCTAATGCAATAGAGCCCGCCGCTTTTGCACCAAGGTTGTCGTAATTGCTATCTGCATCTGTCTGTTTAGTTTTATCTGCATTAACACTCACATAGTTAGTTTGTGCTAATTCAACCGCATCTTTTACATTATGAAGGGTTTGATTTTTGATATTAAAATCAGGTGCTTTATAAGTGTATCGACCATTGCCATCAATGCTATAACCATTGTAATTATCACCCGCAATTGATTTAGCAAGGTTATCATTCACTTCAGTTAACTGTTTAACATTCACCGCATCGGTGTCTTCACGACCAGCCGCAAGATTCACTAAACGACGTTCTTTACCTTTATTTGCAATCGCGACTACACCATTTTCGATATCAAAGCTATCATTTGTGTATTTTGCGTTAGGATTTTTAATATCTTCTTGATTGATAATAGTACCATTACCTAATGCCAATGAGTTATTTGCATTAGATTGCGCCCCTTCACCAATTGTCATTGCACCTTTTCTAGTTGCTTTAGAATCTTTACCGATAGTGATTACATTTTCATGTAAAGCCTCTGCATTACTACCGAAAGCAATTGAATTGGCTTGGGTTGCGTTAGCATTACTACCAAATGCAATAGAATCTGCTTTATGAGCCTTAGACTCTACACCAAATGCAATAGCGTTAGTCTCCCCACCTAGTGCATTATAGCCAAAGGCCACTGATGCATTACCAGTTGCTGTTGCAGAGGTACCAAAAGCAATCGCCTTCTCTGCCGCATCTGCTGTACGGGTGACGTTTTCACCTAAATAGCCATCTTTTCCTTGGTAGAAAGAACCTGTTTTCGCTAAAGAACCAAAAGCAAAAGAATCATTACCATTTGTTTGGGCACCAGAACCAATAGCAACGGAACGTTCACCATTTGTTTGAGTGTTATTTAAGCCATCATATTTTGTTCTTTGAGCTTCATTACCGGCTCCAGCTGCGCCAGGAATAGTTTTCGGTGCACTGTTACCAATTGCAATAGATTGATTACCGTTTGCGGTAGCTGACGCACCAAAGGCAAAACTTGCTTGACCTTTTGCATAAGCAACTGAACCAATAGCTGCAGAGTAATCGCCAATTGCAGCAGACTGACGCATCATCGCTAATGAGTTAAAACCTTTCGCACGAGAGGCTGTACCAATAGCTGTAGAACCAATATCTTCAGCCTGAGAAAACGCACCAATAGATGTCGCTAATCCACCAGTCGCTCGTGCATAATCACCAATCGCAACACCATTTGAGGCTTGAGTGCTATTTTGCGCATTAGTGTAACGACCGATAGCAATCCCATAAGCAGCTTGATTAAGGCTTGAGTACCCATCAGTACGATTACTTGGATTATTCGCATCATAATAGGATTTGTTACCCGGGTTTTTATAGTCATATGCCCAAGTTGTATTGCTATCAACCTGTGTTGCTACAGCAGTACCAGTGTTATATGCATATCCATTGGTAATAGTATCAATACCAATTACCGCATTAGCAATAGATGGAATTGTTGCTATAGGCAATGAAATAGCAATTGTTTTAATAAAATTGGAATGAGATGAGGTTGGTTTATTTTCAGTTGAAGTTGAAGAGATCGCCTTCACTTTTGATAACTCAGATACAGCAATCCATACCTGACTTGATTTACACCAAATAACTTTGAATATCTTGTTCATGTAAATTAGTTCCTTAATAAAATTACATCACAATGGTTATATTTTATCCACAAATTGAATGAAGCAATTTGCCATTTTATATTATCAACTGGAGTAACTGTAAGGAAGTATATTTACTCAAATTTACATTAAATTACAAAGCAATAGGAAAGTACTTATTTTTAGTTATTTTAGAGTTAATGCCAAAATATAAAGGAAAGAAATAATTTTAAAAGAAGTAAAGAAAATAATGGCAAGAAAAAAGTGCAGTAAAAAAAATAATATTTTTGACCGCACTTATACTTAACGCTTGTTAAACAAACCTTTCTTCTGTAGGAAACCAAAAATAATCAAATGAACAATCCATGCTGAAATTATCGCCACAAATAAATCGATTGGATAATGCATCCCAAGGCGGACTCGGCTAATCAACATTAATACGCCCCAAATTGTCATGGCACCAATCAGTAATTCCGCTTTAAAAGAACGATTGCCTAATAATTGGCTAAACCCGACGGCTAACATTAGCCAAGTGGCTGCAAAAATAGAATGTCCAGATGGGAAAGAATAACCCGTTTCATCTTCATAATGCGCTTTTAACCAGGCTGGTGTATCGGCTTGTGTAGAATAAAATTTATCCACTAATTTTGCACGCTCTGAACGATCTTGATGATAAAAAGCATCCGTAGTGCTTTCTGTTTTTTCTACTAAATAGACGGTGAAAGGACGTGGCTCGGCAAAAACTGTTTTTAAACCTGTTTTAATCACTTGTGTGGATAATACCGACAGGCCCATTACAATCACGCCCATAATCCACTGTTTACGATTTTCAAAAAGAAAACGAAAAAGTAAAGCAAACACACCACAGGTAATTAAAGCATAAGGTACGCTACCCGTTTCGGTTAAAAGATAAAGCCAATAATCCCATTCCATTAATTGGTTGTTTCCATGCCAATGATAAGCAAAACCCCAAACAAAAAATGGTACAAGACAAAGGAATAACGTATATAATGACAGCCTTTTAAACATTGTTGCCTCTTGATAATAAAAATAAAGTGCATATTTTAGCAGAATAAAGTTGAAAAAGGATAAGTTATGTCAAAAATCCAATTGGTTGCTCAAGCCAATTTGCCTACCGAATATGGCATATTTAAAATGGTCGGATTTGAATTTCCCGATACAAAAAAAGAACATGTCGCTTTAGTGATGGGTGATATTTCAAACCAAGATGAGCCTGTGCTCGCCCGCATTCATTCTGAATGCTTAACGGGTGATGCGTTACACAGTTTAAAATGCGATTGCGGTTTCCAGCTTGCAGCCGCATTACGCCAAATTAGCGAAGCGGGTCGAGGTGTGTTGATCTATCATCGTGAAGAAGGACGAGGTATTGGTCTAATCAATAAAATTCGTGCTTATTCATTACAAGATCAAGGCATGGATACTATTGAAGCCAACCTTGCATTAGGTTTTAAAGCTGATGAACGTAACTTTAATGTGTGTGCCGATATGTTTGAATTATTAGGTGTGAAGCAAGTTCGCTTGATGACAAACAACCCGCAAAAAGTAGAAACCATGAAAAAAGCGGGAATTAATATCGTAGAACGTGTACCATTGAATGTAGGTGAAAACCGTTACAATACGAAATATCTTGATACTAAAGCGAAAAAAATGGGCCATTATATTGTGCATAATAATGAAGAACATTTAATGACTTGCCCACATTGCCAAGAAGAAGTGATTTAATAAAAAAGCCATACAACTGTATGGCTTTTCTTTTATCAAAACAATTATTGATTAACGCCCCAATGACGAGTGTCTTTATCAAATTTCATGCCTGAATGCGATCCTTCTGAACCATTAAAATAAACGTCTTTATTTGCGCAAGCTGAAATCACTAATGCACCGATAACAATAAGAATTAATTTTTTCATTGTGTTTACCTTTTTAAAACTAACTTGTCCAAATTGTATCACAACTTTTGTTGGTCTTACCTGCTTAAATTAGTCCTTTTCTTGCAAAATTTATCTTTGACTTCTACAATACCGCCTCATTTTTAACTTGTAGTTCGCAAACCTCCTACATAAAAAAACTAGGTATCCTATGAATATTTCAAATCCTAATCTCAACCGTAAAGCCCTTGTGATCTTCTCTGGTGGACAAGATTCCACAACCTGTTTAATTCAAGCTATTGCCGAATATGGCGTGGAAAATGTCGAAACCGTCACCTTTCAATACGGCCAACGTCACGCTATAGAATTAGAAAAAGCCCGTTGGATCGCCAAAGATCTCGGCGTAAAACAAACGTTGATTGATACATCTGTTATCAAATCCATTACCCATAATGCCTTAATGGATGCCAATGCAGATATTGAACAAAAAGACGGTGAATTACCGAACACCTTTGTGGATGGTCGCAATGCGCTCTTCTTATTGTATGCAGCGATTTATGCAAAAGGCCAAGGTATTAATGACATTATCACAGGCGTATGTGAAACAGATTTCAGTGGCTATCCCGATTGTCGCGATGTATTTATCAAATCCATGAATGTCACCCTTAATTTAGCCATGGATTATCCGTTCAATTTAAAAACACCGTTAATGTATCTCACCAAAGCACAAACTTGGGCATTAGCTGATGAATTAGGTGCGTTAGATTATGTTCGTCAGCATACCCACACTTGCTATGAAGGTATTGAAGGTGGCTGTGGAGAATGCCCGAGCTGCAAATTAAGAGATAAAGGCTTACAGGAATATTTAGCAACAAAAGCAAAAGCTTAGTATCGAGATAACTCAATCTATCACAGATTAAATAGATTCAAATGAATCCAAAGTGCGGTCAAAATTCACGTCAAATTTTGACCGCACTTTTACTTGATATAGTATCCTTATCTTTTCTCATCTTTGATTTTATAAACGCGTCATTTTTTGATAAAATCACGCTAATTTTTTTATAAATAAGTAACTAATTTTAAAAATGACTACAAATTATTCTGCTCAAGAAATTACGGTCCTGAAAGATCTCGAACCGGTGCAAATTCGCCCCGGTATGTACACGGACACTACCCGTCCAAATCACCTTGCTCAAGAAGTTATCGATAACAGTGTGGACGAAGCCCTTGCGGGTTTTGCCACCAAAGTTGAAGTAATTTTACATGCTGATCAATCGCTTGAAGTTATTGATAATGGACGCGGGATGCCAGTGGACATTCATCCAACGGAAGGCGTTTCTGGTGTGGAAGTGATCTTAACTAAGCTTCATGCAGGCGGTAAATTCTCGAATAAAAACTATGAATTTGCTGGTGGTTTACACGGGGTGGGGATTTCTGTCGTCAATGCCCTTTCTGAACGCGTTGATATTCAAGTTAAACGTAACGGTGAAGTGTATAAAATTGCCTTTGAAAATGGCACAAAAGTAGAAGAATTAGAAGTCATTGGGACTTGTGGCAGACGAACAACCGGCACCACCGTTCACTTCAAACCGAATCCAAAATATTTTGATAGCAAGAATTTTTCTGTTAGTCGTTTACGCCACTTATTACGTGCGAAAGCCGTGCTTTGTTCTGGCTTAGAAATTAAATTTGTCGATAAAGTGAATAACACCGAAGATGTGTGGTGCTATCAAGATGGTTTATCCGATTACTTAACCGAAGCAGTGAATGGTTTTGAAACCTTACCTGAAAAACCTTTTGTCGGCGAGTTTAAAGGATCCACAGAAGCGGTAAGCTGGGCATTATTATGGTTGCCAGAAGGTGGTGAGCTTATTGCAGAAAGCTATGTAAACTTGATTCCAACAGTACAAGGCGGAACACACGTAAATGGTCTTCGCCAAGGCTTGCTCAATGCCATGACTGAATATTGTGAATTCCGCAATAAATTACCACGTGGGGTGAAATTAACGGCAGACGACATTTGGGATCGCTGTGCTTATATTCTTTCACTGAAAATGCAGGATGCTCAATTTGCTGGCCAAACAAAAGAACGTTTATCTTCCCGTCAAAGTGCGGTCTTTGTTGCGGGTGTTTTAAAAGATGCCTTCAGTTTATGGTTAAATCAAAACGTACAAGATGCAGATCGCTTAGCTGAAATGGCGATCAGTTCTGCACAACGTCGTTTAAATGCCGCTAAAAAAGTCGTACGTAAAAAATTAGTCAGTGGTCCTGCTCTACCAGGAAAATTAGCCGATTGTGCATCACAAAATTTAGAAAAAACCGAATTATTCTTAGTAGAGGGTGACTCTGCGGGCGGCTCAGCCAAACAGGCTCGTGATCGTGAATATCAAGCGATCCTGCCGTTACGTGGAAAAATCTTAAATACTTGGGAAGTCGCCAGCGATCAAGTGCTTGGTTCAACGGAAATTCATGATATTGCTGTGGCGCTTGGTATCGATCCTGATAATGAAGACTTATCTCAACTTCGTTACGG
>ERZ772906.1034-NODE-1034-length-15479-cov-52.459933_pt1 | contig 15479 bp, 4 predicted proteins | sample MGYA00511338_ERZ772906 | MGnify/ENA primary metagenome ERZ772906 (study PRJEB29015, sample SAMEA2738076) | human oral metagenome | biome: human oral; feature: human-associated habitat; material: saliva | place: China | collected 2212 ... | reverse complement strand
TCAGACTCACCGTGGCGAGCAAAAACCAATTTTACCATTAGATGGATTCTCCTTTTATTTTTCGAGGTTTCCCTCGTTTATCTATTCTATTTTACACAATTTTTCACAAAAAAGCTAGTTAAAATCAATTAAAAAGAGAGAACAGTGTCCTCTCATCTAGTTATTATTAATTCGCGATATTCAATCAAGAAACGATTGCAATTATTTGTTATTTAAAGCATCAATTAAACGATCAGTATTCTTAGTTACATCATGTTTTCTTATAAAAAAAGCATTTTCCCAACATATTCTTTCACCAGTTCATTCTTTAAATGAAAAAAACAACCCTCCAACGGATTGTTTCACTAAATTATCAGACAAGGCCACGGACTTCTTTCAAAAATTTAGCAAAAGAAACAGCTCCTTTAATGATTAGAAATCCTCCTATCCACTCGGTCGCTGAAAGAAATCCCATCACGCCACCAATGATAAATAGAATAGAAGGCAGCTTTCGAAGTTGTTGATCTTCTTCAAAATAGATTAACATAAAGGTCCCTAATGCAATCGTCAAAATCTTAAAAAATGTCAGGAGCAGGGAAAAAGCAACCGTGACGACCAACATCTTTGAAGGATCTTTATAGATGAGAGCCCCAGTATAGGATAGCAAAAATCGTAGGACAGGCCCCAAAAGTAAGGTCACTCCTGCCAGCATGCCCAGTCTCCAATTGAGTCGAACCAATCTATCTCTCTCCATAAAAACCTCCTTCTCTCGTAGCTATCATTCTACCATATTTGCCCCAGAAACGAAAGGACTTCTCAGTCACAAACAAATCGCCTACCCGCTTTCAGATAGCCGAACATAAAAAGAGAAGATCTGTCGATCCTCCCTTTTCATTTTCCAACCCTTATTTCTTAAAAATAGAGGTTCTGAAGTCGTTTGTTTGGTCAAGATAGGCCTTAAAGATTGCTCTCTTCAACTTATGAACTGCACTGTCGATTTCTGGATCATAATTACTCCAACGTGGACCTTCAGCATCCTTGAGAACAGCTTGGTCCATGAGAGCTTGCAATTCACTCACTCGATTGATGGTCTTAGTCTCATAGCTTGGCCATGGTTTTGTCGGATCTTTAAAGGTCACCTGCTTCAAGTTTCCAAACTGATCCACACGTTCTTTATACATGGCTTTCTTAAAGGCAGACCAAGATGAATACTTCCCTTCAAATACCTTGTCCAGTACAAGATCATCTGTCACCAATCCGCGTTCTTTACCATAGAGATTGATGGTTTTACCTTTTTGTTTGGCAGCTTCTTCGTATTGATTTGAGATATAAGGTACCATTCCATCCTTAAAGCCTTTGGCAGCTAGAAGTTCGTAAGCGATCCGACGTCCCATAAGGTCCCCTGGCGTGCCTTTCTCACTGCTGAGAGCTGAAAAGATTGGGGCAAAGAGTTTAATGGTATAGTATCCATTTCGCTCGTAGTCGCCAGACTGGTACTCACGAGCTGATAAGATGTTGTGGTCAATCAAACTTTCAAAGTTGATTAGTTTATTTGCCTCTGCTTCCGTCAATTCTTTGACTACGTTAGTGGCATAAACCTCATTTCCATCTGCTGGATCTTTCACATACTTGTTCTCAATTTTTCTGAGAGCCGCCATTTTCTGGTAAACATTTAGTTTCTTAACGATTGACTGCCCTTCGAGATATTCCAGCATGTAGATAAGGTCAAACATGTTATGGACATAGTTCTGAAGATCTGCTGCGTTTTGGAATCTCTCTGTCGGATCCAAGACTTGCAGACGGGATCCCTCTGTACTATCTGATTTTGAGTGTTTCAAGATAGAATTGATGGTAATGGTTGCGTCACTTGGTTGGTCAGGGGCTTGCAATAAGCCTTTTGCGAAGAACTCTGGTCCCAAGCCACTTCTTCGACCATAGCCGCCAAGGTAAATATCCTGATCGGAATCATGGGTCATTTCATGGGTATAGGTAATGGCTCCATCCTTGTCCAGCATGCGGTAAGACATATAGTAGACGCCATCACCTGTTGCGTAGGCTCCATGCTGGTTGTGTACTACCTTATTGCCAACTGGGCCAAAGAAGTTCTTCATGGCTGGATTGGCGCTATCAAACTTAGCCTCCACTGTAGCTTTTCCAGATGTTGTGTCATCACCAAACTTATAGGCATCATAAAGGAGAATCGTACGATAGAGTTTTTCACGTCCCTCATTATCTAAAATACGATACCAATAATCGTAGTGATCTCGCTGACGTTTGGCTGTTTCACGCGCATTTTCTTCTACAAAGTCATTGAGAGCCTTGCCCGCTTTATGCTCGCTATTGCGGTAGCGATCATAAGCTCCAAATCCTAGACTAGACATAGTTGAGATGACAAATACTGATCTTTCTGGCAAGGTTAGGAGCGGCAAGACCATATTGCGGTATTTCCATGCGGCACTCGTGATGCGGTCATAGACACCGATAGAATACTTGGTGCCAGCCTGTCCTTGCTTCGTTTTCACCTCTTCGATAGTGGATTTTTCTTCGACGATGTAAGCTTTAGTCTCTGATTTAAACCAGTCATTGTTGCTTTTCTCTGGTAGAAAGACTTTTCGGTAATGTTCTAACGTGCTAAACAAATCTGTCGTTCCATGCTGGCTGGCAAGACTGATACCATAAGTATCGACATTATTCTTAGCTAGAAGATTGTTAAAGCCAGATTTACCCAACTCAATCAGGGCATCTAGTGGTGAAGCATTTCCCTTACCAAAGAAGTCCAGATGGTACAGAACGAGGTCTTTGACATTCACCTGACCATAGCTAAAATTATACCACCGTTCCAGATAGGTCAAGCCAAGTAGCAAGGCTTCCTTGTTGTGCTTGATTTTATCTACAAGATAGCCCTTGGTGACTGGGTTAGCACCGGCAAGTCCAGCATCAGCTGACAAAAGTTTTTTCAAACTGTCTTCCAGATGTTCCTTTGTTTTGGCGAACTGGTCTTCAAGATAGAGCTCAGTCTGTTTGACATTTGGAGAAATACCGAGTGTCTTTCTGATGCCTTCTGAATGGTAGTCCACCTGCTGCAATTCAGGTAAGACTTGTTTGATGATAGAGCTTTGGTCATACAAGAATTGATTTGGTGTATAGAGAAGTCCAGTATCTCCTAGACTATATTCCGCTAATTTGGCAAAATCAGCCTGGTATTTGAGATTGAGTTTCTCAGATGAATGGTCCTTGTAGTGTATCAAGAGTTTGTTTGCAGTCTGTTTGTTAGAAACAATGTCTGTGATGACTTGGTTGTCCTTCATCATGACTGCTGACAAGAGTTCTTTTTGATATAAAAGACTGTTCTCATTGACCAGATTTCCGTATTTGACGATGGTTGCCTTGTTGTAGAAAGGTAGCAATTTTTCAATATTTTTATAAGCCAAGGCACGCTTAGCTTGATAATGAGCCACCTTAGAAAAATCACTGTCTTTTTTGCCACTTGTTGAGAGGGGTTCCACTGTTGGTAGAGTGAGAGGATTAATGGCTGCTTTTTTGCTTTCGATTTGGGAAGCATCTAGCATTGTTCCTCTTTCTTCAAAGGATTCCTTGCTGACGACCTCATCCTTGACCAAGGTGACATTGTAGACTCTGTTGGCCTTGCTGCTGAATGTGTCTTTCACCTTCATTCCGTTATAGTGGTAACCGGTAATGGCATTTCCGTTGGTTACATTGACATCGCTGAGAACATTGGTCAAACTTCCAGCATGCTTTTCATCACCAGAAGTTCGATCCCACAAATTGCCTGCTACTCCAGCGACTCTACCAAAGTGCTTGACATTGTTAATATCACCCTCAGCATAACTATCATGGATTTGTGCATCTCGGTCTACTAGGCCTGCAAGTCCACCCACAGTCTGATCTGAACTGTTTGTATTGGATGAAATAGCTACTGTCGCTTTTGACTTAGTCAGCGAAGCTCTGTTTCCTGTCAAATGACCGACCAGACCACCGATGTTGTAGGCAGCAGTCGTTTCATAAGTATTGACAATTCTCCCCTTGAAACTGCTCTCTGTGATGCTTGATTGCTCAGCCTTAGCCAGCAAACCACCGATACCGCGTTCACCAGCCAGAATACCATCGACATGAACTTGCTGAATCTTTGTGTTATTCTGGGCTTTATATGCCAGTGAACCGATATCATCTTTCCCTGAAATAGAGACATTTTTCAGACTCAATTTTTCTACTCTAGCGCCGCTCAAGGTTTCAAATAGAGGTTTTTTCAAGTTGTAAATAGCATACCGCTTGCCACCTTTTTCACCGATCAACTGACCAGTAAAGGTACCCTTGATGTAGGATTTAGCTTCAGGCTCTAACTCCACTTCGTTGGCATTCAAACTAGCTCCCAAATAATAAGTTCCAGAGAGATTCTGGTTGATAGCTTTGACGAGATTGCTAAAGGAAGTGAAGGTTGTTGTTTCCTCTCTAGCCTTCTTAGCTAGATAGAAGGTGAAATTGTCAGCATATTTATTTTCTAGCTCTTGCTGGAGTTTCTCGGCCTTGGCTGTGATTTTATAAACTGGCTGACCATCTTTCGTTTCAGCTGTTATTGACGAAACTGGTAGATAGACATCTTTAAATGATGAAGATTTGACTTTGACAAAGTAAGTTTCTGGATTACTTGGAACGCTGTCTAAAGAAACGTGTTGTTTGTATGTTCCATTGGTCTGACTATACAACTCCAGATCCGAAACATTTCTTAGTTCAAGTGTTTTTTCTGGATCTTTTTCTTTTGGTTTCTCTGTCGGAGTCTCTGGTTTTACTTGCTCAGTATTACCAGTATATTCTGGAAGGGGAGCGACTTGTTCGGGTTCAACAATGGCTCCAGCTTTCTCACCAGTATTTTCTGGTAGGGAAGACTGAGTCTCAGGTTCAACAATCGCACCTGATTGAGTATCTGTATATTCTGGTTTTTCGCTTGTCTCTGGGACCACAATCGCTCCCGCTTGAGTTCCTGTATACTCTGGTGTTGGTGGCACCTCTTCAGGCTCTACGATTGCTCCAGACTGCTCGCCTGTATAGGCTGGTTTCTCAGCTGTTTCTGGTTCCACCAAAGCCCCTGACTGGACGCCCCCAACCTCTGGCTCAACTTGTTCTGGTTCCACTATCGCACCAGCTTGCGTTCCCTGATATTCAGGTAGCGGAGCAACTTGCTCTGGTTCAACGACTGCTCCAGCTTGGGTGCCAGTATATTCTGGTTTTTCGGCTATCTCAGCCTCTACAATCGCTCCCGCTTGAGTTCCCTGATATTCTGGTAAGGAAGCCTGCGTCTCAGGCTCTCCTTTTCTTGCAGACTGTGGTGCTTCACTCGGAGCAACTGCCTTCTTAGTCCCTTTTTCTACTATACGTGGCAGGGCTTCTTCTAATTTAGTTGATAGAACTTCCCGAGAAATTTCTTGGTTTTCAATAGTGAAAATGCGAACAAGATCAATCTTCTTCCCAGCACGCCCTTCTTGTTTGACACGAATGGTTCCCTCTGCTAGTTCTGGATTTTCTTGAACCACTTCTGAAAAGTCTAGTTTGGTTTCAATCTCTTGGTCTTTGTATAGGAGTTCTGGTTTGTTCACGCGACCAGCCAAGACTTCGTCTTGAGGATCTACACTAGCAATACCAGACGGATTTTGATTGGATGAATCTTGAGAAGGGATTGGTTTTTCAGCAGGGAGTGTAGGAGATGGAGCTTTCTGCTCATCTCCTACCTTTTGCCCACCTTCATTGGTCTGAAAATGAGGTTGAACCGTGTAGTCTAGTTTCTGATCCCTAGCAGCAGTTTCTTGCTGATTAATCTCTTTGTCTTGCTTAATATATCCTAGGTAAGTATAACCTGATAAGGCACGTGGCAAAGGCAGACTATCTCCTTGGGATAATTGGTATTCCTGATTGTATTGTAGCAAAAGTTGATTTTCGATAGCCTGAACCGAAGAAACCAAACCACTGCCCATCCCTGTTACCAAAATCACATTCAAGAGGGCCTTCTTTTTGCCTTTCTTTTTGGTTACAACAAAAATAAGAAGGCCAATCGAAGCTAGCGCTCCACCTGATAAAACACTAGTAAGACTATGCTGCCCACCTGTATTGGGCAACTGACCTAGCTGTGCTTTCTCATCCATACGGTAGACTAGATAATAGGTGCTTTCACTATCTTCAGCAATTTTAGGAATGTCCTTTACAATCAAGTCTTTTTCTTGCCCACTCAACTCCGTATCCGTCACATATTTGTAGTGAACAGCTACATTTTCTTGAGCAAATACAGTTCCACTGCTCGCAATGGACACAAAAAATAGGCTTGAAATCGAAGTTGATACAAGACCAATTGCTAATTTTCGTAAGGAAAAACGATGCTGCTTCTCTCCAAAAATCTTTTTCATTCTAAATCCTCTCGCTTTTTAACCTCTATCAAGAAAATAACTAGAATTATATTTTGATATAGGTAATTTACATTCATCATTATACTATAAAAAGAGTTCCTTGTCTCAAATAAATGCTTTGATTTTACGAATTTGAAAGTTTATTTATCCTGTTAAATTTATCCCTTACTTGGTAAGAAAAAAGAAGGCTAATCGCCTTCTCTTATTTAAAAATATTCCTAACAAAAAGTCATTATTCTTGAACATCGAATTTTTTCAAAAGTCCAAAATAGAGGGATCCACCAATGATTGTCAAAATTCCTCCTACCCAGCCCAAGAATGGGATCAATCCAACAGAACCACCCACGATAAATAAGACAGACGGTGCAGGAGTCACACGCTCATCATCCTTGTAATAAACAATAGCTACAATTCCTAAAACCAAGATTGCAATTTTCACCAATGATAAAATAATTGAAAAAATCGTCAATAGCCCAACTGTTGCATCTGAGTCCTCCGTTGCCGCAGCAGCACCGACAGCTATCATAAACATAACAACTGGAGCCAACAGCAAGACAATACCTGAAATAAGACCAAAAATCGCATTTACGCGAGCAAGTATATTTGTTTTCATCCGAATCTCCTTAAAAATTTGTATAGCTATCATTTTATCATATTTTCATGAAAAACAAAAGAAATTTCAAAATGAGGATACTAGATGATGAATGATTTCAAATTTCTATCCAGACATTTAGACTAAGAAATAGGTCATGTATCAATTTGTTTGTAAGTTCATTCGTCTTCTCCACTAAGCAAGCAATTCCATAGAAAAAAGAAGATCACTTGGATCTTCTTTTTTCGTATCTATCTTTGTAAGAAGCTTATTTTTCAAAGATTGACTGTCTGAAGTCATCTGTGGCACGTAGATAAGCATTAAAAATACGATACTTGAGTTGGGCGACACTGCTCTTAGAGCTGTCTGATAAGGCCCGATCGATGTTCTTAGCTGAAGCATCCGCTAGTACTGCTAAGTACATATAATCTTGTAATTCCTCATAAGAAGAAATCGTAATTTGTCGTTTGCTATCTAGTTTTCCTGCTTCAAACTCAATGGTGATAGGGCGAAGGAAGTTTTGAGCCTTGTTGTATCGCTCATTCAACATAGCTTTCTTCAAATCCTTCCATGATTCATACTGGCTACCATAGAGATTTTTGAAAACCAGATCATCTCCAACTACACCGACATCTCCTCTGTTCCAGATTGAGTAGGTCTTATTACCTTCTTTAAGCGCTTGGCCAGCGTATTGGCCAGATACATATGGGACAAATCCTTGCTGGTAACCCTTGTCTCCGAGCAATTCATAGGCTCTACGGCGGAACATAAGTCCCCCAGGTGCACCAGTTGGATTGTCCAGAGCTGCATAGAAGGAAGCAAACATATTGATGACATAGTAGCCATTTCGTCCAAAGCTAGCTGTATCCCAACCATCGCGACGACCAATGATATTATGATCAACAAGGTCTTCAACGGATTTTAGTTTAGCTGCTTCTTCGGCTGTTATTGGTACAATGCGATCATCAGCATGTGCTTTCTTACCATAAGACGTATTCTCAAATTTATAATTTTCAGCCTTACGGTACCATTTCATTTTCTGCTGATCAGTTAGGACACCAGTAACAATATCCCCTTCTACATAATCCAGAAGGTTCAGTACGTCAAAAACTCCATGCATGTAGTCGCGAAGAGCATCTGCTGAGGAGAATCGGGCAACAGGATCATAGGTATGATAACGTGTGGTCGAATCTTTATCTCCTTGATAGAAGCTATTAAGTACGAGACCTTTTTCGCTAACATTGGTTACAGACTCTAACATCCCTGTAGCAAAACTCTCAGGTCCTTCACCCTCACGACGACCATGTCCTTCAAAATAGATAGAACCATCCGAGTTGTGGGTCATTTCATGGGTATAGACCATGGTTCCAGAAGCTCCCAGCATCTGGTCATAGACGTAGAAGACTTCATAACCATTGGCAAAGGCCCCTAGTCCATTGTCTCCGTGATACTTCCCAGCAGGGCCAAAGAAATTGTACATAGCAACAGAGGTCTTATCATTACGCGGAGCCCAATATTGCTGGCCTTTATCATTATAACGCAAGAAACCGTCTGTAACGATCACCCGTCTGAATAGAGTGTCTTTCCTGTTTGGACTTAGAATGTTGTACCACATGTCATAGTGGTTTCGTTGCCATTCAGCTGATTGATCCACAAGTTTTTCAACGTGTCGATGAAGTTCCTCGCCTGAGAGAACTCTGCCACCTTCTTTCCTGTAGCTTCCAAAGCTACCAAAGGCAATGGTCGACATATTGCTGATGATATAGACATCTCTTTCAGGTAAGGTCAGAAGTTGGAGGACCATTTGCTTGAAGCCCCAATCTCCCTGAGTCAGTCTGTCGTAGACCTTGATTGTATACTTACTCTTACGATCCGCATTGTCCTGCTTAGCCTGAATTTCTGGCAGACTTGAACGAGCTTCTACGATATAAGCCTTGGTATTTTCCTTAAACCACTCACTATTGGTTTTGTGTGGCAAGAAGAGTTCACGCAGACTTTCTAAGTATGTAAAGAGGTCTCCTTTGCCTTTTTCCTTGGCTAGAGATTGTCGGTAGGCATTGAAGTTGTTTTGTGCTCGAAGATTGCCCATGCCAGAGTTACCGAGAGCAATGATGGTATCGAGTGTCGAAGCTGCTTGATTGCCGAAGAAATCAAACTTATAGGCATTAAGGTCCTTGGTATTGAAAGTTCCATAGTTGACATTGTACCAACGATTGAGATAGGTCAGACCAAGCATGAAGGCCTCTTTGTTCTGCAGAATCTTTTGGCTAATCATATCCGCTACCGCAGGACCTAGAGTGTTAATCGACTTGTCAACTGAAAGTACCTTGAGGAGCTCCTGACCTAGTTCAGCCTTGGTTTGTTCAAAGGCTTTTTCTAGATAAAGATCATCTAAGGAAGCTGTTTCACCAATTCCAAGGACCTTTCGAACTGCAGTTGAGTCATAGGTCACAGCTTTGAGTTCTTCCAAGACACTCGCTTTAATGGACTGGTAGTCCGATAGGAAGGCCTCTGGTGTATAGAGCAAATTCTTATCAGCGATGCTATATTCAGCAATCTGACCATTGGCAAAATCTCCCTTGTAGGTCAAATCAAGATAAGCAATGGTCTTATCTGCATAATGCAGCATCAGTCTATTGATTTCACCCTTATGGCTATTGACATCCGTTATCAGTGTCCCATCTTTCATCGGAACCACATCTAACAAGGCTACTTTGTTGAGTTTATCGTCTTCAGCTAATTGGTTGGCTGTATGAACGATGAAGTCTTTGTTGTAGAATGGTAATAGTTTTTCTACATTTTCGTAGGCTAGCTTTCTGGACTCTTGGGCTCCCCTCACTCGACTATAGTCTGTCTGATGCTGGTAAGCTAGCTGCAATGGCTCTTGGTCCGTCAAGTTTGAAGTGATTCCAAAGGACTGACGTTTGGCTTGTCCATCTACCTCTGAAATAGTACGGACAAAACGCTCATCTTTTCGATTTGCTGTAGTCCCTTCAAGAACATAAGAGTCCCAAACAGAAGCCTCAGGATAGGGATCTCCTGTCATGGCATGACCATTTTGAACCTTGACACTGGTCAAGACATTTCGGACCTGTCCATTGTTCCAAGTAGACCCGATTGCTCCACCGACTTGGCCAGAATGACCTCCATTTTGGATAGAACCAGACACATAAGAAGTTTCTAATCTAGCTCCATTCTGCAAGCGACCAATCAAGCCACCAACACGCTGGTCTCCATTTCGACCCGTTACTTGGATAGATACATCTGCTTGACTCTTCTGCGCCAGTGATTGGTTGCCGTGGAAATTACCGACTAGGCCACCAATATTGTACTCCTGCCCTCCATCTTGGGTGCTGGTGATAGCCCCTTTAAAGGCAACATTGGTTAGTTTTGTATTTTGGGCAACTCCTACTAGTCCACCGATATGCTTGTTACCAGATAGACTACCACTTACAGAAACATCCGTAATCGTTGCGTTCTGAGCGTTGCTAGCCAAGGCCCCTATAGAGTCCTTACCTGAAACTGCAGCCGATTTCAAGGTCAGTTGCTGGATAGTGGCATTTTTCAAGGTTGCAAAGAGTGGTTTTGCTAAATTGTAGATAGCATAATCTTTGCCATCTACTCGACTCGTTAAGCTACCTGAAAATTCTTCTGGAACATAGCTTGTCGTAGACTGTTCCAACTCAATCTCATCTGCTGAAACATCCGCTCCTAATGTGAAGTTTCCAGTCGGGTTTGACTTCATGGCCTCTATGAGCGTTTTGAAGGACGTATAGACTCCTTCTTGACTAAGAGGGGTTTTCGGAAGATCAAAGGAGTAATCTGGACGATAATGATCCCCTTCTCCCTCAACAAGCTGATTAGCTGATACTGTTACGGAGTAGGCATTGCCCTTATCTGTAATCTTAGAAACGGGCATGAGCATATCCTTGAACTTGTCTGACTGAATTCGGACATAGTAATTGTTCAAATCAGACGGCACTTCTGACAAGGATAGGTAACGTCGGTAGTGACTGCCATCTTTACCGTACAGTTCGATGCGGTCGATGTCTTTGATTTCAACCTTCTTATAATCTAGCTGAACTGGACGTTGATCCTCTATACTAGTTTGTTCCCCTTGACCTAGGTCATATTTCATGACGGTTTTGAGGGTATAAGGAGTATAGTAATCCAAGTCATCAAGTGTCAATTTTTGAGCGAGATCCACAAGGTCAACTTCCTTGATCAACGTTTCGCCCTTGTAAAGCTGCACTTTGGCTGATTGATAGCTAGCTGTAGCATCCGTCAAGTGATAGCTAAGAGAAACTTGGCGTTTATCTTCTTCCTTCTCGACACGGACTAGAGAGAGGGTTGGTTTTCTCTTGACTCCATCCAGAGCTTGACGAGCCGCCGCGAGATCCGTCCGAACTTGATCAACCAAGGCTTGATTGGCGAAAGGATTGTCCAAAACGAGCTTGGCCTGATCTAGAGCACGACGATAACGGAGTTTGACTTGTTCATCAGCATACTGGTAAGCAACTGTAGACTGAGTCACATCCTTCATCTCAAATTCAACTCCGAGAGTTTTCTTATCAACAGGTTGGCCGTCTAGATTATTCTTAGCAGTTTCAAGGGCCTTTTTCAAGGAATCAACCTGTTCTTGACTAGCGTGAGATGTCTCAAAGATAGCTTGGGCATTTGCAACTGCCTGTTTATAAGACTCTTGATCTGCAGCGGTATCATTGAAATACTGATGCGTTTTCTGGATGCTGTCGGCCTCTTCCACTAATTGGTGTAAGGGTTCGAGGTCGAGTGTTCCTTTTTCTGGCTCTACAGGAGCATGATCCGCATTTGTAGAGATTGGTTTTGTACCAACTTTGATGATCTGAGGAACTGCTTCTTTTGTGACAGTATTAGAAATTTCCTCCGTATTTTCAACTTTTCCATCTACCAAATACTGACGGGTGACGATTGTTCGCACACCGTCTTGACCAGCTTGGCTAACTTCCCTTTGCCCCAAAGGCAAGTCTGCACTTTCCACTTCCTTGGTTGGATAGGGTTCTGCCAACGTTGTGGTAACATCCTTTTCTTCGACCTCTAGGCTTGGAACTTCGTGTACTGGAGCGTCTGTTGGTTTATCACTAACTGGGCCTGTTCCGACTGTTACGATTTCCGAAACTGCTGGTGTCGTTACTTTGTTCGAGATTTCCTGACTTCTCTCTACTTTGCCATCTACACTGTACTGACGAGTGACGATCGTTCGCACACCGTCTTGACCAGCTTGGCTTATCTTGGTCTGGCCAACTGGCAAACTATCACTCTCTACTCGTTCTCGAGTATAGGGTTCGGCCACTGTTGTGGTAATGTCCTTTTCTTCAACGTTTAAGCTTGGAACTTCATTTATTGGGGAGTCTGTTGGTTTCTCGCTAACAGGGCCTGTTCCGACTGTTACGATCTCTGAGACTGCTGGAGTCGTCACTTCGTTGGAGATTTCCTGGCTTCTCTCTACTTTGCCATCCACCATGTACTGACGGGTGACAATCGTACGCACTCCATCTTGACCAGCTTGGGTTATCTTGGTTTGGCCAACTGGCAAACTATCACTCTCTACTCTTTCTCGAGTGTAGGGTTCTGCTATCGTTGTGGTAACATCTTTTTCTTCAACGTTTAAGCTTGGAACTTCATTTATTGGAGCGTTTGTTGGTTTTTCACTAACGGACTCCCCTGTGTTTGGTTTTGTAGGAGAAAGGACCTTGCTTCCGACTTTTCTAATCTCAGAAGTCGGCTCAGTCGTTACCTGATTGGAAACCTCCTCTGTATGGATTACCTGACCATTTAAAATGTAGCTGCGGGTCACAATGGTACGACTACCATTTTTCCCTGCCTGAATTACCTCAGTTTGACCTTGTGGCAAATCAGCTGCCTCTACTTCCTCCACTTGGAAAGGAATGATCTCTGTACGACTCGTATCTTTACTATCAACCTTTAACTCTGGTTGTTCAAATACAGGAGCATCACTTGGTTTCTGAGAACGATACTCTTCCTGCGCTTGGCTTCCGTTCGAAGTTTGGACTGGAGTATCAATAGGAGCCGAATGATTCAACTCTTTCTTGCCATCAACTGGAGAGTTTACTTCTTTTTGAGATTTCAAATACCCTACATATTGGTAGCCTTCAATCGTAAGTGGGGATTGCAATGTTTCCCCGACCTGTACAGTCAATTCCTGATTATAGTCTGCCAGCATTTGATTTGTCAAAGCCAAGGAAGTTGGCGCAATCAGCTGACTTCCTAGACTGGTCAAAAGCATGAATGAAGCAAGTTTCTTGCGATCATCTCTGCCCAGTTTAATCGCTACGACCAGTAGCACAATGCCTGCCCCTGCTGCAATTGAGCTAATGAGTTGGCTGTGACCAGTTGCAGGCAGCTGTCTCGTCGGACGATAAATCAAATAGTAAGTATCATCTGTTTCCTCAGCAAACTGTGGCAATTCTTTGACTACCAATTGCTTTTCTTGGTCCGTGAGCTCACTTTCTGTCACATACTTATAGTGAATCTGTTTTGTGACGGATGGCGTCTGTTCACTGGCTGCTACACTTGCAAGAGAACCTCCTCCACTAAAAAGGTAGAAAACCCCTACCAAAGCAGAAACTAAACCAACCGAAACTTTTCTCAATGAAAAACGTTGGTGCTTTTCTCCTAAATAACTTCTTTTCATTTCTAATCTTTCCTTCATCATGATTTGAATCCCCTCTATTCTACCGAAATTTACTAGATTATTCAATTTATTTGCTATAAATAATAGCCACAAAAAACTGCTAATCTTTTCAGTTCATTTACGCTGTCAAAATCCTTATCTTATCAGGTCTTGAATGCACAAACAAGATCATGGAGAAACCACAGAAAAATTCCTAGGTAGCCTTAAACCTAGGAATTTTCAAATTTTAATCAAACAGAATCGTTTCCTTATTTCTTGAAAATAGACTGTCTGAAGTCGTCTGTCTCACGAAGATAAGCGTTGTAAATCTTCTTCTTGAGCAGGTTAACCCAGCTAGATTCGACACGGCTAGTAGCATTGGTAATGTTGCGTACATCCTCTGCCACGGCTGCGTCCATCAACTGCTGCATCTCTGCATAAGAACGAATGGTTACTTTCTTGGTACTGTTTGGATTTTTAAGCTCGTACTCAATGGTGATTGGCTTCAGCTTGGTCAGCTGATCAATTCGCTCCTTGTACATGGCCTTCTTGAAGGCTGCCCAAGAGGTGTATTCACCTTTAAATACATTTTCCAAGACTTTCTGGTCAGTCACGAGACCAACATCTCTTCCAGACCATCCGTCCCACGTTTTCTTCCCTTCATCAAAGGCTTCCTGAGAGTACTGACCAGAAACATAAGGGACAAATCCTTCATGGTAGCCTTTGGCTGCCAGTAATTCATAAGCTGTGCGACGGAACATAACGTCACCTGGTGCTCCATTTGGATTGCTTAAGGCTGAGTAAATTGGTGAGAAGAGGCTGAGACTGAGGTAGCCATTTCGACCATATTTCCCACTTTCCTTATTCTCCCGACGAGTGATCACATCATTTTCAATCAGGGAGTCAAAGGTCTTCAGTTGCTTGATTTCCTCAGCAGTAAAGCTTCGCGTCTGGTTACCAGCGTGGGTCTCCTTTCCATACTTATCTGTAATATAGTAATTCTCCATCTTCCTGAACCACTGTAACTTGGCAGCATCACTCTGCTTCAGCATAGAAGTACCTTCTAGATAGTCCAAGGTGTAGATCATGTCAAACATACCATGGACATAGTGTTGTAGGTCTGCTTCATTTTGAACACGTTCCTTGAAATTATAGGTATGCATACGTGTCTTAGAATCCTTGTCCACCTTGAAGAGAGTATTGAGCGTAATGGTTGGTTCATCTGGGCTTGGCGAAGATTGCAAGAGTCCCCGAGCATAGAGTTCCGCACCCAAGCCCTCACGACGACCATAGCCTTCGAAGTAAATTGCACCGTCAGAATTATGGGTCATCTCATGCGTGTAGACTGAGTTTCCATAGTCTTCTAATAATCGTGCCCTATCAAAATGGGTCACACTTCCCGTAGCGTAGGCATTGTAGCCCTTGCTTGGATACCACTTGCCGGCTGGTCCAAAGAATTCCTGCATAGCCTGTGATTTTTTGTCATTAGCTGGAGCCCAATAGCTTTGTCCTGCTTTGTCAGTTAAGAAGAACCCATCATAAACCAGAACAGAACGGAAGAGCTTGTCCTTGCTTTCTGGATTCAGAATCTTGTACCAGAAATCATAATGGTCGCGCTGGTATTCAGCTGTTTTTCTCACTCTGTCTTCGACATATTCAGCTAGCTCAGCGTCTGTGCGCACCCTGTTATTAGCATCCAGGCGATAGCGATCATAAGCTCCCATAGAGAGGGTAGACATATTGGAGATAGCATAGACACCCTTCTCTGTCATGGTCAAGAGTGGCAGGAGCATGCCCTTGTGTTCCCAATTATCTGCAGTAA
>ERZ772906.1027-NODE-1027-length-15550-cov-38.533721_pt1 | contig 15550 bp, 8 predicted proteins | sample MGYA00511338_ERZ772906 | MGnify/ENA primary metagenome ERZ772906 (study PRJEB29015, sample SAMEA2738076) | human oral metagenome | biome: human oral; feature: human-associated habitat; material: saliva | place: China | collected 2212 ... | reverse complement strand
CAAAGGAATACTCTCTATCCATTTATCTGATATAAGAAGAATGATAAATTCGTGCGATATCATTGCCAATCCAAACATAGCAGGAAAGACTAAGAATGCCGTAAAACGAAGCATCTTACGGAACACATTCACCTGCCTTTCTGGGTCTTTATTCACCTCGACAAGCACCGGTTGCGCTACCTGCGACACCGTTCCAGACACAAAGGTGCTTGCCATTGTATCCCACTTGAAGGCTTGAGAGAAGTTTCCCACTACCTTTGCAGAATATAAACGACCGAAGATAAAGGTTAGAATATTCTGACTAATCGTATTGACAATCGTTGTCACAAGAATCTTATAACTAAAGGAAAACATCTTCTTTACAGGGGTAAAGTCAATGCGAAAATAGGGTCGCCAAGGAATGATAAAGAAACGCCACAGACTCGTAAGACTGATATAAAGCACTTGCTGCCAAGCCAAACTCCAATAAGCATAACCCTTTAATGCTAAGATAATTCCTACCACACCCGAGATTAAAAGGCAGGTGATACGCAGCAAAGCAGTCTCTTTGACCATCATATTCTTGAAAAGATAAGCCGCAGGAGCCGTACCTAATGAGGAGAAAAGCAATGATGCAAAGACGAAACGAGATAGACTGATAAGCTCTGAATGATGAAAGAAAGCTGCAATCAAAGGAGCTGAAAAGAAGAGGATTGTATATGAAATCCAACCCATTATAGCACTAAACCAAAAGACAGAGTTATAATCATTATCCGTTGGACGCTCCATATTGGCAAGTGCTGCAGTAAATCCACTTTCCTGCAATGCTCCTGCAATCGCTGTAAAAACAGCTAACATTCCCACCAATCCATAGTCGGCTGGTGTGAGCAGACGTGCCAAAAAGATTCCAATGACAATATTCAACAGCTGCATTGTACCATTGTTCAATGCACCCCAAAAGAGTCCTTTGGCTGTTTTCTCCTTGAGTGTTTCTTTTTCCATTAGCTTTTGTATCTCTATGATACGCTGTTTCTTATCTCCTTCTCAAAGTATATTCTATCTTAAAAAGAGGTCAGTTACCTTCTGACATATAAGGTTCCCTTCATGAAAGTACTTGTTATCGCAGATGGAGAAAAGGAAGATATTATTTCCTCCTTCCCACACTATTAGGCATAACCTATCTAACATGCAAATGTAACGCTTTTCTTTGGAAAAGCCAAATTCCACATACTTTGGGATAGTAAAGAACCTATCCGATAGCTATTTTTTTCTCTCTTGCTTCTTGAGAAAGTCTTCAATAGCTGCTGTACTTTTTAAATTGGTTGTATCAACATCATGGAGTTCACTGAAATAGACTTCATGATAGAATGGGCCACAGTGTTCCATAATCTGTATCTTATCCATCTGTGTTGCGAATAGTGCATTAAGAATCGTTACCCGATACTTATCGTCTTCAAACGTTATCTTGGCTGAATCATTCCTTAAGTTCCACAACCAACCAAAGAGTAGTTGCGCAATGATAATGAAAGGAATGCTCACCCATAACATGGTATACAAACAACCTATAGCGGCATTACCCTCTTCCTTCCACCTCCGCTTGATATAGCGGATAAGGAAGAAAAGCAATATCCAAGGTAAAGTGCAGACAACTATGATATCCGCATCACTCCATAACTTCCAAGGTGATACGCAATTGAGTACCAACCACACTACCTCAAGCCACAACAAGCAACTGAGTAGTTTTCTGACCATCCAATAAATCTTATGCTTTCCACTCAACATTTCCTATGATAAGAGTAATCTCTTTCTATGTTTTATACCATAAGTTACAACCTCATTTACCATTTGTAATTGGCAAGTAATTACTCCGCACATGTGGTGCGGAGGGCAAACACTATTGGTGCGAAGCATAAACACCACTCGTGCGGAGGGCAAGCACCAACACTAACAGCAATCAAGTAAATACCTAATTACCTCCACAAAGATAAGTATATTAGCCCAAATAATGAACTCAAAATACAACTTTCTATATGATATGAGTTCTATAAGCAAATTACAAAACTATCGTATAAAATCCCTCTTATACTTCGCAACTCCCTTACATCGCAATACTAATTTTATAATTTTTACAAAATAAAAATCTTAAAAGGTTTGAAAATTAAAGAAAGCAACTATAAATTACTCTCTTATTAAACTTTATTCATACGCTTTTAACCCACATATTTACGCGGTTTTTCTTAATTTGAAAGCAAACTAAATCACATAAAAACCTAACTATAAAACTCTTTATAAGCTAACATAAAGTGATTTACAAGAAAACTATATTTTTGTAAAGAAAAATCCAAACCTGCGGTTTTACGTCTTATAGACGTAGTAAAAAAGAATAATCCCAATACTGATTTATTAACGGTTAATATATATAAAATCAGCAAATATTTAGTTAACAATAGTAAATAAAGGCGCTATTATTCGTATTAAAAACGAATTAATACGTACATTTGTGCAGCTAAAAAACGATGCATATAGTATCAACGACTATATTGTTAAGTAATTTTAATTTTATAAATAACGTAATTTGATGAAAAGAAAAAACTTTTTCTCCCGGAATGGGCTTAAGTTTTATGCTTTAATTTCATTATTACTATTATGTAATATTGGAATCTCAGCACAAACAGATAGTAAGGCCGTAAAGGTTACTATTAGCCCACAAACAGGTAACATTATCTCTGTACGCTCTGAGAGTAGTCAAGAGGCAGGATCTCAAAGTGGATATGGGTCTATGTTTATTCACAATCAGGCGCCACTTACTTACACCACAACTGACGCACCAACCTTTTCTGCTGATGGTATGATGCGTAACCATACTGGTAACATTCGTTTCTATGAGAAAGATAATCGAATGGTACACATTGCTGGTGTATTAAATTCTTATGCAGCTTTAGCTGTTCCTAAGGGTTTCCGTATCACAAAGTACACCATTAAGATTAAAAATAAGCTAAAAGGTAGTTATGGACAAGCAGACTATGACATTCTTAATAAAGCTTTTTATGGACAAGATCGTTTTGGAAATGCAAGACAATTGCTTACATGGAGACAGCTTACTCCTTGGTATTTTGGTGAGATTACAGAAGCCTATGCTAAAAAAGCAGCTAACAAAGATAGAGGATCGCAAGCCCAATGGATAGGCACTCCTATTGAAATTACACATGATGCAGATGGGACGTCAAAAACCTATGTGCTCACACGAGGTGACGGAAAGACCAGCCTTGGTTCTGTTTTGTATTTCAACTTTATTGGTGACCATAATAACAGTAATACTCTTGCAGGTTTTGAATATGAATCTATTGAGGTAGAATATGCCCCAGACGTAGAGTTCACTGTCTCTATGACTCCTTCAAATGTTTCTGAAACCAATACCAACTTAGTTGAAAATGGTTTTGAAACTCAGAGAATTGATGTTGGAGAGATTAAAAGTGTAACAAAGGGTGGTAACAAGTTCTTAGCTTATGTTCCTGAGAATATTAAGCAGATGGAGGCTAAGGTAAAGCTCTTCCATGAGTCTGCTGTTGAAAATGGAACATGGAAGAAGAAAGATGGTACTAATGAGAAGATTTCTGTTGTTCAGAACGACGGAAAGATTTGGAACGCCTTAAAGAGTGGTATTTACTATGTAGAGGGACCAACAAAGGTTGAAAACAACTACAAAGACGGAACTGTAAATATTGTTCCTATTGGTTATCGTATCACAGGTGCTACCTTTAACTTCTCATTAGGTAAGAATGAGAATTATGGTACAAAAGGATTTAAGATTAAGGGAGAGAATGGTAAATATCTTACAACTAACGCAACATGGGGTACAACTCCTGCTGTTTGGGAGCAAGATTCTGAAGGTTATGTCTACACTAAAGATGCGTCTGGTAAATACCATTACCTTACTATGGGTAGTGGTGTAACAACAGGTTCCTTTTACGCCACAACTACACAATATAAAGCAAGTGCCTACAGAAACTGGTACTTCGACAGTGAAGGAAACCTTTATAACTCACTTTATAGAACAAGATACTACTTACAGAATTATAGAGCTTATGGAGTTGATTATGCCGTTCTTTCTTACTATAACCAGTCAACTTTTTACGGAAAGCGTGAGTCTGCCGGTGCAAGCTACACACCACAGGACTACATTATAAAGGTGTATGACAAGACGGGTAAAACTGTTTATCAGGAAGTGTCAGTTACTTCATCTGCTTCAAATGGTTCTATTACCATTGATGGTCTTAACAACGATGCTGTTAAGTTTGAGATTGCAAACACAACTGGTACAGCCTTGGTAAATGTAGATGTAAAGATGGAGCCATTGAACCCTTATATCAGTACAGCCGATATCGTCTGCACAGGTGCGCAGGGTGAGGAAATGACTCGTACCTTTACAAATGCTGTCGACTTTAAGATGGGTGGTGACCTGTTTGAATATAAGGTGCCTGCAGGTTTCTCTACACCAGCACAGGGTACATTTACATTCCGTAACTTGAAGTCACTCTTTGCTGACGACACTTATCTGAACTGTGATTCACACGATGGTAAGGCTCGTTATAGTTTCGTAGGTTCTGCTTATACTCCTGTAAACGGCAAAGATTTGTATGCAAGTGATTATGATCCAAATCATAGTTACTTAGATAAGATTGATGTTAAGGTAGCTGGTAATCAAGCATTCATCTTCAACAACTCTGCAGAGCTTGATCGTAACAAGAACACGCGAGCTACACTGTATCTCACTGAAACTCCATTTAGTGGCGCTGCTTATAGTTTACAGGGTGGTAACTTCGACCCACAGAATTCTATCGTGCTAATGAACGATACAAAGACGCTCTACCTCTTCACAAAGGATGAGACTCGTTATAACATTGCACCAACTCATAAGGAACAGCACGAGGCTTTCGCTTACTACACTACAACCATCAAGTTGATTCCTGGCGAGTACACCCCAAAGGTTGAATGGGTTAAAATCTACGACAAGACCAACTACTATAAGACTGACACAGATCAGGACAATGAGGAGGCTATGTATGGTGCGAAGATTACCACAACAGCTGCTGGCTTTGACACCGAAGCAGGTAACAACTATGGTTATCTAACACTGAGCCAGATTAAAAATGCAATGACTGCAGCACTTGGTGGAACTAATGCACCTACATCACTTGACCAGGTTCTCTACGTAGACAACTCTCAGTTGTTTAGCGTTATTGGTAGTACAAACGATGCTTCAACAGGTATCATAAGCATGAATACATTCCGTGATGCATTGGCAAAGAATGCTATCGTTTACCTCCCTTATCGTTCTGCTGCGCAGGCTACAGCTAACAACGTTGCTGTTGCAAAGGAAGGAAGTACATCAGACTTTACATCACCAGTAGAGTTCAAGCTCATTGATAAGAATCCATTCTTTGCACCATACGATATCAAGTTGGCTGACGACAAGTTTGCTACCTACGAGCGTAAGATGACTTACAATGGTTATGGTGCAGATACTTATGCTTCTATCGTACTTCCATTCAAGCTCACTGTTGACGCTAATGGTGACCACAAGGATGATAATCGTGGCTTCTTTGAGTTTACAGTTGGTAAGATGAAGGAGAATGGTTTGACCTATACCAGCACTCCGCAGAATCAGGGAACAGACTATCAGGCTACTGCTCAGTTCGAGAAGCTCAACGCTGCAACTGAAGCAAATAAGTCTTACATGGTACGACTCCCACGTGCAAATGCTTCAAACAACATCCTCTTCACTGTACGTGAGAAGGCTGCCCTCATTGAAAAGACCGCATCAAATGATAATTTCATTGAGGATGGAATGATTAACAACATACTTGACGGTGCAACAGCTAACTTCAAGAGCTACCATACCTATTCAGGTTTACGCATGAACAAGGCTGATAAACCAAATGTATTCTACTTCTCTTACAATAAGTTCGTTGCATTGCGCAACCTTCGTAAGGAAGTTCTCTACCTCTGGCCATTCCGTGCAGCTTATGAGTTCAGTGGCTCTGCTGGTGCTAAGATGTTCAGCATGTTCAATATAAGTTTCGATGAGAACAACACTGAAACTACTGGTATTTCAGACATCGCCAATGAACCAACATTAGCTATCACAACGACCTATAACACCATTATTGCAACAGCTAATAAGGACACTGATCTGAAGATATACAATGCTGCAGGACAGAACATCACAAGAACCGTTGTAAAGTCTGGCGAAACTCGTACATTCTCTGTTCCAACTGGCTTGTATATTATTAATGGAAAGAAGATAACTGTAAAGTAAAAAAGAAAAGAAATGAAGAAAACTTATATTCAGCCACTTGCTACAAAGTATCAGTTAGAGATTGAGTCTCTATTGCTTGAAGCCTCTGATCAGGGCGATCACGCAGAGAGCAAACCACAGATACTCTTCGAGGAAGAGGCTACAGAGGACTATCCTAACTGGGCAGATAATGATTAAGCAATAAGCTTTATTCCTTCAAATTAACCTTAGAGGCTGTATCAAGAGTATAACAACTCACGATACAGCCTCTTTTTATTTCCAAAAAGATTTGTTTGGAAAGTCAAAAAACATATTTATGATTCTTCCGTTAAATGCACAGACTGGGAATAGAATAAAGACTAATATACTTACATGGCATGACTATGCCCTATTAGATAGTCTTACAAAGGGGGATAAACCGTAGCTAAATGCAAATAGACACTACGTCTGTACATCTTCTATAAACATCTTATCCCCATATCATTGTTGTTCGTAAACTATTTTCATGTTTCTCAAAACAAACACATACTCTTTGGGCTTCAAAAAGACGCCTAATTGACTTGCAAAAGATGTCCTTTTGAAGTCCAATTGAGCACCTCCCCCTTCACAACTTTATATCTAATTGATTTACCTTTAGTTACAAACCGTCTTTTTACACATATTTATGCCATTATTCATAAAGGTTTTATTTAAAATTATGTAAGTTTTTCAAGATCTTGCCCGCGAGATTTTCGAAATATTAAAATGAAGACATTTTCAGTATCGAAGAATGATAATAGTATTGAAAGTTGGTAGTCTTAGCTATGTTCTTGTTTAATAAGTGATTTCGGTTTCCCAGTAAAGCTATGCGAAAAGTAACCACACATCTAACGAAAGAACCATATTTGTTGTCCACCAACTATCCATCTACCACTATATATACTTCCCTAAGCTATGAAACATCAATAACAAAAATATATAAACAGCATAATTATCGGAAAGACAGAAGGTGAAGTCATAATCTTTTATTATCTTTGCAACAAGTATATTAACGGAAAATGATTGAAACTTTCAATACAGGAGAGACACAAGAAAGTCTCCGACAGGAATATAACCCAGACGGTTCTGTGCTTAGAAAAGCACAGTTGCGACTGCTTGATATGGCTATCTACCTGCAGGAGACTGCTAAAAAGATAGGCATTCCCTGCCGTCTTGATGGCGGTAATGTGTTAGGAGCTGTACGCCATGGGGGGTTTATTCCTTGGGATGATGACATAGATATGGTAGTTAGCCATAAGGATTTCAAATGCTTATGCGATTATCTGAAAGCACATCCTCACCCACAATATGTGTTACAAGACAATGATACCGACCCTGGTTTCTATAAAGAGTGGGCATGTTTACGCGATTTGAAAAGTGAAAATCGTAGCCACGAAAGCCAAGGCAGTATTGACCGAAGAATACACGAAGCACAGAAATACAGAGGTCTACATGTTGACATCTTTCCATACGAAGGTAATATGATTCCTTGGTTACAACGTTTTGCTGCAAAACTATCGGTGAATGTGAATGCAAAATTAGCAGGTCAGCACCCCCATTTAGCACAGACGAGCTATAACCTTTTGCACAACATCGTCTTTCCTACGTTCCGCTTTTTCGGTAAAATCTTTGGGAAACCAGACCTCTGGATGCACTCATACGGTGCTTGGTTCTATGAACAGCACCCACGTCGCTGTATGATACCACACAAAGATATCGTTTTTGAGGGCTATACTTTTGAAGGTCCTGCAGACGTTGATGAGTTCTGTCGCATCGCCTACGGGAACTATATGAACCTACCTCCAAGGGATAAGCGTGACAGACATAAGGTAGATGTCGTCTTTAAGTAGTAAGAGGAATCCTTTCAACCCCTTTAAATCCCAAATTGAAATTATGAACATAGCAGTAATCTTTGCAGGCGGATCAGGACTAAGAATGCACACAAAGTCGCGTCCTAAGCAGTTTCTTGACCTTAATGGGAAACCTATTATCATCTATACTTTGGAGTTGTTCGACAATCATCCGAACATAGATGCTATCGTTGTAGCGTGCATTGAGAGTTGGATTCCATTCCTTGAAAAGCAACTTCGCAAGTTTGAAATTAACAAAGTAGTAAAGATTGTGCCGGGAGGAAAGTCAGGACAGGAGTCTATCTACAAAGGACTATGTGCGGCAGAGGAATATACCCAAAGTCAGAATATTAACAATGAGAACACAACTGTCCTCATCCATGATGGTGTTCGACCGCTTATCACAGAGGAGACGATTACGGATAACATCAAGAAAGTAGAAGAGGTGGGAAGTTGTATCACCTGCATTCCTGCAACAGAAACACTTATTGTGAAGCAAGCAGATGGCTCATTAGAGATTCCATCGCGTGAAGACTCACTCATTGCTCGTGCTCCACAAAGTTTCCGCTTATCGGATATTATCAGTGCACATAGACGCTCCTTAGAGGAAGAAAAGTCCGATTTCATCGACTCTTGTACGATGATGAGCCATTATGGTTATAAACTTGGGACCATCATTGGACCAATGGAAAACATTAAGATTACAACCCCAACGGACTTCTTTGTATTGCGTGCCATGGTGAAGGTACACGAAGATCAGCAAATATTTGGTTTATAAGTCTCCTTCTTTCATCCAATAGGATGAAGCCTTCCTATTACAGAAAAGAAAATAATTAAAGGATTGTCATTTATATAACTTTGAGATGATGAGCAGTAAGATACTAAAAGAAGATATCAAGAACTTTGTTGAAAAGTTTGCATTAACAGAAGAACTGAGAAACAAAACCATTGCCGTAACAGGTGCAACGGGTCTATTAGGCTCCTGTATGGTGCGTTGCCTTTTGGCTTTATCAACAGAGAAAGGTATCAATCTGCACGTCATTGCAGTTGTAAGAAACATCGAAAAGGCAACAGAGATGTTTGGCAAAGAAGGCGAAGCTTTAAGCTATTATGCTTATGACTTTTCCTCAATGGCACCTTTCAAACCTTCAAAAAACATCGATTACATCGTTCATTTTGCTGCTCCGACAGCCTCAAAGGGTTTTATCGAGAGGCCCGTTGAAACGATGAATACGATATATTTTGGTATGCAGAACATCCTTACCTATGCGCAGGAGGCAAAAGTAGAATCACTTGTTTTTGCTTCAACGATGGAGGTTTATGGCTCTGTTACTGACGACAAGGAGTCGCTTACTGAACAAAAGCAGGGATATATTGATCCAATGGCTACACGAAGCTGTTATCCTTTGGCAAAGAGAGCGGCTGAAGGTTTGTGCCATAATTATGCTGTCGAATATGGAGTACCTGTAAAGGTAGCACGACTGGCACAGACATTCGGTGCAGGAGTCGGTAAAAACGACAATCGTGTCTTTGCCCAGTTTGCACGAAGTGTCATTAATAACAACGACATCATTCTACATACCAAGGGTGAAGGCTGTCACAGCTATTGCTACACAATAGATGCGATCAGTGCGATGCTCTATCTATTGCTACGTGGAGAGAATGGGGAGGCATATAATGTAGCCAACAGCGATACCTATATTTCTATCCGTAACATGGCAGAATTCGTAGCAGAAAACTTCAATCCTAAGCACGTAAAAGTTATCATACAGTTGCAAGAAGGAATGGGTTATCCACCAACAACAAAGTTACGACTTGACACAAAGCGCATCAACCAGTTAGGTTGGAAGGCTGAATATGGATTAAAAGAAATGTTCAGTCGTTTAATAGACGCTATGAAGGAAACAGAAAACTAAGCTTCTTACATAAAGATAAAACTATCTCAATACGCTTATAACATTAAGTTTGAGGTCGGAACACATAACCACCAAGCCTCAACCCAACCACTTAGAAGAAGGCTATTTACCACCGCTTACACTCCTTTAAGCTAATCAGGAGGGGAATTATTTTCATGAAAAAAAATATTTCTTTTCATGAAGAAAAACATTTATGTTCATGAAAATAATTCTTTTCTTTCATGAAAAAAATTACTTAACGATATCAAAAGCAACCTTAAAGAACAAATCCTTCCACCCTTAAAAACAAAAGAAATAAGAATTATTGTTGGTTAACATTCGTCATTATCATACATTATCATTATCTTTACATCCAAAACTAAATCCTTAGAATATGGAATATGAATTTCTATCCTTTTTTGTTCTCGTCTTATTTTCGGTATCACTATGGGGCTTCTTTTATCTTATATCCAAGCTTAACAACATAAGTAATACGCTAAACAACGTCAGTTTTGAGATTTCTACACTGAAACTTATCATTGAAAAGATGCAGCGTGAAAATCAGAAACAGGCTGAATTAGCAACAGAAACAAAGCCAAAAGAGAATATTGAGCAACCTCAGGAGAAGATTACAGAGACTCCAAAGGAAGTTCAGTCCGAAACTGTTACTCCTAACCCTAACTGGTGGCAACAGCCTATAAAGGACGATATGACAACAACCGAAAAGGCTGAAGAAACAGAGACTACGGGTGAAAACGAACAGCCAGAGCTACAAGAAACACCAGAAACTATAGAAATTCCTATTGTACACAATGAGGATATCAGACCTTCTACCATTGAAATTCCTATTGAGAAAACGGAAGATAAGACTCCAGAAGTTGAGGAGGAGACTCCTGAAACCATTGAAGAACCTGTAGAAGAAGAGCAGGAAGAGCCTGCAATGGCTATGGAGAAAGAGGAGAAAATAGAAGAATATGCCACTTCTGAGACCAACTTTGAGAAATATATCGGTGAGAATCTCTTTGGCAAGATTGGTATTCTCATCTTTATTATTGGTATCGGTTTCTTCGTAAAATATGCTATTGACCAGAACTGGATCAATGAGACAGCACGTACGTTGATGGGCTATGCTGTCGGTGCAGGTATGTTAGTACTCGCTGAACGACTGCACAAACGCTACCATACTTTCAGTTCACTGTTAGCAGGTGGTGCCTTTGGTATCTACTATTTGATTACCGCCATCGCCTTCCATTACTATGACTTGTTCTCTCACACGATGGCATTCGTTATCCTATGTGCCACAACTATCTTCATGTCAGCAATCTCCATCCTATACGATAGGAAGGAATTGGCAGTCACAGCACTCGTTGGCGGCTTTATTGCACCTTTCATTATTAGTACGGACTCAAGTAGTATCATTAGCCTACAGATTTATATCGGCATTCTGAACATTGGTATGTTCTGCCTTGCAATGTATAAGAAATGGGCGATACTACCTATGGTTTCCTTCGCTTTCACCTATATAATATTATGGGGAACGACTGCAATAGGATCATTCACAGATAGTGAAGCTGTTACAATTTATCCTACCCTATTTGCTTTTGCAACACTATTCTACGTCATCTTTCTATTACCTGTTGTCTTTATTCTGCGCACACAGTATAGTGAAAATACCAGACTTGGACTATTGGGCATCATCACAGCTAATAGCTTCATGTATCTTATTTATGGCGATTCTCTCTTACAACATTTCGAGGCATCATCTGATACGACAGCTTACTTAGCTTTCTTCATTGCTGGTGTCAATTTGGCAATACACCTTTATTTACGATTCCGCGTCGAAGGACAAGACACACTGCGCAACCTTATGTTAGGACTTGCGGTCACATTCGCCTCTATGGGTATTCCAATTCTGTTCAGCACAGCCAATGTTCTTTTGGTATGGGCAGCTGAGGCTGTACTTCTTTTGTGGCTCTTCACAAAGGAGAAAAACAGAATCTACGAATGGGCATCTGCAATATTATTGTTCCTAACGATGGGAGCATTGGCATACTACAGAACAACTGACACATTCATCCATGATACAGGAGATAGTTTGTTCGTCAATGGTGCCTTCTTTGTGACTACATTTGTTAGTATAGCCTACTTTATTGTAGCTGTCATTATGCAATATAACAAGGATCTATTCAGTGATATGAGACGTCTAATCGCTTACACTCCATGCAATGCTATAGCCTATGCTTTGGGTTTCTGCATTCTGTTCCTTGCCTTCAGAGACAACTTCCACTTCCATCTTGAGCAACCAATATCAGAGTATGCTTCTCTACTTACAGCAAACATAATACTCTTAGGAGGAGCACTTATCCTGCGCAAACGCTTCGAAATAAGTAAAAACAAGTTAGCATACGAGATTAGCCTCTATCTTGCTGGAATCTTATTTGCCATGACTGTATGGAATGACACTGCTCCAGACGGACTCTTACTGAGGTGGTTAATGGCACTTGTAACAATCGCTTATATGGCATATTGTATACGTGGTCAACTCCTTGTTGCCTCTAACCCACGAAGCTTACATACAGAATACGCTATCGTATCAACACTAACGTGGCTCACTTTGACACGACTTTTGCTGATTACATTCAATGAAGTAAACTTCAGTACAGCCTTCTCTCTGTCGTTAGGTATTGCAGCCTTCATCTTGATGTGTATCGGTATGCGTTACCACAGTAAGGAGATTCGTATTGTGAGCTTAGCAGAATTCGGTATTATCATTGGTAAACTCATTCTCAATGACGTATGGGCAATGCCTGCTCTTGGTAAGATTATTGTCTTCATCAGCCTTGGAGCCATTCTCCTTATTCTCTCATTCCTCTATCAAAAACTTAAAGATGCACTCTTCAATGAGGAAAAACAAGAACAGGAGTAAGCCTCAACAACAGACATTAACATAACAACTATCGCCCTCATCTGTCCAAACTTCATTTTTATCTTGGACTGATGAGGGCGATTGCTATTATACGGTATCAGCTTTACCCCTTGTCAAAAGAGCTGCAATATTTGTAAAAAAAGACTTTACTATTTAAATATTAAGCAACACTATATTGTTCATAAGTAATTCTTATTGCACTGCGGACAGTGCAATTTATACAGAATATTGCACTATCCGTAGTGCAATCTCAATTATACATACCATTAAGAAATGTTTATAAACAGGACTTTCTTGTGAAGCTTTTCCACATATTAGTTAGCTATTAACCTCTTACTATCTTTATTATGATAGCCTTTAAACACCATTCTTCCCATCTTCAACCCATGTGCGAGTACTCCGCACACGTCGTGTTGATGGTTCGCACCAATGGTGTTGGGGCTCCGCACCATTGGTGCGGGGTGCTAAACACATTACAATAACTTATCAAAATAGCTTCAACTTATTGATAGAAACGAGTTATAGAACTAAAAACAAACTAACCAATATGCGGTTGAAACAGCTTCACACACAAAAGGATACTATTTCAGCAACAGATAGTAATAACCCACAAAGTAGTTCTTTTACAAGTTTAAAGACTTTAAAAACTACTGGTAGCGCATGTTAAAAGAATAAAAAAATCAAGCCATTAACGTAGTTCTTCATCAAAAAAAACGACTAATAGAATAACATTAGTCTTTTTTATTTACCTTTGTAATAAGATAATATCAAAGAAAAAATGACTTCTTAACATCATATTTTAAGATGGAATGGAGTAAAATTAAATGGCAGAAAAGTATATATTTAACACATAAAGTAATAAGCACATGAAAGCAAAATTCCTACTTTTTGCAGCCTCATTCATAGCTACAACAGCTATGGCGCAAGGACTGAAGTCGGGCGTAGACCGCAACAACATGGACTTCAACGTGAAGCCTGGTGAGAACTTCTATGAGTATGCTGCAGGCAATTGGTTGAAGAACCATCCACTTGACAAGGAGCATCCAATGAACGGAGCCTTTGTTGATTTGGAAGAACTAAACAAGAAACGCATCCGTGAAATGGTTGAAGATTATGCTAAGAAGCCACAAACGAAAGGCACTGTAGCACAGAAGATTGCTTCTATCTACAACCTTTACATGGATAGCGTACGCCGCAACCGTGAGGGATATACCCCTATTAAGCCTGTATTGGCTAAGGTTAGGGCTGCAAAGAATCGTAAGGAACTCATCAAACTGATGTATGACCTCGATGTGAAGGGTTATGGTACCTTTCCTGTTGGCTTTGGTATGACAGTAGATGCGATGAACTCTGACCGTTATATCATTGGTATCTCACAAGGCGGTCTTGGTCTTGATCCAGAGTATTATACCCAGCCTAACGACCAACAGAAGGCTGTTATAGCAGCATATAAGAGTCTGAACAATGATTTGTTCAAGATGGTTGGTAACGATGCTGCAACTGCAAAGAAGAAGATGGAGGCTGCTTTCTCGATTGAGAACCAGATAGCGAAGGTTAGCTATGACCAAGTAAAGTCACGCGACCCACAAGCTAACTATCACCCAATGACTTGGGAGCAACTCTTGAAGGACTATCCTGGTGTCGATTGGAACTATCTTTTGAAGGCTGCTGGCTATCCAAATAACGGCGGAAAGGTTGATGTTGGACAACCAGAGCCTGTGCATGAGGTGGAGAAGATTCTTGCAACTGCTCCATTAGACGCATTGAAAGCCTACATGGAACTTGCTGTTATCACATCTTCTGCAGGTATGTTGTCAGACAACTTCTCAGATCGTAACTTCGAATATACCAAGGTGGCATACGGTGTTCAGGAACAACAGCCACGTTGGAAGCGTGCTTTGTCTTTCGTACAGGGTATTATGGGTGAGGCTGTAGGTAAACTCTACGTACAGAAATACTTCCCTGAGAGCAGCAAGCACCGTATGATTACGTTGGTAAAGAATCTTCAAGATGCTTTTGCACAGCGTATTGAAGAGAACACATGGATGACTGCTGCAACAAAGCAAAAGGCTTTGGAAAAGCTACAGGCATTTGACATCAAGATTGGTTATCCTGATAAATGGCAGAATATGGATAGTGTCTTCGTTATTGATGATAACAAGTCATTGATTGATAATGTGAAAGCTGTACAGGAAGCAGCTATGAAGTATCGTATTGCTAAACGCTGGGGTAAGCCTGTTGACAAGAAGGAATGGCACATGACACCACAGACTGTCAATGCTTACTACGACCCAACAACTAACAGTATAAACTTCCCTGCAGCTATTCTCCAACCTCCATTCTTCGACCCATCAGTGGATGATGCAGCTAATTATGGTGCTATCGGTGCTGTCATTGGTCATGAGATGAGCCACGGCTTTGACGACCAAGGTTGTCAATTTGATAAGGATGGTAATATGAAGAACTGGTGGACAGAAGAGGATAAGAAGAACTATGACGCTCGTACAAAAGTTCTTGTAGACTGGTTCAACAAGCAGGAAGTAATCCCTGGCTTGTATGTTAACGGTGAGAAGACACTCGGTGA
>ERZ772906.1026-NODE-1026-length-15593-cov-48.861436_pt1 | contig 15593 bp, 19 predicted proteins | sample MGYA00511338_ERZ772906 | MGnify/ENA primary metagenome ERZ772906 (study PRJEB29015, sample SAMEA2738076) | human oral metagenome | biome: human oral; feature: human-associated habitat; material: saliva | place: China | collected 2212 ... | reverse complement strand
CTCCCTCCACCAAGAGAGGTCTGTTTTGATTTTTTATCAAGTAAGATTTTACATATGGAAAAATCTCTTTATAAAAGCACCATTCTTCATCTGCCATCTCTTCTGGCTTTCTCATCCAGATTTGTTCTGGATTTCTATCCTGCCTAAGAAGGCAAATTGGCTGTGAGTCTGCACTTGCTTGACTCATCATCTCTTCTACCAAATCATCCAGTTTGATATGAAGTAGTTGATACTGTCTAGCAAGAAGTGAGGCAATTGTTGACTTTCCACTACAAGGCGATCCGCCAATCATATAAAGCATCATTCTTCCTCCTTCTGACAAAATAAAAACGACATCCTAAAAGGACGTCGCAACGTGGTTCCACCTTCATTTATGCACAACAAAAACTGTTGACACCTCTGATTGGCTTTAACGTAGCCACCGTTTTATGTTTTCATAAAAGTCAGTAGAGTAGTATCAGTTTAGGCTTTCTATGCGTTTCCAGCAACCACGCACTCTCTAGTAGAAAGGGGCTAAGTGACTTGTCTCTATGCATTATTATAGCATGATTGCGAGATTTTTCAAGGCTTTTATCCTATTTTTTTACTTTTCTGCTTGTTTGTAAGATGGCTAAGACCTCTACCTGAAGCCATACCAAGTAGGGCGAAGATTTCATAGGCTACGAGATAAAGAAAAATGAATTCACCAAAGGTGATGATGGTAAAGCAATAGAGCAGACCAATGCTGAGTAGCCACCAAAGTGAGAAATGAAATCGATAGCTATAAAGTAGCGATACGATAAAGGTTACCAGAGGTGAAAAGAGGATGATGTTGTAAATGTACAGTCCCTTCAGTGTATATGGGTCAGTGATGAGTAGTAAGAATAGCTCATAGAGGGGCCAGTAAAAGAAGAAAATGACAAGGTAGTATGGGATATACTTAAGATAATTCCGCATGGCAATAGTCCTCCAACCTGCAAAAATTGAGAGATATTTGAGAGATATTGTAGACCACATAATCCTAAATGAAGGTTCTCTTTACTTATATTATAGCAAGAAAGGAGTGATTTTCCAAGTTTTCTAGGAGAGCAGAAACGATTCTATTTTATGGCATTTCTGCTATAATACTAACTGAAGAAGTAAGAGGAAATGAGGAGAAAGAATGACTAAAATAGCAGTTCTTTCAGATATACATGGAAATACGACAGCCCTGGAAGCTGTTCTGGCTGATGCAAGAGTGGCAGAGGTAGACGAGTACTGGCTTTTGGGAGATATTCTCATGCCTGGAACAGGGCGTAGAAGGATATTGGATCTCTTAGCTAGCTTGCCCATCACTGCAAGAGTGCTGGGGAATTGGGAGAATAGTCTCTGGCTAGGCCTACATCGTAAGTTAGATCCTACAAAAGTGAGTCATCGTTATCTCCTGCGCCAAAGTCAGTACATTTTAGAAGAGATCAGCCCTAAAGAAATCGAAGACCTCCACAATCAACCCATGCAAGTTCATCGTCAGTTTGGTGATTTGACGGTAGGAATCACTCACCATCTCCCTGATAAAAACTGGGGTAGGGAATTGATTCATACGGGAAAACAAGAAGATTTTGATAGATTGGTGACGGAGCCATATGCTTCTATCGCAGTGTATGGCCATATCCACCAACAGTTTCTTCGTTACGGAAGTGACGGACAGTTGATTCTTAATCCAGGTTCGATTGGCCAACCCTTCTTTTTAGATGCGAAGTTGCGTAAGGACCTGCGTGCCCAGTATATGATTTTAGAGTTTGATGATGCAGGTTTGTCTGATGTTGACTTTCGTCGAGTGGATTATGATGTAGAAGCCGAATTGCAGCTGGCTAAGGATTTAAAGCTTCCTTATTTTCAGGTTTACTATGAAAGCTTGGTAAATGGAATTCACCACACTCATAACCATGAATTGTTGGGGAAGATTAGCAAGCAAGAAGGTTATGATCAAGATGTTGAACTCTGGATGGGAAGAGAAAAGAAAGATTGGTTTTAAAAGGAATTTTGACTAGAAATAGGATAGTCTAGTGACCGCTGTTTCGCGATAAGTCGAACTGGATATGAATTGACTACTTATAAAATTTATGCTAGAATGTGGAAAAATATATAATTTGAATACCATACTAATTGACGTTCAAAATAAAAGGGAGATTATTTATGAAGCCAGAAGAATTACAGGCAATTGCGTCGGGATTAGGCCTACAGTTTGATGAGGAGTCTGGAAGCATTTATGGCGTGCAATCAGGTTACTTGCTATTGCTACATGAAGCAGATGTAAAAAATCAGTTTCGACTTAGTGTCAGTGTGAGCTTGAATGGCAATCCTGCGGATTCAGAAGAAAACGAGTTGGTGTGGGATGACTTTAAGAGCGAATCACTTCCAAACTTGTCAACCTTATCTATTAACCAGTACACTGTATCTATTGTTGTCAAGGGTGCGATGCGCAAATCAAAGACAATTGAAAAGTTACAGACACTTATAAGAGACTTTGTAGATTTCCTTGAATCCCATCATTTCGTCCAAGTTTGTGGCTATAGTGGTCAAGAGGGGCCAGTTAGTCTTTATCAATTAGGAGAGTCGGTTTTCATTATCAATGAAGAAAGCTATCAATTTTTGAAGAGCAATCTCCAAATTGAAATGGATTCTTATCACAGTCAGAAGGAAAATGTTCTTCTTGGAACCATTGGAGCCTTACTTGGAGCCTTGATTGGTGGGGCGGTTGCTCTTTTCATCGCACGTCTTGGTTATGTAGCTGTCGCAGCGGGGCTTGTTCTTGGAATTTGTACCATTAAAGGATATGAAATGTTTGCAAGAAAGTTATCACGAAAAGGGATTCTGATTTCTGTTGTTTTGATGGTAGTTACAGTCTTTTTAGTAAATCAAATCGATTTGGCAATGGAAGTCGTAGCTCAACTAGGGGTTGAGTTTGCCTATGCTTTCCGAGTGGTCAATGAACTAATTGCAAGCGGAGAATATCCAGATAATTATTTCTTTAATCTAGGGATGTTAGCTGTTTTTACCTTGGTCGGTGCAGGGATTTCTATCAGTTCAGTCTGGTCAAGTCACAAAACAAAGGGAACTGCTCGTAAAATTGGATAAAGGATAAGCTTTTGTATTCTCTATGTCATTGGACTTATTAGGGAATACAAGGCTTTTTTAGAGGATACTTTTTTGTGGTAATGATTGACATTACAACACAAAAGGGTATAATGGGTATCAGATAGGATGTGAAAGGAGAAGAAGATGCAAATTTCAAGTCGATTTACGATTGCGACTCATATGTTGATCATCATTGCCATCAAGAGTCAAGAGAGTAAGGTAACTAGTGATTTTCTCGCAGCCAGTGTTGGGGTCAATCCAGTCATTATCAGAAAAACCTTGTCCCAACTCAAAAAAGCTGAACTGATATCAGTTGCGCGTGGGACGGGCGGTACTGAGATTATCAAAGACCTCCAAGATATTAGCCTTTTTGATGTTTATCAAGCTGTTGAATGTTTAGGAAAATCTGGTAAACTCTTTAGTTTCCATGACAATCCCAACCCTAACTGTCCAGTAGGAGCAAATATTCATGAAGTCTTGGATCAAAAATTGCTGGATATCCAACTAGCGATGGAAAACCAACTTCGTAAGACGAGTCTGGCTCAGGTTGTGGCTGAGACTCAGGATAAAATGATTAAGTAAGAGGGCTAGAGTCCTCTTTTTTCATTGCCGATTTTTTATGAAGTTGGGCAAGAAGAATTGTGTTCAAGTGTACTAGATGCTTTACAGTTAAGTAAAAAAATGTGAGCCTTGGTTTCAGGTTCACATTTCATTTTTTACTTATGGCAAAATGTCCTTTAGTTGTTTTAAGATGGTTTGTAAGGTTAGGACCGCTTGCTTTCCTTGTTGCGGTTGGTAGAGTAGTAGGAAATAGTCGCGAATAGTTCCTTCAAATTGCTTAGGTAGGAGAGCGCAATTGGTCTTAGCATAGTCAATCATTCGTTTTTCACCAGGATGGGTTTGCTCATTGAGTGCAAACAACAAGTCAAAGTAGGAAGCAAAAAATTCACTTGAGCGGTGATTCATACTGAGAAGATCTTGGCGTTTGATAGCTTTTTCTATTTGGTGAGAGAAGGCAGGCATGGATTGTTCTAATAAAAGGAGTTGCCTTTTAATGATATGCTTTTTGAGTTCCTGTGGGTAAGGAATCTGGTAGGCTTTTTGGAGAGAAGTATAGCGCCCATTCGGATCGTATAGGATTTTACTGTGGAGTAGATTGTGCCACATACAGGTTGTATAAGAGTTTTGGGCTTGATGCTGAAAAACAGTTGAGTTTAGTTCTTGTTCAAACGACTCCAGCGAACGATAAATCAACTCGATTTGGATACCATTGTTTAGTATACAGTCATCCTCTAATTCCCAAAACTGGTTTCCAATCTCCATATAGGAGCAGTACTTAGTCAAAATTTTTAGGCGAGTCGTCTCATCAATAGGTGAGTTGAGATAGATATAGACATCATAATCAGAATTTTGATCATAGTCTTGTCCTGCACGTGAACCACCTAGAGCGATGGCTTCTACTTGTTCCAATTGAGAAAATTCTTTATAAAGTTCTTGGATCATTGTTTTTCTCCTTTTTTATTTTACGATTTTAAATGTGTTGTTAATTCCAGTAAATTACCTTCGGGATCAGATACAATTGCTTCATAGTAACCATCACCAGTTGTTCTCGGACCGGATTGAATGGGAAAACCATCTTCTTCAAAGCGTTTTGCAAATGCATCAACATCCGCTTTGTCTCCTACAGCAATAGCTAAATGGTAAAATCCAAAACTATTTTTATTCTTTTCTACAATATCTGGGCGATGACAAAGTTCTAGACGTGCACCATTTTTAAAATTCAAAAAGTAAGATGAGAATTCTGTTTTAGGATTATAATATTTTTTCGTTGCAACGGCATTAAAGTATTTCTCATAAAAAGATTTCATTTTTTCTAAATCATTTACCCAAACACCTACGTGTTCAATAGAGATTGTCATTGTGTTATCCTTTCTTGTTAAATTATAGTTATCTTTGATAAAATATCAAACGATAAGATAAAATGGAATAAAGAGTGAGATCAATACAACAGAATATAAAACTATAGATGCATTAAGAATTGAATATAGTCAGAAGCACTTTTTTCAATTTCCTCCTCTTTAGAAAAATATGCCTCACCGGGTATCTTCTCTGAACCATAAAAAGTAAAAAAATTACGATAATTTCCACGACAATAAAATTTAAATAAAATCTTAAAAGGAACTAATACTTGTTCAAGAGTATAGTGATATTTTCCATCAAGTTGATAATCTTTCTCCTGAATCCCAGCGGATACCGCTAATGCTATTTTTCTACCTTGTAATTTATCTCCTCCATTTTTACCATAGGACCAACCATAGATTAACACATCATCTATCCACTTTTTTAGTAATGATGGACTAGAGAAATTAAATATAGGAAATTGAAAAACTAAGTTTTGATGAGACTCGACTAATTTTTGCTCTCTTTTTACATTGATATTGCTGTCAGGATATTCTTTATATAATTCATGAATGGTGTATTCTTCTGGGTATTTTCGCAATTCCTCAATCCAACGTTTATTAATAATTGAATGTTCTATATCTGGGTGTGTTACTATGACTAATGTTTTCATCTATTTTTCCTCCTCTGGATGATTCTACTTAGAATATCAAATGAAATTGCTCCAATTAATCAGTGTGGTTCCATTGTAATAAATGACTGTTTGTTTGCTAAAATATGCAACATCATCACTTTGTATTCTTCACTAATTATCGACGTGTTATAATCAAAATCACTTTCTCTAAGCAGAATGCTATTTGAGCATAAATATTTTAGATTTTTCTTCCCTTGTTAATAAGTAATTTATGTTTCAAATTAGTTGTAGAAACATTTTTAATTTGGAACATGATCCAATCGACTATTAAAAAACTCTCATCTATACACTGTTTCTTCAGTGCTAGTTATTTTATTGTTTTCAGCCCACTCATGCATGATAAACATCAGGAATAGAAAGAACAAAAGATAGAACGGATAAATTGAAATATTGGTTACATCACTTAGGATTCCAAAAAGCTTTGGCATAAAGGCGGAACCGATATAGGCTGAAGCCATCTGAATGCCGATTAAACTCTGACTATTTTTCCTTCCAAAACGTTCAGGAGTAGAATGGATAATACTTGGATAAATAGGAGCACAACCAAGGCCGATAGTAGCAAGCCCTATTAAGGCAATTGTATAATGAAAACTGAAGGTAAGGAGAATCAGACCTATGAAAATTACAATGAACCCTAAGCGAATCATATTTTTATCTTCAAGTCTTTCTGCAATAAAACCAGAAATTGCTCTGCCACCAGTGATTCCTATGTAAAATATTGAAGCGAAGGATGTTGCTGTTTCTGCTGGAATATCTTTGACTACATTTAACCAACTAGCTGCCCAAAGTCCGGTCGTCTGTTCAAGAGCGCAGTATCCAAAAAAACAAAGCAAAATTTGAGGGGCACCTTGAAGTTTTAATGCTTGAGAGATTGAAAGAATATCACTATTATATTCTAACTTCATTCCTTGATCTTTTGCAGTCCATAAAGGTAAAGAAATAAATATAATAGTTGTTAATATAACCTGTATGATTCCAATGATTCTGTAACCGACAGGCCAGTCATAACCACTTGACAAAATCATTCCCATGATATAAGGACCGATAGAAGCTCCTACCCCCCACATACAATGTAGCCAAGAAAGATGCTTAGAAGAAAAATGTAATGCTACATAGTTATTTAGTGCACTATCAACTGCCCCTGCCCCTAGACCATAGGGGATAGCCCATAGGCACAGTTGCCAATATTCTTGACAAAAAGAAAAACCAAATAAGGATAAAGCAGTTACCCCTACCGAAACTGCTGTCACTCTAGCTGTAGAAAATTTATGAATTACTCTATCTGCATTTAAAGAAGAAATTATTGTACAAACAGAAATAATCAGAAAGATGGAACCTGCCCCGGTAATAGTTGAGTTTAAGCTACGATACATATTTGGCCAAGCGCTTCCTAAAATAGCATCAGGTAAGCCTAAACTAATAAAGGCTAGATAGATGACTGCCAACAATAACGAAATCATTTAATTTTCCTTTTCAGATTGTTCTTCTTTTGATTTCTAGAATCTTGTTTTTCCCAATTGATTGAACTCCGTTCAGTATGAACGGGTCTATTTCAGTCAATCTTTCAAGGATTGGGTGGAATTCTTTAGGAAGATTGGTGTCAGAAATTTTTATATTTTCTTGTAAAGATGGACAATAATATGCAATAGCATCCGGAGCAATGACTGATGTTAGTGCTGTTATCTGATTTAACAAAAGAAATGTGAAGTCATTTGAACGTGATTGGCGATTTGCAGGTTTATATCCATTCATGAGATAGCCGACTTCCCCTGCAAAACCATTTCTTCCACGATGCAATCTTTTATTGATGATAATACCAGAACCGGCAAAATCTGTATCTGGCTGATAGAGAAGGGCCAGTGTTCTAAATTCTGGGTGAATACTACAATAACCAAGAGAAGCAACATTAACATCATTCTCTAAAACAATGGGGATCGTTGTAAGAGATGAAAGTGACGTTAGAAGATTTTTTTGATTGATTTGTTCAAAATCAGAATAGATAATTTCTCCTTGTTCTCCAATAATACCAGGAAAACTAAGTACTAATACCTGAATCAGTGGATCACTAGTAATTAGTTTTTTTACTACATTGTAAATTTCATCTAATGTCCCTGTGGAACTTACTAAAATTTGTTCATAAACTGAATGTCCTCCCAGATTAAATGAGTTTGCACGTATTTTGTACTGAGAAAAGATGTGACTAAGAATAATAGTTCCAATATGGATATAATCTTCTCTCAATTGATATAATTTAGACTTTCTGCCACCAGTTGACCTGGCATTTCCTACAAATTCAATCTCTTCACTATTCTCTAATATTTGTAAGATATTGGTAGTTCCTGCCAGAGAAATCCCTGTTTGACTGGATAACTGATTCTTGGTCCATGTTCCTCCTTGATAAAAACAGGATCGTACTTTGTGAATATTTTCTTGCTTTAAATCAATTATTTTTGCCATCTTTCCACCTTTCGACACGTTTTGTCAAAAGTATTGTAGCATATTATATTTTTGTTTGCAATAAGATATTTTTAAAAATCTTAGTTTCGCTTTCCTGATTTTAGGAGTGTTCTCTCTTATAGGAGAGAATAATGCTGTTTTTGATTCATGGCATCAATGTGCTTATGAATTTTTTTTAATCCTCAATTTTGTTTGTAGTCACATATTTTCTAGAGAGAGTAGTTAATGAATAAGCACCACTTACAAAAAGTTAGGGTTAGGTGTCTAAGATTCTTAGTTTTGGGATGAGTGGTACATATTTTTACGAGCATTTTATTATGATGGTAAATGGATGTAGTCTGCACTTGTATTATTTAGGATAAGTAGTATAATTAGTTATACAAATCATACCACAAGGGGGTAATAGTTGTGAAAGCACCAAAAGGTAAATATGCTTGGACGGCTACAGTTGGAGAAAAAGGTCAAATAGTAATACCAAAACAGGCGCGCGATGTCTTTAATATCAAACCTGGCGATACGATTCTGCTTCTTGGTGATGAAAAGCGTGGAATTGCCATACCGCCGAAGGGAGCCTTTGCACACTTGATGGAAATTGCTTTTGAAGAGAAGGAGGATGAATAAAATGAAGTATGTTTTAGAGGTAAATGATATTACAAAAAAATATTCAGCATTTGAATTGAAACCTATAAGTTTTCATATTAAATCAGGTGAGGTTATGGGATTTATCGGTAGGAATGGAGCAGGTAAGACTACAGCGATTAAATCCATTCTAAATCTTGTTCATCCTGATGCAGGGAATGTCCGTATTCTTGGAATGGATTATCTGGATAATGAAGATGAAATCAAACAACGAATTGGTTATGCAGTGGGAGGAACCAATTATTATAAAAGAAAAAAATTAAAGGATATTGTCGCCATTACTCGTATTTTTTATGATAACTGGGATGATGAATCGTATCGTCATTATCTTGATGCATTTAAACTTGATGAAAATAAGAAAATTATGGAACTGTCTGAGGGGATGAAAGTAAAATTTTATCTTACTTTAGCTCTTTCTCATCATGCTAAGCTTTTGATTTTAGATGAGCCAACTAGTGGACTTGATCCAGTATCTAGAGATGAGATGAATGAAATCTTTCGAAAACTAGCAGAAAAAGGGGTAGCAATCTTGTTTTCTACTCATATTACTAGTGATTTAGAGAAGTGTGCAGATACTATTACTTATATAAAAAATGGTGAATTGCTTTTATCTGAGAGAAAAGAGGATTTTATCAGTCATTACACGAAAGAAATAGGGCAGAAATCCACACTTGAAGATATTATGGTGCATATTGAAAGGGAAGAGGTGAATTTGTGATGAGAAAACTTCTCTATAAAGAAATGAAACTATCGGCAAATCCTTTGAGTTATTGGTTTATAACTTTTTCAGCTATGACGATGATTCCAAGGTATCCTATTCTTGTCGGTTCCTTTTTTATCTGTCTTGGTATTTTTTATACTTATCAACAAGTCCGAGAATGTGATGACATCACCTACACGGTCATGTTGCCAGTTAGAAAACAAGATGTGGTTACGGCTAAATATTTATTTGTTCTATTTATCGAGTGCATAGCTTTCATATTATGTCTTTTTCTGACGATTATTCGGATGAGATTCTTAGGAGATGCCGCACCGTATGTGACAAATCAGTTGATGAATGCAAATGCTGCATATCTTGGCTATATAATGCTTGTATTTGCAACCTTTAACAGTGTTTTTCTCGCAGGCTTTTTTAAAACAACTTATAAGATTGGGAAGCCTTTTATCCTATTCTGCGCAGTCGCAACTGTCATAATATTCATGGGAGAGATATTACACCATATTCCTGGCTTAGAAAGTTTGAATGATTCTTCAAATTTGAACGTATCACAGATAGTAATATTTCTTCTTGGTGTTGCCATGTTTAAATTATGCACCTGGTTTTCTTATCAGAAAGCTATAAAAGATTTCGAAAGAATTGATTTATAAAATTGAATACATTAAGTGTCCGTATTTTGTTGGAGAAAATCCAATAGAAAATGGTGCTGATAAAGAATTAAAAGTTGTGGAGCTGTTAGAACAGTGTTTCATATGGAAAAAATGTATAGGAAATACCAAAATTGTAGGTATCAGAGCAGTAAAATAAATTTATATTTCCGTTTGGTACCTATGATGGTGAAATTCCTGTTGGTTTTATCATGATTAGCTATGATGTGGTTGATTATTGGGATAATGCACCTGATATTGCAAGAGGAAACTATAGCCTTTGATGTTTAATGATTGATCAAAAGTATCAGAAAAAGGGTTTTGGAAGAGAAGCCATTGCTCTCGGCTTGAATTTCATTAAATTCTTTTCCTTGTGACAAACCAGAGTATCGTTTGTTGTCATATGGATCTGAAGATGGAGTAGCCTGTAAATTATATCATCCATTTGGTTTTACTGAAACTGGCGATATGGACGTAAATGAGATTATTGCAATACTGGAGCTTTGAGATATTTTAATAATTGATAAATTATAGATTAAAATTTGGAGAGGACGTGAGATGAAAATGTGTAAAGAATGTTATGTTAACCAAAATAGAGTGACACCACTTTTAAATCCCTTGGAATGCTTAGAAAACCATACACAATATATTTGCGGAACTTGTGGTAGATGCATTTGTATTGAATACGATCCAAATCGTGGATTACAAAGGTGGAATTTTCCGTTTAAGTCATTAGAAATTGCAAAACTATATTTAAGAACAGCCGATTACACAGAAAAAAAGCCATGTGGTATTTATGAATTAAAAAGTGAAAATGGTAGAATTTTATACAAAATTTTTGCAAGCAACGAAGATTTGAAATTATATCTAAAAAAGAATAAAGGAAAAACTTGTGAAAAAATGGCGTCTGTTTTTTCAGTTGAAAAATATCAGGAATTTCCCAATACACAGGTGAGAAAATTGACTGCTGAAGAAGTGGAAACCTACATGAAGGAGAGATGCTGATGATACGAGAGGCTGTCAGAGAAGATTTATATGATTTGTTGAACCTATACCTTTTCTTGCATGAAAAAGAGATTCCAAAAGATATTGATGCTTTGGAGAGCGCATGGAATGCGATCATGGAAGATAAAAATCACCATATTATTGTAAAAGAGATAAATGGTCAGATTCTTTCATCCTGCATTTGTGTCATCATTCCGAATCTAACCAGAAACGTACGCCCATATGCCCTTATTGAGAATGTGGTGACACATGAAGAACATAGAGGAAAAGGATATGCGACAGATTGTCTCCATTATGCTAGGGAAATAGCGATAGAAAACAATTGCTATAAAATCATGCTTTTGACGGGTACAAAGAACAAAAGTACGTTAGCTTTTTATAAGAATGCTGATTATAATAATGAGGATAAAACAGCATTTATACAATGGATTGACTGAAATACATTTCAGTTTGTCAATGTCTGTCTAATAGAAATTTCTTAACAAACAGTTGAAAAATCAACTGCTGAAGAAGTGGAAACATACATGGCAGAGAGAATAACCTTCTGCCTTAGTCTGATAAATCGTAGTAGAAAATAAAGGAGAAACTATGAATATTGAAATTCGTAAGGAATTGCCCTCTGAACATTATGAAGTTGAAAACTTAGTTAGAGAGGCTTTTTGGAATGTCTATCGACCGGGCTGTGCAGAGCATCTAATTTTACATCATTTTCGCCAGCATCCCAATTATCTAGAAAAATTATCAAAAGTTCTTTTACTGGATGGAAAGTTAGTTGGGCAGATTATGTTCAGCAAGGCTCAGCTCCGTCATGAAAAGACTGGGCAGATCAAAGAAATCGCCACATTTGGTCCTTTTGCTATTTTGCCAGACTTTCAAAAGCAGGGATTGGGAGAACAATTAGCTCAGGCTGCTATCAGTCAAGCGAGAAAGGAGGGGATAAGCCATCTAGTCATCTTTGGAAATCCGGCTTACTATCCTAAGTATGGCTTTGTGACAGCCAGTGACTATGGCATCTATCTGGATGGCCAGGACAAGAAAGAAGTTTTGGATTTTGTCATGGTGCTGGATCTGCAAAAAGATAATAGTGTGACGCAGGAAAATGGTCCTTGGCTTTATCGAGATCCAGACGGATATGAAGTAGATGAAGAGGAATTGGCTATCTTTGACCGTAGTTTCCCGCCCAAGAAGAAAGAAAAACGACCGGGACAACTCGGCTAGGAATCGAAATCAATCAGTTGAGTTTTGCAGACTTTATGAGCTAAGTATGAATCCCATAATGTTGCGGTCAAATTATAGAATCAGAAACTGTACAGAGGACTCTTAGATGAAAGATTTGGTTATCTATATACATGGTAAGGATGGAAACATAGAGGAGACAAACCATTATCAGTCTATTTTTAGAGAAAGTGACGTTATCGGTTTTGACTATAAATCACAAACTCCTTGGGAAGCGGAGATAGAATTTCCAATGCTATATGATATGTATGCTAAAGCGTATGATTCTGTTATTTTAATTGCAAATAGCATCGGTGCTTATTTTGCAATGCTATCTTTGGTTGAAAAGAATATTTCTCATGCCTTATTTATTTCCCCTATTGTAGATATGGAGAAACTGATAATAGATATGATGAAGTGGTTAAATATTACAGAATATGAGTTAAAAAGTAAGAAAGAGGTTGAAACAGAATTTGGTGAGACATTGTCTTGGGAGTATTTATCTTATGTGAAAAATCATCCCATTAGGTGGAGTGTTCCCACTTCTATCTTATACGGTGAAAAAGATAGTTTAACTTTTCAAGAAACCATAACGAAGTTTGCAGAGCAAATTGGAGCAACTCTTACAATCATGAAGAATGGAGAGCATTGGTTTCATACAGATGAGCAATTAAAATTTTTAGACACATGGGTTAGAAAATCAACTTAATAAATTCGTATTAATTTTTGATAACAAGAGGTAAAATTTATGAAAACAGTATATAAAGAAGATATCGTACAGGGGTTAACAGAACTTGGCCTGAAACAAGGGGATGTTGTCATTGTCCATACATCCTTAAAAAGTATTGGATATGTATGTGGAGGAGCACAGGCTGTGATAGAAGCTCTAATTGAAGTCGTTACTTCTGAAGGTACCATTGTGATGCCAACACAGTCATGGAAAAATCTTGATCCGGAAACAGGTGTGCACTGGAATGCAGAGGAGTCAGACTGGGATAAAATTAGAGAGAATTGGCCAGCATATGATAAACAGATAACGCCAACAAATACGATGGGAGCTGTTGCAGAAATGTTCCGTCAATGGCCGGGGAGCATCAGAACAGAGCATCCAGCAAGATCAATTTGTTCATGGGGAAAACATGCTGAATATATTACAGCGGAACATACTCTTTCAAATATATTTGGTGAGGGTTCACCTATCGCAAAACTCTATGAACTTGACGCTAAAGTACTGTTGTTAGGGGTTGGATATGATAAAAACACTTCCATACACTTAGCGGATGTCCGTGCAGAGTATCCTGGGAAACATGACTGTATTGAACACAGTGCCATACTTGAAGATGGTGTTCGTATATGGAAAGCGTATAATACCTTATTCGTTGATGGAGAAGATTTTGAGGACATAGGAAGCGCCTTTGAGGAAAATGGCCTTGCAAAGATAGGAAAAATCGGCAATGCCGATTCTAGATTGATGCAACAACGTGAACTAGTAGATTTTGCTGTCTCTTGGATTGAAAAACATCGTAGATGAACTGAATTTTAACTATTGTAAAGAAATCAATAGAAACTAGCTAAACTTTAGTAGAAATAGGTTGATAAATCCCAGTTTATCAGATAAGCTTAGGATTTATAAAAGGAAATAACTAATGAAATCGTATCAAGATATAAATAAAGAAACCATTGATGGATGGGTTGAAGAAGGTTGGGAATGGAGTAAGCCGATTTCACATGATGAGTATATTAGCGCAAAAAACGGAGATTGGAATGTTTTTCTTACTCCGACGGTTCCTGTTCCACATGAGTGGTTAGGAAATATAAATGGAAAGAAAATCTTAGGTTTAGCATCGGGTGGTGGGCAGCAAATGCCTATATTTAACGCATTAGGTGCAGAGTGCACTGTGCTTGATAATTCTCCAAAGCAAATAGAAAGTGAATTTTTAATTGCTGAAAGAGAAGGCTATACTATTAAAGCGATTGAAGGCGATATGACAAAAGCTTTGCCTTTTGAGGATGAAACCTTTGATATAGTCTTTCATCCGGTTTCAAACTGTTATGTTGAAGATGTGGAGCCCATTTTTAATGAGGCGTATAGAGTTCTGAAAAAGGGTGGAATTTTTCTGGCAGGATTAAACAATGAAATAAATTACATTGTGGATAATGAAGAAAAAGAAATTATTTGGAAAATGCCGTTTAATCCATTAAAAGATAAAGCAGCCAAAGATTTTATGATAAAAGAAAATGCTGGCATGCAATTCTCTCACAATATGACAGAGCAAATAGGTGGACAGTTAAAGGCAGGGTTCACTCTACTTGACATATATGAAGATACAAATGGTTTTGGTAGACTGCATGAACTGAATATTAAAACATATATTGCAACAAAATCAGTTAAATGATAGGGTAGTATAGTAGGATTGAGCAAAAATGAGTTAAAATTGACCAGTACACACAAGAAAGTATCTCTCCTTATGAAAATATAAAAATGTGAACCCTTGTTTTGAGTTCACATTTCTTTTTTATTCCGCTGCTTGTTGCCAGCGTTTGGCTAACATGCGGGACAGGCTTGAAATTGCTAGGTTAAAGCTGAAGTATATGAGGGCAATCAGGATATAAAGACTGAAGACCTGCTCAGGTTCGAAATAACGTCCCATGAGAATTTGGCTAGCGCCAAAGAGCTCTTGTAGGGCGATAACAGAGTAGAGAAGGCTGGTATCCTTAATCACGGTTACAAACTGAGAAATGATGGCTGGCAACATTTTACGGATTGCTTGTGGGAGAATGATGTGGTAGAGGATTTGCGCAGAGGTAAATCCTTGCGACATTCCTGCTTCGTATTGTCCCTTGTCTACGGCATTGAGGCCACCTCGGATAATCTCAGCCAAGGCTGCTGAGGTAAAGAGGGTAAAGGCCGTAATGCCAGCTGGCGTCGACTTCATCTTGAAAACCAAAAAGATGGTGAAAATCCAGAGAAGGTTGGGAACATTACGCACAAACTCGATGTAAATGCTAGAGATGATTCGCAAGACAGGATTTTTCCCATTTCGCATAACTGCAAGTACCGTCCCGATCAGGGTCGAGAGGACGATAGCAATAAGGGAAATATAGAGGGTCAAGCCAAAGCCTTTAAAGATAAAGGCTAGGTTATCTGGGGTCAAAACTTCTAAAATAGATTCCATAGTAACCTCCTAAAGTGAATAGGCTTTTTTGTTGGCTTGCTCCATCT
>ERZ772906.1023-NODE-1023-length-15656-cov-4.195180_pt1 | contig 15656 bp, 8 predicted proteins | sample MGYA00511338_ERZ772906 | MGnify/ENA primary metagenome ERZ772906 (study PRJEB29015, sample SAMEA2738076) | human oral metagenome | biome: human oral; feature: human-associated habitat; material: saliva | place: China | collected 2212 ... | reverse complement strand
CCTCCTTCAGCGTGTGCGGATCGGTCTTCCCCGGGTACGAGTGGTACGAGGAGGAGCTGCGCGAGCGTGCTGCCCAGCCGGACTTGGACGGGCACGTGGAGCTGCTGGGCTACGTGCGCCCCACCTGGCCGGTGCTGGAGGCCGCCGACGCCGTCGTCGTACCCTCACGGGCCGAGCCCTTCGGCAACACGGCGGTCGAGGCGATGCACGCGGCCAGGCCGCTCGTGGCCTCCCGGGTCCAGGGCCTGGCGGAGGTCGTCACCGATGAGGTCACCGGTCTGCTCGTGCCCGCCGACGATGCCGAGGCTCTGGCCGGGGCACTGGGGAGTCTGGCGACGGACCCGGACCTGGCGAACCGGCTGGCCGAGCAGGGCGAGCGCGAGGCGGCCGAGAGGTTCTCCGTGGTCGGCTACCGCGCCACCATGGCCCGGATCGTCGGCGAGCTCTTGGGTCACTGAACCGCCCAGACCTGCAGTTCTCGCGTAGCCCTGCTGAACATCTGCAGAGCTACGCGAAAGATGCCCGACTCGACGCCGGCGACGCAGAGCATCAGCGCCGGGCGGGGCGCAGGGGGTCCTCGGCCAGCCCCAGGGACAGGCTGAGCTCACCCTCGAGGGGCTGATCGGGCCGCTCGAAGGGGACGACGCCGTCGCACAGGAAGACGGCCATCTCCACGAAGCTGGAGAAGGAGGCCCCGATGAGGTGCTGGGAGCTGGCCAGCAGGTAGAGGTCGACCAGGCCCGAGCGCACGCCCTTGACGGTGTTGTATCCGCCCTTGTCGGTCAGGAAGACGCAGCCGTCGAACTCTCCGGCCAGCTGCTCCTGGGCCTCGGGGGTGTCGCAGGACAGGAAGAAGGGGACGTCGGGGTGGTCGGCGCGGATCTGGCGCATCCGGTTGGCGAACCACTCCACCGGTGAGGACTCGATGGTCTTGGCGTGGGAGACCGCGTGGGTGCGCACCTGGATGCCGACGTAGGGGCGTCCCCGCAGGTGGGCGTCGTAGAGGGAGCGGACCTGGTCGGCGATCTCATCGACGGGGGTGAGCTCGCGCAGCCGCTCGGTCCAGGGGCGCGGCCCGGCGGGTGCCGCCCCCTCCGAGGCGCCCCCCTTCCAGGCCGGGTCCTCCCAGGTGACGGGCAGGCCGTGGGAGTGGATCTGCCACAGGTGGCGGCGACGCAGGTCGGCGGTGATTCGAACGCCCTTGGGCTGGCGGTACCGGGCCACGGGCAGGAGCGCCCGGGAGGTCAGGCGCGATACGGGGCTGCCCCCTTCGAAGCGCCATAGCTCATCCATCCGGGGGCCGAAGTACTCATCGGTGCTCCACACGTAGTAGAGGTCGCGGTCCTCGACCCGGGCGAGCTCCTGGGCGGACAGCAGCGCGCGCACGCGGTTGCCCAGTCCGTCCTTGCGTCCCGTATAGACCAGTAGCGCCTTACGGCCGGTTAGCAGAGCCATAAGATTCCTTAATAGACGTTTGAGGGAAAAGCGATTGGAGATCTCGCGAGGAGCTACTGGAGGTCGTTGCGCAGGTCTCGGTACCACTTGGGCAGGGCCAGGGCCACGTAGCCCGCGTAGCCCAGGAGCATGATGCCGTACACCCACAGGAAGACCGTGGGGGCGAAGCGGGTCATGAGCACGAAGCACATGAGCCCGTAGTCCGTGGGAGCCGACAGGACCGACTTGAGAATGCCGGGGCGGGACTCATCCTTAGCCAAAGGCGTTCCACCGTGATAACGCAGCTGATACGTCAGGATATAACTGAAGAAGTGAATATTCTGAACCGCTCCGAAAGCGAGCGGAATAAGCAGCACCGACGGCGTCAGATCCGCAAAACGGAACAAAGAGATCGCGATGGCTCCGTGAATTGTCGAGAGCTTAATAACGTCAGCAACATGGTCGAGCCATTCACCGGCTTTCGAGCCGCCGTTACGTAATCTCGCCAGCTGCCCGTCAGCGGCGTCGAGGGCGTATCCGAACATGAGCAGCAGGGCGGTGGCGACGGCGGACACGACTGTGGGACGCCACAGGGCGATGAGGGCGATGCCGCTGTAGGTGCACAGTGCCGACAGGACCGTCACCTGGTCCGGGGTCGCGCCCAGCCGGTGGGCTATCGCGGCCAGGACCCGGCCCGCGGGGCGGTTGATGATGCGGGAGTAGAGGGGGGCACCGGCCTTGGACTTCTGAGCCCGGGACAGGGCCCTGATGTTCTCGGCGATGGTGGGGGAACCAGCAGGGGAGCTCATGAGGCTTCTCCTTGAGCGGGGCCCGGGGAGTCGGGCCGGGTGGTGGACAGATGAGGAACGGCGAGATCAGGGAGTCGGGGGACATCGGGCAGTGGTCGGGCGTCGGGCCACGGCGTCGGCTCCCGGGCTGCATGAGCCGGCTCGGTGCCGCCCGCCGACGAGGAGGGAGTCACTGCTGCGCCAGCTCTCGACGGCGCCTGGCCACGTCTCGGCGCACCCACCAGGCATACGGGAGGATCTGGCACAGGACCACCGAGATCACCGAGCCCAGGATAGGCCCGGCGGCGTCGAAGGGCCCAATGAGGACCCAGGAGATGGCGAGGTTCATCGGCACCAGGATGAGCACCGGGATGACCTGGAACTGCAGGCCGCGCGGGTCGGTCATGTACATGCCCAGCGGCTGCTTGCCGGCCTCGACGGCGACATAGGCGGCGAAGGCCCACACGAGCACAGTTGGGAGGACGATCTTGCCGTGGGACATGACGCGGGCAGCCCAGGGGGTGATGGCGACGAGGGCCAGAGCCAGGAGGAAACCGCCCCCGCTGAAGGCGATGGCCGGTTTAAAGGGGCTCTCGATGCGCTTGTCGGCTCGGGCCCTGGCGAACATGGGCCACATGGCGACGCCGGCGGCCATGACGGTCTGGGTGAGCATGTTGAACAGGTTGTTGGCCAGGTTGTACTCGGCCAGGGCCTGGGACTGCCCCAGGTGGGACAGGAGGAGGCGGTCGGTCTGGAAGGCGATCGGGATGGCCAGGGACTGCAACAGCTGGGGTCCCGCGGTGTTGACGATGCGCACGCCGCGCACGCTGCGCAGCCGCGGCACGTCCCTCAGGGCACCCTTGAACAGGGGGCGGGTGGCGCGCCAGGCGACGACGATGCAGATGACCGACACCAGGGCGTTGGCGATGTAGGAGTAGATGGACACGGCGTTGCCGCGCCCCAGGCCGGTGACGATGGCCAGCAGCAGGAAGCAGGACATGGCCGGGGAGACGACCCCCTGACTGATGACCTGGGTGGTTGAGCGCCCCAGGCCGATGATGACCCGCTGCCCCACGGACAGCGGCAGGGCCGCGGCGTAGATGATGAGGCAGACGGTGGCAGTGAGTCCGCCGCCCTCCATGAGCTTGCCCCCCAGCAGCCCGGGCCAGGCGCCCAGCAGCAGGATGACGATGCCGACGGTGCTGATGACCAGGGCGGAGCCGAGCAGCACCCGGACGGCGGTGGTGATCGTGCGCCGCACGGTCGAGTCATGGGCCGGGTCGTTCGAGCTCGCCACCGTGTTGAGGATGACCGCGCCGATCCCCAGGTCGGTGAAGGGCATGAGGGTGGGGAAGGTGGCCAGCAGACCGTACTGGGCGAAGGCATCGGCCCCGAAGTGCCTGATGATGAGACTGGTGTTGACCAGCCCGAAGACGCCGGACACCCCCATGACCACCACTTTGGCCACGGCTGTGGTTCCCACAGACGACCAGCTGGCGCCCGACGACGACCCCCGCCTGAGGACCCCACCGAGCCGCCGCAGCGGAGAACGTCGAGAGCCCGGGGACGCGGCCACCCCATCACTCACCTCAACCGCCGAGAGGCTTGCGGCGACTGAGCTATCAGCAGGTCGCCCACACTCAGCGGCACCCGTCGGGGCAGCGCCGTCCGTCGACTGCGCCTCAGCCGGCACCGAAGCCGACTCAGACGTCGAAGAACTCGACTGGGTCACGTAGCACTCCTGATGTTGTAGGAAGGTCACAATCCGGCATCGGAAAGACACCCGAAGACAGGCACGAGAGTAGACGCATCAAGGCTGGTGACCTGGTATCTTTTGTTTATCGTCTTGTGACATAGACGGCCCCCCAACCACCCCCCTTGGCACAACCCCAGCAAACCGGCCCTGACCTGCAACAACGCCGCCTGCTGGAAGAACCCTGAAAGGTCCCTCAGAGGCGCATTGACACCTCCATATCGTTGTGCACCTGTAACATACAGACATCTCAGAAACCTCTCGACTCCTCATCTTGCCCCTGCGATCTTGGCCACTTCCCACAAATAACGTCCGCAAGACTTAGTAGCATTCTAAAACGCTGCTGTTCACGACGTCCCGTCAGCACTAGCCGACCAGTTATTGCCCACCCACGATCATCCCTGCGGAGTCCACCTTGTCTAGTTCGACCCTGACACTGCCCCAGCGCGAGCAGCACCGGCGTCCCTCGACAGCAGCAGCCGACGCCACCTCCCCCACCGCTCCGCGCAGTCCTTGGGCACGCACGCGCCACGACCTCGTCATCTGGCTCGTCCTGTCCGACCTCTTCGCCGTCGCCGTCCCCTTCTGGCTCGGCCTGCTGGGCGGCCACCTGCCACTGGTCTGGTCCGCGACCACCGTGGGCATCACGATGGTGCTCATCGCCTGGTTCCTGGGCGCTCTGGGCATCGACGCCGTCGAGCAGGCCGGCCCCGGCACGGGCCGCTTCGTCGCCGCGGCCGCCGTGAGCGTCCCGGTGGCCCTGCTGTTGGCCGACCTGTCCGGAGTTGCCCGGACCACCCTGCTGGCCACCCTGGCGGCCCAGCTCCTCCTGGCCGTCACCGGACGCTCCATCGAGGCCGGGTGGCTGCGCCGCCGCCGCCTCGAGGGGCACGCCCTGCGTCGCACCCTCATCGTCATGGGCTCGGGCTCCCAGCCCATGCTCACCCAGCTGCGCCGCCACCCCATGGACGGCTTCCTCATCGTGGGCTACCTGTCCTCCGGGCAGGACCGCGCCTTCCACTCGGCTGAGCCCGTGCGCAGCCCCCAGCACATCGCCCAGACCCTGCACGCCGAGCGCATCGACGCCGTCATGACGGTCGGCTCGGTCATCCCCGAGGACCTGGTCACCCTCATGCGCGGCCTGGAGGGCACCCAGGTGCGCCTCGTCGTCGCCCCCGGGCTGCAGGACGTCGTGCCCGGGCGCATGCGGGCCCTGACCGTCACGCACGGCTGGACCGGTCTCATCGCCGTCAAGACCCGCCGCACCCGCGCCGCGGGCAAGGCCCTGTTCGACCGCCTCGCCGGCGCCATCGGGCTGGCCCTCATCTCGCCGCTGCTGGCGGCCACCGCGCTCGCCATCCGCCTCGACTCCCCCGGTCCGGTCTTCTACACCCAGACCCGCGTGGGCCAGGACGGCAAGCCCTTCACCATGTGGAAGTTCCGCTCCATGTACATCGACTCCGACGCGCGCCGCGCCTCGGTGGTCAAGGCCGGCGGCGACGCCGGCAACGAGGTCATGTTCAAGGACCGTCAGGACCCGCGCATCACCCGCGTGGGCCGCTGGATCCGCCGCCTGTCGATCGACGAGCTCCCCCAGCTCATCAACGTCGTGCGCGGGGACATGAGCCTGGTGGGGCCCCGCCCCGCCCTTCCCGTCGAGGTCGCCAAGTACGACGCCGAGGCGCTGCGTCGTCTCCTGGTCAAGCCCGGGCTGACCGGCCTGTGGCAGATCTCCGGACGCTCGGACCTGTCCTGGGCCTCGACCGTGGCCCTGGACCGTCACTACGTGGAGAACCGGGGCGGAGCCCTGGACGCGAAGATCTTCGCCGGAACGCTGCGCGCGGTTATCGGCGGAAAGGGAGCCTACTGATGATCACCGGCTACGTCCCCGGCGGCTTCGACATGCTGCACGTGGGGCACCTCAACATCCTCACCGAGGCGGCCAAGCGCTGCGACCACCTCATCGCGGGGGTCGCCACCGACGAGTCGCTGGAGCGGATGAAGGGACGCGCCCCCATCGTGCCCCTGGCCGAGCGCATGGCCATGGTGGCCGCCCTGCGCATGGTGGACTCCGTGGTCCCCGACTACGACCAGGACAAGCGCCTGGCCTGGAAGCGCTCCCCCTTCGACGTGCTGTTCAAGGGCACTGACTGGGAGGGCACCGACAAGGGCCGCCGTCTGGAGGCCGAGATGGCCGAGGTCGGGGCCTCGGTGATCTACCTGCCCTACACACCCACCACCTCCTCGACGATGCTGCGACGCACCCTCGTCCAGGAGGTCGCATCCCGTAGTCCCCAAGGGGCCAAGTGACCACTTCACGCAACGACTTCGAGACGCCCGACACCCCGTCGAGCAGCATCGACTCCGCCGCAGCCACCTCCGGTGCCGGTGACGGCGGAAGCAACCGATCCGACTCCGGCACCGCTCAGACCGAACCGTCCACCGCGGACCGTCCCGGTCTGCTCACCCGCGCCGCCGGCGCCCTGCGCCCCCGGCGACGGAGCCGGGACTCCCGATCCGACGACGTTCAGGACGTCGGCTCGGGCCTGACCTCCGGCACCACCACCTCCCGACTGGCCGCGACCTTCCGCATCCCCCAGTCGCGCGCCCAGCGCGTGCGGCTGCGCAAGCGCATGTCGACACTGGCCGCCGTCGTGTGCGTCACCGCCCTGGGAACGGCCGCCTGGCTCCACGAGGGCGTGGCCCAGGCCGACCTGCACCTCAACGACGGCGGCGTGTGGGTCACCTCCACCTCCAAGCACCTGGTGGCCCGCCTCAACTACCCCTCCCGCGAGGTCGACGGCGCGATCCGCACCTCCTCGTCCTCCTTCGACGTCACCCAGAACGCCGAGGACGTCCTGGTCCCCGACTCCGGCGACGCCTCCGTCTCCTCGGTCGACCCCTCCCAGGTCGCCTTCTCCGGGCGCACCCAGCTCACCAAGGGCGTGACCATCGCCCAGGGCGGGGACCGGGTCATGGCGGTCGACAAGGTCCAGGGCACCATCCGCGCCGCCAAGACCAAGGAGGCCGGCTCCCTGACCGCGGCCGCCCCCGTGGTCACCGGCATGCCCGACGTCGTGGCCGCCATCGGCAAGGACGGTGCCATCCACGCCGTCTCAGCCACCAGCAAGTCGCTGGTCTCCCTGGAGACCAGCGACAAGGGCTGGAAGGAGGCCACAAACACCTCCCTGAAGCTGACCGCCGGGACCGATCTGGCCATCACCGCCGTCGGCGACCAGCCCGTGGTCCTGGAGCGCGGCACCGGCATCCTCCACCTGCCCGAGGGCAAGTCCGTCAACCTGGGGACCTCCGGCCTGGTGCTCCAGCAGCCCGGCCCCGAGGCGGACTCGGTCCTGGTCGCCTCCCGCAATGAGCTCATCTCCGTCCCCATGGACGGGGGCAAGGTCACCAGAACGCCGTCGGCCAAGGAGGGCTCCGCCCCGGAGGGCGTGCCCGCCCAGCCGGTGCGCCTGGGCAAGTGCGTCTACGCGGCCTGGTCCGGCTCGGGCCAGTTCGTGCGCAGCTGCTCGGGACTGTTCGGCGGCGGCACCGACACCGCCCACGACGACAAGCTCGCCTCCTCCTCCGCCCCGATCTTCCGGGTCAACCGCGACGCCATCGTGCTCAACGACCTGGACACGGGCTCGGTGTGGCTGCCCAACGAGGACCTCGTCCTCATCGACGACTGGACGGACAAGACCGCCCAGACCGACGACAACGCCGATCAGAAGGACGACTCCGCCAACACCTCGGACTCCCAGACGCCGCCGGAGCGCACCGAGGAGAACCACGCCCCCAAGGCGGTCGACGACAGCTTCGGCGTGCGCCCGGGCCGCTCCGCGCTCCTGCCGGTGCTGGCCAACGACTCCGATCCCGACGGCGACGTCCTCACCGCCACCCCCCAGGACAACGGCGGGTCGCTCAAGGCCACCAAGGCCCAGGGCGGGCTGGCTCTGCGCATGGACATCCCGGACAACGCCTCCGGCAGCTACTCCGTGCCCTACACGGCCGACGACGGCCGCGGGATGAGCGACTCCGCCGTCGCCACCGTTGACGTCCACGGCTGGGACGTCAACGGCGCCCCGAAGCAGATCACCACCCCCACCCTCACCGTCGCCGAGAAGGCCTCCGGCTCCCTGGACGTGCTGGGCCACTGGCTGGACCCCGACGGGGACGACCTCTACCTGGTCTCCGCACAGGGCGATGGTCTGGACACCAAGGTCTCCAACGAGGGCACCGTCACGGTGCGCGAGCTGGGCGCCGGCACCGGCACCCGCGACCTGACCGTCACCGTCTCCGACGGCCGGGAGACCACCTCCGGTGTGGTCAAGGTCGACGTGCAGCCGGCCCAGTCGGCCAAGCCGATCGCCAACGCCGACCACGTGCGCGTCGTCGCCGGCTCCAAGACCGTCGTCTCGCCCCTGGACAACGACACCTCCCCCTCCGGGGGGACCCTGCGCCTGGCCGCGGTGCAGGAGGCCCCGGCCGGGACCTCGATCAGCATCGACCAGCAGGCCGGTGTCTTCACCTTCTCCACTGAGGCCAACGCCCAGGCCCAGACCTACTACCTCACCTACGACGTCATGGACGGGGCCAACACGGCCCAGGGCATCGTGCGCGTGGACGTCACGCCCAAGGCCGACGCCACCGTGCCTCCCGAGGTCGAGAACGACACCGCCCTGCTGCGCAACGGCGGCTCGACGACCATCGCCCCGCTCACCAACGACTTCGACCCCTCCGGGGGGATCCTGGTCCTGCAGTCGGTCAAGACCCCGCCGGACTCCGGGGTCACCGTCACGGTCGTGGACCACTCCCTGCTGCAGATCACTGCGGCCAGCACCGTCCCGGCCAATCTGACGGTGGACTACACCGTCACCAACGGCACCTCCAGCGCCACCGGGAAGGTCGCCATCGTCCCGGTGACCCAGTCCCAGCCTCAGCCACCGGTGGTCACCAATGACACCGCCGTCGTGCGAGCCGGCGACGTCGTCACCGTGCCGGTTCTGGACAACGACTCCTCCCCCGCCGGTCTCAACCTGTCGGTGGACTCCCAGGTGAGCCTGGTGGGCGACGAGCTGGGCACCGCCTGGGTCAGCGAGAACACCGTCCGCTTCCGCGCCGGCAACCAGCCCGGACGCACCTCCTACGCCTACACGGCCAAGGACGATCAGGGGCAGACCGCCTCGGGGGTCCTCACCGTGGAGGTGCGCGCCCAGGACGCCGAGCACAACTCCGCGCCCTCACCGCGCAACCTGGAGGCCCGCACCCTGGCCGGCTCGACCACGAACATCACCGTGCCCCTGGACGGCATCGACCCCGACGGCGACTCGGTGAGCCTCGTGGGCCTCAACCAGGCCCCCTCCCTGGGCTCGGTGGAGATCAACTCCTCGTGGCTGACCTACACGCCCTCCGAGGGAGCCACCGGCACCGACACCTTCACCTACGTCGTCGAGGACCGCTTCGGGGCCCAGGCCACCGGCACGGTACGGGTGGGCGTGGCCCAGGCCTCGCCGCTCAACGTGGCCCCGGTGGCCACCGACGACCTGGTCGTGGCCAAGCCCGGGCGCACCGTGGCCGTGGACGTGCTGTCCAACGACCTGGACACCGACGGCGACAGCCTGTCCCTGGAGGGCGACCCGGTCTCCAGCGACCCCTCCCTGGGCGTGTCCACCCGCGCCGGCCGCCTGGTGCTCGACCTGCCGGAGAAGGAGGGCAACCACTCGGTCACCTACACCGTCTCCGACGGACGCGGCGGTACCGACACCGGCACCGTCACCGTCCAGGTCTCGAGCAACGCCCCCCTGGCCAACCCGGTGGGCGTGGACGACTACGTCACCGTCGACCAGGTCGACGCCAACGGCAAGGTCACCGTCCCGGTCCTGGACAACGACAAGGACACCGACGGCTCGCCGTGGGACCTCAAGCTGTCCTCCTCCGACCCCGACGTCGAGGTGGGCAAGGACTCCCTGAGCCTCACGGTGGGCGAGACCCAGCGGCTCGTGCTCTACACGATCACCGACGCCGACGGGCTGACCGGCCACGCCGTCGTCGTCGTGCCGGCCCGCTCGGCCCTGCGGCCCCGCATCAACCCCTCGGCCGTCCCGGCCCATGTGCCGGCGGACAAGACCACGGACATCAACCTGTCCTCCTACATCCTCACCCGTGAGGGCACCAAGCCCGTCATCACGGACACCTCCTCCATCCACATGGCCAAGGGCACTAAGGACGCCAAGGTCGCCTCGGGCGGGTCGGCGCTGTCCTTCACCCCCGACTCGGGCTTCACCGGGCAGACCTCGGTGACCTTCACCGTGGCCGACGGCACCGGTTCGGACGCCCTGAGCTCGACGCTCACGCTGCCGATCATCGTGGAGTCCTCGACGAACCGGCCGCCGACCTTCACCCCCACCGAGGTGACGGTGGCCCCCGGCGAGGGGGCCGTGACGGCCAATCTGGCGGCCATGGCCACCGACCCCGACCCGAGTGACAAGCTCTCCTTCCAGGCCGGTCCCGCCCCCGCGGGATTCGAGATCTCCCTGAGCGGCTCGACGCTGTCGGTCAAGGCCTCCGACAAGACCGCCGAGGGCACCACGGGCTCCATCCCGATCACGGTCTCCGACGGCGTCAACCCGCCGGTGAGCGCCTCCCTGCCCGTGCGGGTCAGCGCCTCCAACAAGCCCCTCATGACCACGGCCCCGATCAACCTGGAGTCCCGCAACGGCGAGGCGGTCAGCACCGACGTGTCCAAGGCGGTGAGCAACCCCTTCCCGGACAAGCCGATCACCCTGTCCGGCACCCCGACGATCACCTCCGGCCAGGGCGCGATCAGCGCCTCGGGAACAACCGTGACGATCACGCCCAACAGCGGGTTCCACGGCACCATCACCGCGCAGTACAAGGTGCTGGACTCCACCGGCTCGGAGTCCCGGGCCGTCACCGGCACCATCACCGTGCAGGTCGGTGGGGTGGCGCCCGCAGCCCCCTCCGGGGTGAGCGTGGCCCCCGTGGACGCCGACTCGGCGCGCGTGTCCTGGACCGACGGCTCCGCCAACGGCTCCCCCATCACCGGCTACAAGGTCAGTGTCAACGGCACCGAGCAGGCCTGCTCGACCTCGAACTGCCTCATCAGTGGTCTGGCGCCCGGTCAGAGCTACAGCATCCAGGTCGTATCCACCAACAAGTACGGCGACTCCGAGGCCACGACGGTGCCCTACCAGCACAACGCCACGGCCAAGACCCCGGCGGCGCCCACACTGGCGGCCGGCTCGGGCAGGCTCACCGTCGGCTGGACCGAGGTGGACGACCCCTTCGGGGGCACGGCGACCTACGACGTGCGCCTGTCGGACGGCACCGTGCAGACGGGCATCTCCGGAGGCTCGGCCTCCTTCGACGTCGCCCCTGGACGCGCCTACACCGCTCAGGTGCGCGCCAGGTCCAGCCAGGGGACGGTCTCGGAGTGGTCCTCCCCGTCCAACTCGGTGACGCCCTACGGCGAGCCCGGCACCCCCGGGACCCCCGTCATCACCCCCAACGGGGACACGGTCACCATTAGCTGGCAGGCCGCTAACGGCAACGGCAGCCCCGTGAGCTACACGCTGCACTATTCCAACGGGCACACCAGCGACTCCAAGAACGTGGGAGGGGCCACCTCCACCACGGTCTCGGTCTCGCGCGGTACCTGGACCTTCTGGGTCGAGGCCGACAACGGTCACGGCTCCAAGACCTCGGGCCAGGCCAGCTACACCTACAAGCCGACCCCGCTGACGCCGTCGACCCCCGCCGTCAAGGCCACCGGCAACAGCGGCGAGCTGTCCGTGAGCTCCTCGCCCCGGGCCGGCAACGGCTGGAGCGTGGGCGAGCTGACGGTGGAGTACTCCGTCGACCAGGTCACCTGGACCAGCTCCTCGACCATCCGGGGACTGACCAACGGGCAGGCCTACACCGTCTACGCCCGCGCCAACGGCAGCGGCCAGTACTCCGACGTCGTCGCCTCCTCGCCGGTGGCGCCCTACGGCCCGCCGTCGGCTCCCTCGGTCAGCTGCGAGCTCACCGGTAAGAAGCAGAGGAAGGTCTCCTGCTCCTGGAGCCCCGGGGCCAACAACGGCGCGAGCGCCGAGTACGAGCAGACCGACGACGGCGGCAAGTCCGTGGAGAACGTCGAGATCGGCGACACCTACGACGGCAAGCTCAAGCGCGGTGAGTCGCTCACCTGGTGCGTGCGGGCTAGGAACAACGCCGGCACCTCCGAGTGGGGCTGCGACACCGTCACCAGGCCGTCCAAGCACGACAACGATGACGACGATGATGACGATGACAAGAAGCAGGCCTACCCGGTCGGCACCGAGCAGCAGTTCTACGTGGACCACACGCAGAGATGCCGTCCCTTCGGCCCCTGGGGCACCTGCTACCAGATGGTCTTCGACATCTCCGGAAACCCCAACAGCACCGTGTCCTGCGGCTACTGGTACTGGGACACCTGGAACTGGCAGCCTGCCTGGAACGAGGAGGAGATCGCTCTCGACAAGAACGGCTACGCCCGACACACGTTCCCGCACAGGACGCCGAACTGGGACCAGACCATCACCTGCACCCAGCAATAACCGGTTCATTAACCGGATCGATGCCCAGTACGCAACAAGTCACACACCCACCTCTCTCCACCCGAAGGATCATTGATTCCATGCCGATGACTCCCGAGAACGCGACATGGTTCGCTGACGCCTTCTCCACCATTGTCAACAACGTCGGTCAGGCGCTGCTCGACAAGGAAGACGTGATCAAGCTGGCCCTGACCACCATGCTCTCCGAGGGGCACCTCCTGCTCGAGGACGCCCCCGGCACCGGCAAGACCGCCCTGGCCCGGGCCCTGGCGGCCTCGGTGCAGGGGACGCACTCGCGCATCCAGTTCACCCCCGACCTGCTGCCCAGCGACATCACGGGCGTGACGATCTACGACCAGAAGACCGGCACGTGGGACTTCCACGCCGGCCCGATCTTCTCCTCCATCGTCCTGGCCGACGAGATCAACCGGGCCAGCCCCAAGACCCAGTCGGCCCTCCTGGAGGTCATGGAGGAGTCCCAGGTGACGGTCGACGGCGTGCGCCACACGACCGAGCGCCCCTTCATGGTCATCGCCACCCAGAACCCCATCGAGCAGGCCGGCACCTACCGCCTGCCCGAGGCCCAGCTCGACCGCTTCCTCATGAAGACCTCCGTGGGCTACCCCAACCGGGAGGCGCTCACCCGGATCCTGTCCAGCTCGGCCCACCCGGACCGCTCCAAGAGCCTGTCCGCGGTCGTGGCCTCCTCCGTGGTGGCCTCCATGGCCGACCTCGCCGCGGAGAACCACATCGAGAACTCGGTGCTGGACTACATCGGGGCGCTGGTGGAGGCCACTCGCGCAGCCGACGAGACCCGCATGGGCGTGTCCACCCGTGGCGCCATCGGCATGGCTCGGGCCGCCCGGGTGTGGGCGGCCTCCCAGGGGCGCAGCTACGTCCTGCCCGACGACGTCAAGGACCTCGCCGAGGTCGTGTGGGCCCACCGCCTGGTCATGGACCCCGACGCCGAGTTCACCGGCGCCACCGCCTCCGGCGTCATCACCGCCGCCCTGGCCCAGGTCCCCGCCCCCACGACCCGCGACTGAGCCGCATGACGCCTCAGACGACGTCGCAGAAACCTGCCCGCCAGGCCCGTCCGGGCTCGGCGGGCGGGTCCGGCGCATCCCCTTCTTCCGCCGCGGCCCCCACGTCCTCGGGTGCGCCGGCGTCCGCGCAGTCCGCGCCATCTGCCGCGTCGTCGACCTCCGCGAGCGAGGCCCTGACTGCCAGGCCCGCACAGTCCCGGCTGACCGCAGTGGCCGCAGTGGCGCTGCGGCCACTGCGCTGGCTGATGCACACCGTGACCCCGATCGGATGGGGCAGCCTGGTGCTGCTGGCGGCCTGCGGACTGACCGGGGCCGTCATGGGCTGGCAGGAGGCGTGGAGCGCCGCGGCCGCCGTCGGCATCGTCGCGGTGAGCGCCTGGCTGTGGCTCATCCCCCGCCGCGGCTACTCGGTCAACCACAACCTCCTCGAGCCCCGCGTCACCGTGGGCGACCACGCCCTCATCCGCCTGACCGTCACCAACCCCCGCACCCGGCCGCTGCTGCCCTCGCGTATGGAGATGCCGGTGGGGCCGGGGCGCGCCGTCTTCGTCGTGCCGACCCTGACCCCCGGGGCCGTCCACGAGCGCGGCTTCGTCCTGCCCACGCAGCGCCGCGGCATCGTCACCGTCGGTCCGGTCCTGGCGGTCCAGCGCGACCCGGTGGGGCTGCTCCAGCGCGAGCGCTCCCTGAGCACCCCGCAGCACATCCACATCCACCCGCGCACCGTGCGCCTGGGCACGGTCCTGCACGGCGTCCTGCGGGACATCGAGGGCGCCGTCACCCAGGACCTGTCCAGCTCCGACGTCGCCTTCCACGCCCTGCGCGAGTACGTGCCCGGAGATGACCGGCGCAACGTCCACTGGCGCACCACCGCGCGCACCGGCCGGCTCATGGTGCGTCAGTTCGAGGAGACCCGCCGCTCCAGCCTGCTCGTCCTGCTGTCCACCCGCCAGGACGACTACGCCGGCGAGGAGGACTTCGAGACCGCGGTGTCCATCGCCTGCTCACTGGCCATGGACGCGATCCAGGACGGGCGCGAGGTCCGCTTCATCACCCAGATCGGGGCCCTGCCCACCTCCTCCGCCCTGCGGATGCTGGACACGTCCTGCCTGCTGAGCACCGGTGAGGACGACTTCGGCTGTGACCTCCTGGTGCGACACGCCTGCACGGCGCACCCCGATGCCTCTATCGTCGTCCTCGTCACCGGCCAGCAGGTGGACCGCGCCGTGCTGGCCCGGGCTCGCGGCTTCGCCCCGCTGCCCATGGTGACCGTTGCTCTGCGCGCGGGCCAGCACGGTCTGTCGCGCCACCACGCCGGAACAATGCCGGTCGTGGACATGGACCGTCTTGAGCAGCTTCCCACCGCCCTGAGGCGAGCACTATGACCCCGTCGACGACCTCCACCACACTGCCCCCGCGCACCGCGGACTCCCCGCTCTCCGGCTCCCCCGCCGGAGCACCGTCCCCGGCCGAGGCTCCCTTGCACGGCTCGGGAGCCCCCTCGACACGCTCACCGGAGTCGGCCTCCTCCTGGTCGACGACGTCATCGCGGGCACGCAGCCTCTACAGCACCGAGACCACTCGGCCGGCCCGGTCGATCACCGGCGCCGGTCCGCTCCTGTCGCGGCCGTCGCGGCCGGCGCTCTCCGCTCGTCGCTTCCTGCCCCCCAGGCGCGGTGCCAAGCCGCCCACACCTGCTCTCGCCGCCCTCGAGCTGACGGTGATGGCCGGGATCATCGCCGTCGGCGCGATTCCCTTCCTGCCGGTCTTCGCCTCCCTGGTCGGCTGCCTCGCCGTCGGCTACGGGGCGCTCGTCGGCACCCTGACCGCGATGGCCTGCTCGCGCCTGCGCCTGTCGGTGCTGCCGAGCATGGCCGCCCTGGCGCTGGTGCACGTCCTGGTCGCCCCGTGGCTGCTGACCGACGTCGGCTCCGGGCTCGCGGCCGTCAAGACCGTTCTGGCCTCCACGGTCACCGTATGGCGCGACGCACTGACCGTACCGATGCCGCTGAGCTCCTTCAGCGGCATGACGGTGCTG
>ERZ772906.1022-NODE-1022-length-15661-cov-27.530053_pt1 | contig 15661 bp, 17 predicted proteins | sample MGYA00511338_ERZ772906 | MGnify/ENA primary metagenome ERZ772906 (study PRJEB29015, sample SAMEA2738076) | human oral metagenome | biome: human oral; feature: human-associated habitat; material: saliva | place: China | collected 2212 ... | reverse complement strand
ATTTGTGTAATAATAAGGAATATAGTATGATATATGTGTAGTCACTAGAAGACACTCATGATAGTAAACACTCCCACTATCAAAAATACAATCCCAATACACAACAAAGAAGGTTCCCTGCCTTCTAAACCAACACACAATTCATTCCTAAGAATACCTTTCAACAACTCAACTCTAGTGACTACACTCTCCCAACTAGGAAGCACGTTTATTAGCTCTTTTCGTGCTTCCTTTTTATTATGCCAAATCTAAAATTCATTTATTTCACTTCTAAGCGAGTTTTCTATTAGGTCATGACAATTTACTCATGACAATAATAAAACTTCCGTGTAGGTATGAAATTTTCATTCCTGTAAGAAAATAAATCTATAGTATACCTCCCGATTTTTCCTTATTATGTTTTCTGATACTTTCCGAAAAAAAAATTCGCGGGAGGGTTATTTTACATTTAATAAGTGATAAGATATAATAACTGTGTAACCACATTAGAAGAAATAATGTTTACAAGTAGTAATGATAATAAAATTGTATCTGATTCATATATTGTTTCACACTCCTAAAGGTATAGTCCTCTCTTCTACCGCTATTGTGGTTACATTCACTCCCCGATTTTCTATCAGCCAAAAATCGGGAATCAAAGAAGCTATCTTTCGCGACAAGGTAGCTTCTTTTTTATTGCCTGAAAAAAATTCGCGCCAAAATTTTATAGTTAATAGTACATGGTAGTATTACACTATAGGTAAAGAGTAAACCCTTATGAAAATATCTATATTAGAAATCAATAAAATTATTTCCGCCAAAAATTTTTCGCGGTAGTGAGTGATGTTTTATGACAGATAAAAGAAATAATATATAAGAAAATATATCTATAAAAATATATTCCCGAAAAAATATATCTCCCCAAAAAAAATCGCGGGCGAATATAAGTATTAGAGTAAATATAGAGAGAAAGAAATATATAAAAGAAGAGATATAATATAGAGTGATTTAGGTGTTCATTTATATATACTGATAAGCGTTACTGACCGGTAGGTACACATTGATGAGTACTGCCTGTGCCTGTGCATTAGATAGGTTAGGTAGACGAATTGGATATTACTTTTCTCCTTATATGGTTATAGGTATACTAAGGTTAAATTTATCCGCGCGAAAAATTTTTTGACAAAATGTAGGTAGAGGTGGGTTATAAAGAAAAAATTACAAGAAAATTTAAGTGGTTACTCTCTCTATTATATGGTTAAACCTCTCTAAATTTCCGCGAAAATTTTTCTTATTTTTTATTTAGGTGTTTCTCTCTATTATATAGACAACACATCATTTTTATTTAGGTAGAAAAATTTTTCCGCGAAAATTTTTTAATGATGTTACTCTCTATTATATATTTCTATAAAAAAATTTCTCTCCCGATTTTTTCAAAAAATTTTTCTACAATTTTTTTACAGGTGATTTTTTATCTGAAAATTTTTTCTACAAAAATATTTTTAGAAAAATTTTTCTACAAAAAAATATTTTTCAGAAAAATTTTTCTATGATATTTTTTATAAGAAAAAAATTTTCTGATAAAAAATTTCCGCGCGAAAATTTTTATAGATATATAATAAGAAAATAATTTTGAAAATTTCAAAATTCCCTATTGCATTGTGTGTGTTTATGTGTTATTATATGATTGTAGCAAAGATTACTACACATTAAGAATTTTATTTTAGAGACGAAAGTGAGAAAAAACTATGTTACAACTCAAACAATTAAAAAATCAAAAAACAGAAAGACCTATCAACAATCAATATACTTTGATTACATCAAGATTCATTTTCTTTATTTCCTATGAAACTGTAATTTGTGCATATGATACTGAAACAAGAAATCTGATTATATTTGATTATATTAAATATTCTGATGTATCACGCACCACCGCGAAATATTTTTATCAATTTCTTGATGAAGTAAATTTCACTCTAAAAAATTTCCGCGAAGATTTACACAAAGATGTAGAAAAAGAAAAAGTAATGTATAAGAAAATTGAAAAAGCTTCTAACTATCAAACCGATTATAATGTAATGTATGTTCCTGATGATAATGTAGAAAAATTATTTAATCTATAAGATAGTAAAAGACTAGATATATAATATCTAGTCTTTTTATTTCCCCGAAAAATTTTTTTTGAAAATTTCAAAATTAGTACTTGCTTTATGTGTGAATATGTGTTATTATAATAGTGTAGTAAAGATTACTACATGATTTTAATTTTTAGAAACGAAAGTGAGACTATCATGATTAAAGAAATTAAACGCGAAGAAAACACAAAATTATTCGTAGCAAAAAGAGACGATAACGATTTATACATTGAATGTATCGAACATAAAAAAGGCGAACACTTTAGACCTATTGCAATTTATTTTTATAGTGCTAAAACTATTTTAAAAAAATAAAAATTACTGCTATGATGAAATAAAGCCTTTTATTGATTTCCTAGAATCTGAAAATAATAAAGTAAATGACATTCAAGATATAAGATAACTAAAAATAGACTAGATGAAAAAAATCATCTAGTCTTTTTTTTTCGCCCGTTTTTACTATCCTGTAACCCTTGATATATCTACGTTTAAGCTTGTATATTCGATTTAAGCGCTTAAAATTTTTTTCTAATATGATTTATCCTAAAAATATAAAAACTCCATACAAGCGAAAATAGACCCCTTAAATCGAAAATCTGGTTTTTACAAAATCGAAAATTTGATTTTTATATCCTGTTTTCAAGAATTCACTATAAAAAATTTTTCACGATTTTTTTATTTTGAAATTTTTTATATCAAAAAATTTTCTCCGATTTTTTTCAAAAAATATTTTCAAAAAATTTCTTGCAAAAATTTTTCTCACAAAAATTTGAAAATATTTTTTCAAAAAAATTTTCAAAAAAATTTTCTCAAAAAAATTTTCAGAAAAAATTTTTCTGATTTTTATTTTGAAAATTTTCAAAAAAATTTTGAGTGAAATTTTTACAAAAAAATTTTTCGCCAAAAAATTTTCACGCGAAAAAATTTTCAGGTAAAAATTTCCAAAAATATTTTTTGAAAAAAATTGACCTACAACTAAAAATTTTAATGCTAGGATAATTAAAAATTTTATCGGTGATTGCTCATGGAATTCTTTTCACGATAAAATACTCCAAAGTGAAAATGGTTTATAAATTTTCCGCGAAATTTTTAATCAGAAAATTTTTGAAAAAAATCGGTGCGTGCAAAAAATTTTGGGTGACTAAAAAAATTATTTGAAAGAGAGGTAGAGGTAGGGTAGAAAAAAATTTCCGCCCGTGCAAAAATCTTCCGCGGTTAAAAAATCGGGTAGTGAATTTAAGTGAGAGAAAGAGTGAGAGTAATCGTCGAACCCGAACGGTGTTCGACACGATTACTATAGGAGTATTACCTTTAGGTAATACGAGTATAGTAATTGTATATACGGAGTATTATACGAAGTATAATACGTAGTATTTAAACGTAACTTAAATTTATAATAGACACGTAATACTTATATTATCCTATACGCGCACGCGCACGCGCGCGTGATATTGTTTATATATATATATATATATAGGACATTGAAGAAATGGTGATTTGACGCGCTTTTTAAAGCGTGCTATACTGTGTTCAACATTAGTTTTGAATGAGAATAAAGGCGCGAAAGTGATATGACTAGTATTGATGATTTAAGAGAAGAGATTTTAGGGGTTGTACCTAAAGACCTTGTGTTAAAAGTCTTAGGTAAAGATGTGACGTGTTTATTTGTTGACAAAAATTTAGCTTATGCCTTAGAAATTGCGGGCGAAGAAGTTGTAAATGTTCCATTTTGTAAAGTATGGGTAACAAACTATGAAGGTGGTTTGCTTGATTCCTTATTAAGCTACACTTTAGATACTACAGACTTGCAAGATTTTAACATTCAAGTATGTAAGGTAGGCTCAGGCTTTGAGGTTTATAACAGAAAAAACGGCAGATTGTTGTTTAAAGTGAATAGTAAGAAATGTACTGCTTTGGTTGAAGCTTTCAGACAGTATTTTAAAGATTTTAAGAGTTGGGAAGAGGTTTCCCTTCACTTAGAGAATGGTATTTCTTGTACACTTTCAGATGAGTACTTAATTCATGTAACTGCTTACAAATTTACGAACTTTGACGAAGAAATTTTATCTATTCTCAATGAAGATTTAGGGGAATATGATTACGATAACTTATACAACGAGCATATCTACTGTTCAGCACCTGAAGTTTTGTTACGTAGCGAAGAATTTAAAGCGCAGGAAGAAGATGAATCTATCAATTTAGAGAGAGAAATGCCTGACTATGTGATTGCTTGGCTAGTAAGCGACTTTTTAGCAGAAAAATTGGTTGATGCGGGAGAGTTTGTAGTACGTTTAGACGATTGCAACGTATGGGAGTCTGAAAGCGACAATTATGACTTGAAAGGTCAGCTAAAATTCATTTTAGAACGTTAAAAATCAAGGTTACTTGACTTATGTGTGAATGTGTGTTACAATGTATACATAAGTTACAGATGAGTAACAAGTTTAAAATTAAAAACGGAGTGAAATGGCATGAAAAAACGTACAAGACGCACTTATGAAAACCCATTCAGAGTGTACAACATGAATGGTAAGAACTATGTATATGATTCAGTAACAGGTGAAAGCTTGTTTAATTCCCCCGAAGAGCAAGGCTTTAAGGGGTTATCCAAATTCTTTGAAAAACACTTCAAATCACTAAAAAGTTGGCGGGAAGTAGTGCTATTTTTAGAGAAGCATGGTAGAAAGAACAACGATAGACAATTTACATACCCTAAATATTTAGAGGTCATTCAAGATTTTATGACTGAAAAATTTGACGGGAAGGTTGAAGAGTTGTTTGAAGAGTTCTTTGAAGGTGTGGTAGTGGTTAAACCTAAAAGAATTCGTTTGAAATTAAAACGGGTATAAGTTATAATATGAATGTGCTTGATTTTCTCACTTTCTAATCAGAGCATATAGAGGTATCTGCCCTAGCCGTTCCCACAAAAGAGAAAGGCGGGGCAAAAGATACAACTCACATTCTAGGTAAAGAATAACACTCATAACCACCATAAAAAATTCGCGGTGATTGTGAGTGTTTTCTTTATGTATATAGTAGAGCATAACCATATAGATTGATTTCTTTAAATGTGATTGAATAGTTTAAATATGATTGATGATATTGAATGAGATTGAAAGATTTAGATGAGATTGAAATTTTTAGATAGTATTGAAATTTTTCAATGTCATTCAATGTTTTCAATCAGATTGAAAATCTTTGATGTGATTGAAAATCTTTAATTTAATTGAAAATTTTAGATATAAGACCTTGCTCCGATTATCGAACATCTGTTCTATTTTCAGAGCAAGCCTAGAAAGTTGAGAAATCAACGTTTGCCCCTAGAAATGCAAAATTTGCCCCTGTATGCTCATTTCAAAATTGCCTATATATTATATCTAAAAAATCATTAGAAGCACCTTAGAGCTTAAATAAATGAATTGCCTTTATGAAGCTAGATATTTACTGCATTTATAGAGCCTTAAAAATAAATGTGTAAAAATGTGTAAAAAGTGTTGACATGATATACTAGCTATGTTAATATATAGACATAGAGATAAAGCGAACTACCTAGAACGCTGATATACTCTATATGTTCTTTTAAAATTTTATATTGTTGCGTAGTACAGAACTACGTAGAAAGTGAGATTTATCATGACTAAAAAATCTACAATTTCTAAAAAAGTTGAAGGCGCTGAAGTAGTTAATCTATTCGCTGAAATTGCTGAAAAAGAGCAAAAGAAAGCTAAAAGAGCAATGAAAAAGAAAGCTGAAACAGTTGCTAAAGCTGAAGTAGAAGAGCAAGCTGAAAAGCCTGCAAAAGCTACAAAGAAAGCAACTGTAAAGAAACCCGCTGAAAAAGTAGAAAGTAGTGAAAAATCTCAATCTACTAAAAAAGTAGTCAAAGCACCAAAAGCAGTTGAAAAAACCGCTGAGAAAGAGCCTAAAAAGACTACTAAAAAGAAAGCTGAAGCAGTAGAGAAAGAAAGCGAAAATCAAGAGATTAGACCTCTTGAAACAATCAAAATCGCTAAAACTGAATACGTTAAATGTGAAAACGTTAAAACGTATGATGATTTAGTTGAAATGATTGAAAACGAAGAAGAGGTGTTCGTAGCGTTCGACATTTCAAGTGTTGACGCTAAAGAATACGAAAACATCTTTCATGTTCCGTTTGAAAAGAGCATGAAAGAGCAGTTTGATGTATGTACACCTATCTTTGTAGGCGAAAAAAATCCTCGCCTAGTATTCGCTTCCGTGTATACTGAAGCACTTTGGGATTTATTCCCTGATGAGTTTGAATTGCTTAGTGCAGTACTCATCGAAAAACCAAAAAAAGCTAAAAAGTAGATTGAGAAAAAGGCGGGCAAAAAACCCGCCCTTCACTATATTAGAAAGTGAGATTTAAGACCATGAAAAGCTTAATTCAAGTAGTTGTGAGCCTATTCGCATTATACTTATTCGTAGATACGTTTTTATACTATCTTGATTGTGATATTTTAAACGTACTACCCGAACACGATACAATGAAATTAACTGCTTTATCATTAGCAGTTTTATCCTTGTATCTCATGTGTGATAGTGATAATAAGAAAGGCGAATAAAAATGAAACTAATAAAGAAAAAAACCGCAACTATAAAAGTGAGAAAGAGCAACAAAAACACGTTGCCACCTCATGAGTACCCTGTTGAGTGCGTTATACGTTCGCAAGAGCAACATAACATAAAAATCTATATCCAACGCGATATAGACTCAGCAGAACCATTTATCCATATAGAGCCTTTAGACCCTAAAGAGCCTATGAAATTCAGTTATAAAGCCTTAGAAGACTTTATACAAAAGATTGATTTAATTCAATTACATTGTATCAATAAAGGCTTCTATGATGAAGAAAGCAAAAGCACTCATTGAGTGCTTTTCTTTCAACCAAAAAGAAAGGCGGGAGAATATGAAAGTTGTATGTAGTTATAATAGAAAGAGACTAATAGATGATAATAACATCATATTAGCTTTAATGTCAGGGGGTTAGTATATGTAAGTCCTTCCGTAAATTTGAATAATTTTAAACATATCAAGAAGTTTATAGAAGATTATCAACCGTTAGGTTTCTATGATAAAGAATCAGAAAGAATCTATTATAGAAATCTATTGAAAGAAGAAAGCACCAACTAAGGTGCTTTTCTTATATACAAGTATTTTGAGTAGGTTTTCACTAAAATAAGAAGGTTTTTCATAAAATACATGGTTTTGCTCAAAATTGAGGTTTTTCATAAAAATAGCTAAAATCATGAAAAATCGTCAAAATTATGAAAATTTGCGGTATTTAGGGGTTATAAGGGGTATACCTTACCTTAGTTAAAAATAAAAAGCGGTAGAAAGTGAAGAGTTTAATAAAAAGAAATAAGAAGAGCATAGAGAGAATGAATATAAGATAGTGCTAGAGGTTTATAACTCATTTCTCCGCCGAAAAATAAAAAGCGGGTGAGAAAGAGGTACCCTACCTTAATAAGGTATCCTATATTAAAAGAGGTAATGTTATTATAGTACTATCTCATAGAGGTACTTCTCTATCTTTGCCAATCTATTCCTGAAAAAAAAATAAACCGCCAAAAAAAATCAGAAGAAAAACCGCCGAAGAGTGTTTAGTTGTAGAGAAAGATATAACACTATGAAAATAAAAAAAAATTCGCGGTAGTTTTGATTGTTGTAGAGAGGTAGAGGTGCTTAACCCTCCATTTTCAACACCCCACCCTTAAATGAGAACAGGAATTGATGTGAGAGAGTGTCAAGTATCATAATTTTTGAAAAATTTTTAAGTAAAGGTATGTAATAAATATGTGTGTGTTTATGTGTAACGAGTACCATAATTTTTTTGAAATTTACTAAAGGTAGTATTAATGTATTTTTATGTGTAAATATGTGTATGGAGAGTGTCGCAATTTTTTAAATTTTTAGGTTATGTGTAAAGTGTTTGCATTATGTGTAAATGTGTGTTACAATGTGTATATAAATTAATTGTGTCTTTAGCAAAGGAGATTTGGACATGAAAACAAAATTAGACTATAACAGAGAAAGTTTTAATGTAGTGGTAAAAAGTGAATTAGTATCACCTTTCCACAATAAAGTAGAAATGACAGTAAAACCTATTAAAGGTCACAAGTTAGATACTGTAGCTATTTCTAATTTAAGTAAAACATTGATTATCAAAAAATTAAACGCGGAAGTAGTGTATGAAAGTGTTCCCGTAAATGGTATTCAATATGAACGTTTAACTTTCAAATATGCGGGTGATGTGTTACCTGAAGATATTATGTATTTAGAAGAAGTTATTAAATTACAAAATTGCATTATGTAGAGGTAGTATATGTATAAGAAGATTAGTTTACCTATTAGTGAAGAGGTATCAAAATTATTATTAGCTGACAAAGAAGGTTCTTTACCTAAGATATATAACGTAGCTAGTTTAATGTCATTATTTTATGCAGTAGGTAATCAACGATTACACGTTATCGAAAGCATTACTGATAATAAGATTGTATATAACAATAGCATTACAAAAATTGATATTACAAAGAATAGTATTAATTTTGTACATGGCGGGTTTAAGACGTTGAAGGGTAGAAAGTTATTATCCTTACTTGATAGCTTAGATGTTTATGAAAAACCCGTGACTTTAGGTATTGAAGAATTTTTGACTAAACTAGGGTATAGTGTAGACTATTATAGTAACAATATTGCATGGGTACGAAGAGACATTTTAGAACCCGCATTGAAAGATATGCGCAATAATGGGTATACCTTAGAATATGAATTTTCACGGGAAGGAAGTAATCGTGTTATCACGTTATATGTAGTATGATATTAAGAAAGAAAGTAAAAACAGTTAATATAAACCCTTTTGAAGGTGCTAATGATTTTGCTTTAATAAGTGTATTTAAAGCCTTATTAGGTGAAATGTATAATGTAACTATTGATGTACAAGTTTTAATAAAACCGCAAAGTAAGACAATGTATGGTTGTTACAAACATAGAAAACATAAACCAAATCAGATTATTTTATATCGAAGGGGTAGAGTGAAGACATATACCAATGAGTGGTTATTTAGTGTGTTTATCCATGAATTTATTCATTACTATCAATTTAATCATGTGAAAAGGTATAAAAGAAAACGGGGTGTCATGCACGATAAACAATTTTACGATTTATTACATGAAGCATTAGAAAAGGCAAAGAAAGAAGGTTTATTACAACATGGAGAATACACTAAAGGTTATAACGAATATCTTAAAACTACTGTACAAGATAGTAGAACGCTTATTTATTCTAGTTACTAACATAATTGTAGAAATAGTAGTACCTATATTGGTTATGCTTGTATTAGTACTATGCTTAGTAAACGTGGTATTGTTTTTAATTGGCAAAAATAACTCCTATTTATTCTTTGGTAGTTTAGTTGTATTAGCAATTATCCCATGGTATGGCAGTTATTTACAAAAGAAATTGCGGGGCGAATGATGTTTGAAATAACATTAATTCTATTTTATATACTATGTAGTATGGTATGTTTAATGGTAGTAGTTGGCATGATAGCTTCTATAGTGTATATAGGCAGAAAGATAAAAGAGTATGAATAAGAGTTTAGATGAATTATTGAGGTTACCTGATAACGATTTTAGAATAGTATTTGAAAATGAAACATTAGGTAATGTAAAAAGTTGTATCAATTTAATAAAATCATTAATGATTGAACTGAATAAGGCTTATAAAGAGTTGCCTGAAAGTGAAATAAACTTGTTAGAAGATGTGGAATTTTTATTATTAAATCTGCAAGATAAGCTGACTATATTAGAATCTATTGTTAAGGTTAAAAACGAAAAACGTAAATTAAAATTTGATTTGCCACTACAATAGGTATTGTGTATAATATGTGTATAAACAGTATTTAGTACTATTAAACAAAGGAGTTTAAGAACTATGACATTTGAAATTATGTTGAAACAAATTGTAAAAGAAGCAGTAGCAGAAGCAATTAAAGAAAACATTGGTAACATTATTGTTAATGCAAGTAAAGAACCGAAACCAAAGGTTGAAACAGTATTGTTTAACAATGAATCTGAAGAGCCTAAAAATTGGGGTACTAATGATGAAGAAATCATTCAAGAACGTGATGAAGAGGTTGAAACAGAAATTGATGAGCCTGTAGAAGCTGAAGATGAAGCTGAAGTTGATTTAGGTTCTATGAAATTGAAAGAATTGCGTGAATATGCTGAAGAGTTAGGTTTGAACCCTAAAGGAAAACGCGCTGAAGTAGAAGAACGAATTCAAGAATTCTTAGACAATCAAGAAGAAACAGAAGAGGTTGAAGAACCTGAAATTGAAGATGATTCTGAAGACTTAGAAGAAACTGAAGATTCTGAAGAAGTAGAAGATGAAACATATGCTAAAGTAATGGAATATGTGAATGAAGCTTCTGATGAAGAATTGCGCGAAACATTAGAAGAGTTAGGTTTATCCTCTAAAGGCAAGCGCGAAGCTTTAATCGAAAAAATCTATCAAGCAGTAAAAGACGGGTTGTTTGAATTTGAAGAAGAAGACGAAGAACCTTCTGAAGAAGTTGAAGAGGTTGAAGAAGATTCCGAAGAAGATTTTGGTATGACTGAAGAGCGCCTTAGAGCTATTGAAGCTATGGAAGAGCAAGTACAAGAAGAATTTGAAGAAGGCAAAATTACTCGCAAAGAAATGGTAGCCTATTTAAAACAAGTAGGTATTGCAGTAACTAAAAAAGTTGAAGATGAAGCAGTAGTAGAAATGTACACAGAAAAATTGGCTTTATTGATTGATGATGAAGGCGAATTCCACGATGAAGGTGGTGACCCTTACAACATCAATGAAGTACCTTATTGTTGTGGCGCCCCTTTAGAAGAAATTGGAGGTGGCTATAAATGTAATGTATGTGGTACAGAGTACGAAGCAGAGTAAATAATAAAAGCGGGAATTTAACTTCCCGCTTTCTTTAACAAAGGAGATAATACAATGACTAACAATGGCGAATTTTGGTATGACTATCACAGAGTCAATAACGTAGAAGCCTATCAAGTACCTTCAATCGTATTCACTAAAACTTTTGCAGATGATTTAGAAAAGGTTGATAAGCCTGTACTGTTCCCATTTATTGAAAGTAATAAATTAGTGTTAAGCGGTGATGTACGAATTGAACCTAGCTATTCTGAAATGAAAGATGAAGAAACAGTATTAGGTCGAATGATTGTGCCTGTAACAATAATTGCGGGAGATAAAGTACTAACTTATAAAGGTAAATCTGTATTTGAAGTATCTGAAGTAATTCCCGATTATTTATTAGCAAGAAACGCGCCGAATAGTGACTATCATATGGTTTGCATTAGTAGCTTTGTTAAGAATATCTTTTTAGGGGTAGATGGCGAAACAGTTGGAGTAAACTCCGCGTTAATTGATTTTGGTACATATGTTAATATGAAAGAAAAAGAAGCGGGTTATTATTCTGTAGTATCTATCAATGAAAAACTATTTAAAGCTATTGATACACCTGAAGATTATGAATGGGTTGAAAATAAAGAATTGATTGCTGACCTTCATGATGTATCTATTAAATTTGATAAGTGAGGTATACTATGCACGAAAATTTTACAGTAGAAGACATTACCTATACAGGCGGTAAGAAACAAACTGACGGGTGGACTGATGATGTAGAAATTGTAGGTAATAAAGAGAAAGTAATTCCTACAGGCAACATGACCATTGAAAAGTTGATTCGATTTTATGAAGATAACAAGAAAGACCCTGAACTAGGGAAAATCTATGAAGCCACTTTGTACTATTTAACTAACAAGAGAGGTTAATCATGTTTGAACACTACACCGCTGAAGATTATGAAAAAGCGGGGATAATTGGCTATGAACCTATGACCGCTAAAGAGGTTATGGAGAATAAGTTAGATAAGCTACTAACAGATGATACAGTCATTTGTGAGAGAAAACTTGACGGGGTTAGAATTCAGCTTAGAATATTTGATAGCACTAAAGAAGTACCTTATCCGCATTGTAGGTTATTCTCCCGCAATATTTCCTTAAAGACAGGGTTCTATAGTGAACGTACTGACAACTTCCCTCACTTCAGAGATTATGGTAAATCTGAATTAGCTAATACAATTTTAGACGGGGAGTTATTAGTGCCTAATGTTCCTTTTAGTGAAACTTCAGCGGTAGTATTGTCATTACCTGAAGAAAGTATCAGTAAGCAAGAAGAAATAGGCAAGCCTGTGTTTAATGCGTTTGATATTCTCTTTTATAAAGGTAAAGATTTACGCACCATACCCTTAATTGAAAGAAAAGGTTACTTAGAAGAAGCAGTCAGAGAACTTAGCAATAACTATGTTATAGTAAACCCGTGGTATCAAGAAGAAGTAAATCTTATTGTTACTGAAAATGCTTGGCGACAAATGTATATAAAATCTGAAGAAATGGGTTTACATGAACTTAGAAAATATTTGGGTTATGTAGACCATAACTCTAAATTTGCTAGAACTAGGTTGCTAAATGTTCCTATGTCTTTTAAAGCTTATTTTCAGTACATCACAAAAATTTTGAACGGGGAAGGTATTATGCTTAAAGACCCTAATAGTATCTATGAGCATAAAAGAACCCGTGCCTATCAGAAAGTTAAAAAAGAAATTGACCGCGATGTAATTATTATAGGTTTTACTGAACCTACAAAAGAGTATGGCGGGAAATTCCCGAAAGGCTATTGGGAATATTTCTTTGATGAGAAATCAAACGTTGTACTTCATGCTGAAGATTCTGAACATACACAACATTTATTAGATATGGGTTTTACACCCGTTACTAAAAACTTCTTTTACAATCAAGTAGGAGGTATTGAGTACGGGGTAGTCATTACTGAAGAAAAAGCCAAAGAATTAAAAGCCTTAGAAAAGAAAAGTAAAGGTAAAAAGAAGTTTGATATTATAGTAATGAATGAAATGATTATAGTAAAAGTCGGTGAATGTGAAGGCATTACTGAAGAAGATAGAGCCTACATGACTAAACATAAAGACGATTTACTATGGACAGTTATAGAAGTAAAAGGCAACGAAATCTTTAATGATACAGGTCGAATTCGTCACCCTAGATTCGTTCGCTACCGCGAAGATAAACGCGCTGAAGAATGTACTTGGGAAACATTAGTGAATATATAGAATAAATATGGTACAATAATAGCTATAGAAATATAGCTATTATTTTTTTGTTTATAAACAAGGAGAAATCATTTTGAAGGGACTTCATAGACGGGAGATATTATCTCTTCTAGGTGTATATCACAGTAAAGACATTAAGCCTATAGATAAATGGCTTGAAAAAATCGGTTCTAAGAAAGTATATGCTGATGTAAAGAAACGATTAAGCACGGCAGTTTTAGTAGATAAGGTATATCAATTCTGCTTATTTTTTAGCGGGAGAGAATTATATCCATATCAAGAACAGTTCGCGCGAAGAATTATTAGGTCTGTTATTGAAAATGACGGGGAAGAAATAACGGCACTATTTAGTAGACAATCGGGGAAATGTTTAGCTAAAGGTACTAAAGTTTTAATGTATGACGGAAGTATTAAGAATGTTGAAGACATAAAAATTGGAGATAAAGTTATGACTCCTGATAGTTCTTATGCTACTGTTACTAATTTAGGACATGGCTTTGAAGATATGTATGAAGTACAACCTTATCAAGGGAAATATGAAAGTACATATACAGTCAATAAGTCTCATATATTAGCTTTGTTTGATACAAAAACGGGGCAATATATAAATATGGAAGTGTCTAAATATTTAACTTTATCAGAATCACGCAAAAAGCAGTTATGCGGTTATAGAGCAAGAATAGAGTTTAAGTATCAAGAAACAGAAGAAGACCCTTATGATTATGGGTATAGAATTGCTTCTACTGAAGGCTTATATGACCCTATGTCTTTAAGGTTAGATAAGAAATATCTAATTAATGATGAAATAACTAGGCAAGATTTATTGGCGGGGATATTAGACGCTTGTGGACATTTTAATTTAAATGATAGTAAACGAAGAAATTCGGTATCAATATGTAATGTAAACCCTGTAATAGCAGAAGACTATTTATTCCTATTAAAGTCTTTAGGGTTCAGAGCCTTTTTAAGACCCGTTAAGTTAAAGAATGTTCATTCTTTAGAGGGGTATAAGATTAATTATAGAATTCATGCTTCAGGCGATTTTTCTTGTATTCCAACTAAAACAAAGAAAAACCCTAGCGGAAATTGTAGAAGAGGGGATTTAATATATCATATTAAATTGAAAGAAAAAGGGCGGGGAGAATATTTTGGGTTTACTATAGATAGTAAAGATAGACTATTTGTATTAGGTGATTTTACAGTCACACATAATACAGAAACAGTAGCTTGCGTTACTTGTGGTCTTCAAGTTATTTTACCTACATTAGCTAATATGCCTATGTTCGCTAATGACCCTAGACTTCAACCATTTAGAGAAGGTATTAAAATAGGTATTTTTGCTCCCGCTTTACAACAAGCACAAACAAACTATATGCGTATGAAGGGGTTCTTAACCTCTAAAAGAGCAGTAGCGGTACTTGAAAGTGATGATTTTAATCTACATTTTAGTACGAGTAACGGGCAGACAACAAGCCTAAGTAATGGTAGTAGATGTACTTGCTTCTCCGCTTCTGAACGAAGTAATATAGAAGGGGAGTCCTTTAACCTCATCATCTGCGAGGAATCCCAAGATATATCTAACTTTGTTTTAACTAAATCTATCTCACCTATGGGTGCCGCCTATAATGCAACTAAGGTTTGTATTGGTACTGCTACAGTATTTAAAGGCTATTTCTATGACGCTATCCAACGTAATAAGGAATTAGCTAAAAATAGAAGTAGTCATATCAAAAATCATTTTGAATTTGATTATAAAGTAGCTAGTAAATATAACCCTAACTACGCAAAATATATCGAAAAAGAAAAGCGGAATTTAGGTGAAAATTCTGATTCATTCAGAATGAGTTATAAACTTGAATGGATAATGGAACGTGGTATGTTCATAGACATTGATAAATTCGAGAAGAATAACTTAGAACCTTTAATGGACTTTATTGATTTTGATAGAGAAGCAACTCATGTAGTTGGGATAGATATTGGCGGAGGTAGTGGCGGAGATAGTACTGTTGTTACTGTAGTTGAAGTAGATTGGGATATGCCTGTAATTTCTGAAACAAGATATGACGAAGATGAAGGTCATGAATACACATTTGACGCGTTCAATACTTACGTTAAATATTTTTTAGAGATTAAAGAAGTACCCGACCATGAAGAACAGTATTACATCATTACCGAATTTTTGAGAAACTTTAAAGTAGCAAGAATCGTGGTAGACGCTACACGCGAAAAGTCTTTTGCTGATAGGTTAAATGCTAACGTATCATGTGAAGTTATTCCGTATGTGTTTACTGTAGGTGCTAAGTCCGACCTCTATAAAACTTTTGATAAAGAAT
>ERZ772906.1018-NODE-1018-length-15731-cov-7.031513_pt1 | contig 15731 bp, 15 predicted proteins | sample MGYA00511338_ERZ772906 | MGnify/ENA primary metagenome ERZ772906 (study PRJEB29015, sample SAMEA2738076) | human oral metagenome | biome: human oral; feature: human-associated habitat; material: saliva | place: China | collected 2212 ... | reverse complement strand
CCACCAATACGTTGTAACTGAAAATCGCCATCAAGATGATGATGAGAATAGGGAATACCGCTTTCAACACACCTTCCACGATTGCCCAGCCCACACCAATAAGCGTAAAGCTTTCTGGTACAAAACCCATAGCAGGCGCGATGAATAATGCTATTGCAATGGTAACGAGCAACGTAATAAAAGCACTCTTGTGTCCTGATATCTTCAAACCTAACATAAGAATGAAGAGCAATACAATCGGAATAATAGCAATTAACGCACTCATAATTTATATTTTAAAAGTCTAACTTATGTGTTGATATTTATTTAAATTACCACAAAGATAACTTTTTTACCGACAAATAGTATCAAACGAATGTTAAATAATATACAACTTACTTGTTTCCCCTTCGCAACGATGCTTTAAAATATCGTAGTAAACTATCTCTGTTGCTACAAATTAGATAGGAACTACTTTCTGTTCTTAAAAGTTTTATTACCTTTGTCGTAGTTTTATGATTATACATATAAAGTTATGATACAACAAGATTATTTCCTTAGATTGGTAGAAGAATTTGCAACTGCGCTTGCCGTTATGATGAAAAAGAAAGAAGACGAGCGCGACGATATTCTGAAAGATATGTATCGTCAGTATATTGGAGATTACACTCTGTTGCGTAACATGAGCGTGGAAGAGTTAATCTGTTATGCTAATAACGAATGGGATGACAAGGAAAGAATCGATCGTTTAGAGATGTTAGCTGAACTTTTATATGCAGAAGGCAGCTACAAAACAAACCCTTTGCGCAGTATGTTGCTTAACAAAGCGTATCTTTTATTTGCGTACGTAGACGAAAAGCAAAGCGTTTACTCTGTTGAAAGAAAGAAGAAAATTGCCAACTTGCACGACATATTAAATCAGCAAGCGAACTAATGAAAATATCGCTCGAACAACTATCGGTGGGCTATAAGGGATTTGCGCCTGTTGTAACCGACATAAATGTAGAAATAAAGAGTGGAGAACTTACTTGCTTGATAGGCTCAAACGGTATAGGAAAGTCTACTTTACTGAAAACCTTGACAGGATTTCTTCCGAAACTTAGCGGCCGACTTCTGCTGGATGGTCGCGATATTGACTTGCTTTCGCAGCACGAACGTGCGAAGTACATCAGTATTGTTCTCACCTATAAAACCGATGTGCAAAACCTTAATGTTGCCGAAATGGTAGGTATGGGACGTATGCCTTATACAGGCTTTTGGGGAAAGCTCGGCGATAACGACCAAAAAATAGTGGCTGAAGCTATCAATATGGTGGGAATCAATCACTTGAAAAACAGGATGGTACAGACATTATCCGATGGCGAACGTCAGAAAGTAATGATAGCAAAAGCATTGGCACAACAAACACCCATTATCTTATTAGACGAACCTACATCGTTTTTAGACTTTCCATCGAAGGTGGAAATGCTGCAACTCCTTCATCGTTTGGCAAAAGAAACTGATAAGGTGGTGTTCCTTTCCACCCACGATTTGGAATTAGCACTGCGCATTGCCGACCGATTGGTAGAATTAGACAAGAGTGGTTTGCATGTTGTACCTGCTGAGAAAGTTCAAGAGCAAATAATAAAACTATTGGGATAGCATCATAGTAGAGCCAACACAGCATTATCAAAACCATGAAAAACGAATCCTTTAAATGGCAAACGTATTACAAAAGAAATATCAATTGTTAGAATATTTGCTGCGATATGTGATAAGTTTTAAGTACTCTCGTTCTGTATTTTTTCTTCTCGTTGGCTGAATCAAAGAAAAAAAAGTTTGCAGTTGCATTTATTTTTTTAGAATTCCCTCTATTATATATAAGGTGTCGGTTGGCAAAAGTTACAAAGTTTTTAGTACCTTTGCAACAAAATATAAATAATCAAGGAATATGAAAATAGAAGACCAGATAACTACTGCGGCATTGGCTGCCGTAAAAGAATTGTACGGTGTGGAAATTCCGGCGCAGATGATACAGTTGCAAAAGACAAAAGCAAACTTTGAAGGGAACCTAACATTGGTAACGTTTTCGTTGCTGAAGACTTCTCGAAAAAGCCCTGAAGCAACGGCACAGGAGGTGGGCGAATATCTGAAAGCAAACTGCAAGGCGATTGCCGACTTCAATGTTGTAAAGGGTTTCTTGAACCTTGTCATTGCTCCCGCAGCGTGGATAGGACTTCTTAACGATATTCACGCCAACGAGAAGTTTGGCGAACAGCAAGTAACGGCAGACAGTCCACTCGCCATGGTGGAGTATTCGTCGCCCAACACCAACAAGCCACTCCACTTAGGGCACGTGCGTAACAATCTTTTAGGTTGGTCGTTGTCGAAGATTATGGAGGCTAATGGCTACAAAGTGGTGAAGACCAACATTGTGAACGACCGCGGTATTCACATCTGTAAGTCGATGCTTGCGTGGCAGAAGTGGGGTAACGGCATCACGCCAGAACAGGCAGGAAAGAAGGGCGACCACCTTATCGGAGATTTCTATGTAGCGTTCGACAAGCATTATCGTGAAGAACTCGCTGCGCTCACGGCTCAATTCAAGGGCGAAGGCTTGAACGACGAGGCTGCAAAGGCGAAGGCTGAACAAGAATCGACACTGATGAAGGAGGCGCGCGCCATGCTTGTGAAGTGGGAAGCAAACGACCCAGAGGTGCGTGCGTTATGGGAGAAGATGAACAACTGGGTATATGCAGGCTTCGACGAAACCTATAAGGCACTCGGTGTAGGCTTCGACAAGATATATTACGAAAGCAAAACCTACCTCGAAGGAAAGAAAAAGGTGGAAGAAGGATTGGCCAAAGGCTTGTTCGTGCGCAAGGACGATAACTCTGTATGGGCTGATCTGACAAACGAGGGCTTAGACCAAAAGCTGCTTTTGAGAAGCGACGGCACGTCGGTGTATATGACACAGGACATCGGAACTGCCGAAATGCGTTTCAAGGACTATCCTATTGACAAGATGATTTACGTCGTAGGCAACGAGCAGAACTACCATTTCCAAGTGCTTTCCATTCTTTTAGACCGCCTCGGCTTCAAGTGGGGCAAGGATTTGGTGCACTTCTCTTACGGTATGGTGGAACTTCCAAACGGCAAGATGAAGAGCCGCGAGGGCACAGTGGTAGATGCCGACGACCTCATAGCTTCGATGATACAGAACGCCCGTGCGCTTAGCGAGGACAAGGTGAATAAGTTGGAAGACATTACCGAGGCGGAAAAGAACGAAATTGCACGCATCGTGGGTCTGGGTGCGCTGAAGTATTTCATTCTGAAAGTAGACGCACGAAAGAATATGCTCTTCAATCCAGAGGAATCAATCGACTTCAACGGCAACACGGGTCCGTTCATTCAATATACTTACGCACGTATCCGCAGCATTCTCCGCAAGGCTGCTGCACAAGGCATCGCTATTCCAACGGCAGTTGCCGACAATGCTCCGATGAACGAAAAGGAGATTGCGCTCATTCAGAAGATGAACGATTTTGGCGCAGCCGTAGCACAGGCAGGCATCGATTACAGCCCGAGCGGCATTGCGAACTACTGCTACGAACTTACAAAAGAATTCAACCAGTTCTACCACGATTACAGTATTCTGAACGCAGACACCGAAGATGAAAAGACTACACGCCTTGTCTTGGCGCAGAATGTAGCCAAAATAATCAAGAACGGTATGGAGCTTTTGGGCATCGAAGTGCCTGAACGTATGTAATATATCCCTATTTCCCTCTCGTTTCAGAGAGGGAAAAAAATACTGAAAACCATTTATTATCACACTAAAAGACAATAGCGAAATTATGAAAAAAGTATTTTTAACTCTTCTCCTCGTTACTTTTGCAGCCTTTTCTTGCAAACTGAATGCGCAAAGCGTAGAAGTTCCAGAAGGCACTGATACAGCTTTTATTGAAGCAGTGGATAAGTTTATGGAGGTGTCGGGCAGTAAAACGACATTGAAAGTACAATTTCCACTTATTATGAACAATTTTAGAATAATGTTGGAAGGTATTTCTGACGATGTGTTTGCTAAGATAGAAGCTAAGTTTCAAGTAGTTTTTCTTAAACGAGCAGTGGAACTCTATGCGCCCTTTTATGAGCGTTATTATACGTTAGAGGATATAAAAGGACTTATAGCCTTTTATGAAACCGACTTAGGGCGCAAAGTTGCGAGAACAACCCCCTCGCTTTCGAGAGACCTTTTTCAAGCTGGGGAACAATTAGGACAAATGATATTGCAAAGCGTAGTTGAAGAATTGAAAGCTGAAGGGTATGATATAAAAGATTTGTAAGACCTTTCTAACTTACTGTTAAGAGTAAAAATACACATCCATAAAACCTTTGATTTACACCTTATTTATATATATAAGCCGATGAAACTACAAAACCCACCCGAGAACAGACACGACACCGTGTTGCCTTTACCCATGTGTGTGAAAGCAAATGCGTGGGCCGTAGATGCTGCGTGTTCGGGAAATCCTGGCCCAATGGAGTACCAATGCATCGATCTTGCTACAGGACAGCGTATCTTTCACTTCGGTCCTACTATGGGAACGAACAATATTGGCGAGTTTCTGGCGATAGTTCATGCGCTGGCACTAATGGAGAAGCAAGGCATTAAGGGCAAAGTTATATACAGCGACTCGTACAATGCCATCTTATGGGTGGGCAAAAAGAAATGTAAAACTACTTTGGAACATAACGAAAAGACTGCCGAGCTACACAAAATCATAGCACGGGCAGAGCAGTGGTTGCGCACCCACATCGTAACTACGCCCATTATAAAGTGGGAAACAAAAGAGTGGGGAGAAATTCCTGCCGACTTCGGTCGCAAATAACATAGTTTTTAGGGCGAGTGCAGCGTATTGCTTGCAATCACCAATGGCAGATAGGGGCGTGCTTTATCACGTTCCTAACACCAAGGTAGCAGCAACGTGGCAATGAGGAACGGAATGAATTCCGCCCCTGCAACCCTTCCGCATATTGCAGCGAATATAAGGTGGTTTTACAAGGAAATCGCCCTTGTTTTGTAAAGATAATTTCGTTGAAAAACGGTAATTTCGTTTTGGCGTTGCGAAAGCGGCTGTTTTACGTTGCAAAACCTACGCTTTTACCGTGCAAAACAGCCGCTTTTGGAACGCAAAACAATAGGTTTTGCAAAGTATTGATAACAAGGTGGTTACACGATGGCTGCGTCTGTGATAAATCTTTACACGTTTTCCGCCTTTTTCTTGTTTATACGATAAGAAATATTGCTGTGTTTTAAGTATGGGAGAACAGCAATAACAGCTCTTTAAAAATGTTGTTGGAGAAATCTGTATTTTGTGCTATTTTGTTTCAGTGGCATAAAAAAAGTGATAGCTAAATGCAGCTATCACTCTAAATCTATGTGTTCTACGTTCATATTTTCTGCCCAGAATATACGTGCTGCCTCCTTGAACTTGTCGGCGTTCTCAGTGGTGTAGTAGCGCACTGTTCCGTCTTTGGTGCAGCGAGCGTCCATATCGGTGTGGCGTGCAAGATAGTCTTTCAGACTGTCGGCAACATATTCGCCTTGCGATACGATTTGTATGCCGTCGGGAACGTATTGTTTTATCTTCGGCATAAGAATGGGGTAGTGGGTGCAACCCAGTATGAGTGTGTCGATGTCGGGGTCTAACCACAAGATGTGGTCGATGCGTTTCTTCACAAAATAGTCGGCACCTGCACCTTCTGCCTCGTTGTTTTCAACGATGGGTACCCACAGCGGACAAGCCACACCCGTAACACTTAGGTCGGGCCACAGCTTGTTTATCTCCATATTGTAGCTTTCGCTTTTTATCGTTCCTGGCGTAGCGAGAATGCCGATGTGCTTGGTTTCGGTCAGTTTACCTGTAACTTCAGCTGTAGGACGGATGACTCCGAGCACACGACGAAGTGGGTCGATGTTGGGCAAATCGTTTTGTTGAATGCTTCGAAGTGCTTTTGCCGATGCAGTGTTGCAACCGAGAATAACTAATTGGCAACCCATTTCGAATAGCTTCATTACCGCTTGACGGGTGAATTGGTAGACAATATCGAACGAGCGAGAGCCATAAGGAGCACGTGCATTGTCGCCAAGATAAACGTAATCGTATTGTGGCAGCAATTCACGAATAGACTTTAGTATGGTCAGACCGCCATATCCAGAGTCAAAAACACCTATCGGACCAGGTGCCTGCGGTAGCAACTTATTCATAAATTTATTGTAAAGCTGTTTTCAAAGCTATTGTAATATCTTCGCCAACCATATTGTTCACGTAGGGCAAGGCATTGTTGTCGGCATTGAGAATGAAAGCGTAGCCGCTTTCCTGCGCCATTTTAGCAATTTCACGTTTTAGTTTAGCGTGTACTGGAGCATATGCTTGCTGTTCAGCTTGCTCTATTAAGCGGTCAGATTCCTTCTTAAATGCTATGTTTTTGTCTAACAATTCCTGCAGTTCTGCTTGACGTTTCTTTAGGATTGAAGGAGCAAAGTTGCGCTGACCCTCAAGAAAATCTTCGTATTTTGCGTGGAAATCGTTTTCCGAACGTTTTGTTTCAGCATCGTATTTTGCACGAAGATCGTTGATGTTACGTGCCGCAACAGCATATTCGGGCATAGCATTCAAAACTTCGTTGTAATTGAAATAGGCAAATTTCATTGCACTTTGTGCACTTACCAAGAGCGGTAAGGCAGCAAGAAAGAGAAATAATAAAGTCTTTCTCATCATAATATTTTGGTTTTATCCTTGTATGAGTAAATAAAAAAAGACCACCGCAACAATTATGTTCTTGCGGTGGTCTCACTCTTTCCTGTTCGCTTTTATAGCGTTGGGAAATGGTAACGGGGAAACGACACCCGCTTTTAGGAACATCGGAATGGGCGATTAGGTCCACTCCGACCTCCGTATCTTATTACTTCATTTTAGCAAGTTGAGCTTTCACCTCAGCAGTGATATCCTTGCTGATAGCCTCGTTGATGTAAAGAGGTTGGCCTGCTGCCTTTTCCATAATATAAACATAACCACCAGCCTTTGATACAGCTTCGATAGCTTTGCGTACCTTATCGAGTACAGGACCAAGCTTTTGCTGTTGTTGATCGTTGAAAGCCTTCTGGTTGTCTTGTGCAGTTTGCTGAATCTTAGTGTACATATCCTGAAGTGCCTTCTCTGTTTCAGCCTGCTTAGTAGCGTTCATTGTGCTCTTTGTCTTGTCGTACTCTTCTGCCTTACGTTGCAGTTCTGTCTGCATATCAGTAAGCTGTTTCTCGTACTCCTTGCCTTTAGCTTCGAGTTCTTTCTGTACGTTAGTAGCTTCTGGCAATGACTGCAAGAGTGCTTGAGAGTCAAGATGACCAAACTTCTGTGCGAATAAACTCATTGGAGCACAGAGCATCAACATTAAAATTAGCTTTTTCATATTTCTTTCTATAGTTTAAAATGTTTGTAATTGCTTATATATTTTTTTCTTCTTTATTATTCTATGGTTTTACAACCATTACGTTTATTGGTTGCTGTAACCTAATTTTGCCAATACCTCGTTGCTAATATCAATCTTTGGAGAACCATAGATGATGCCAGCTGTTGTGCTTGCACGATCAATAACGAGGCTATAACCGCGTTGGTCGGCAATATCCTTGACGGCGTTGTATATTTCGTCTTGAATTGGAGTGATAAGGCTAGTACGCTTCTTGTACAATTCTCCTTCTGGACCGAAATACTTGCGCTTCAAGTCAGCTGCTTGTTTTTCTTTTGCTAATATTGCTTCTTGTTTCTTTTTTTTCTGTTCTTGTGAGAGGAATACTACCTCGTTTTGATAATTCTTATACATCGTAGATGCTTCTGTATTGAGTGCTTCTACTTCTGCTTGCCACTTCTTACTAACTTGGTTCAATTGCTCGTTGGCACGTTCATAAGCAGGAACATTGCTGAGCACATACTCCATATCAAGGAGTGCAAACTTCTGCGCATGGGCTGTTATAGCGACAACAGCTACCAAGCATAATGCAAATAACTTTTTCATTGTCAATATTTCTTCTTGTTATCTGTATGCCTCTTCTGTTGAGAAATGGCATTGTTAAGTTATTAAAATTCTTGTCCCAATATGAAGTGGAACTGACTTCCACCTCTTTTACCAAAGACTTTGTCAAATCCGTAAGCCCAGTCGATACCCATCATACCTATCATTGGAAGGAAGATACGGACACCTACACCTGCAGAACGCTTCATATCGAATGGATTGAACTTCGATGTTTCGGTCCAAGCATTACCTGCTTCTAAGAAGGTAAGACCATAAATGGTTGTATTACCAAGGAGGAATGGATAGCGAAGTTCAAGAGTCATACGGTCGTAAGCATAGCCTTCGCCGTGCTGTGTAAGCTGTCCATTATCGTAACCGCGCAAACCTATGGTTTCTTGAGCATAGTTAGATGAATATCCACTCATACCATCACCACCCATATAGAAGGTTTCAAATGGGCTCTTCTTATAGCGGTTGTAGCTTCCTAACAAACCAAATTCAACACGAGTCATCAATACAAAGCATTTGCTACCATTGGTAAGAGCCGTAAAGGTGCGTGCCTTAAACTTCCATTTGTGGTATTCTACCCAGCGGTATTTCTCTTGTTGCTCTTGCTGATAAGTAGCAGAGAAACGGTCGTTAGCAAGGTTCTTGTAGTCTTTCTTGTCGAATTTAGACCATGGAGGAGTAATTGAGAGCGACGCAGTGAACTCTGAACCTGTGCGTGGGAAGAGCTGGTTGTCGGTCGAACTACGATTGAGCGAAAGGTTTAAGCTCAGATTGTTGGCTGTACCATTAGACATTATGAAGAAGTAACGCCAGTTCTTCAACATGTAACGCTGATACGATAGCTGTACAGAAAGCTGGAAATAGTCGTCTGGCCATCTTAGTCTCTTACCCCAACCTGCATAGAAACCCCAAATTTGAATATATTTGTTAGGGTCGAGATAGTTCTCGTAGTTGTTGTAATTATAGTTTCCTACGCCTCCATACATGTAATTATAATAGTTCTCCATGTAGCTGCGGCTGTAGTAGTTTGAGTTCAAGTCGGTAGACTTCGAGAAGTTTGCACCGAGTGTAAATTGTATAGGACGTTTGCCCCCAAACCAGTTTGTAGCGTACTGCAAACCGTAAGACTGATAATATTTACCATTAGTTTGGGCATTCAGCGACATTGTTTCGCCATCACCGATAGGCAAGAAACCTCTGTGCTCCTTGTTCTTTTTAAGCAAGTTTGCAATAGAGAAGTTGTTCAGTTTTAAGCCCATTTGCAACAATGCACCCATCTGTCCCCAACCTAATGATAACTGTATTTGGTCGTTAGATTTCTGTTTTAAGTTCCAGTTAATGTCTACAGTGCCATCTTCATAGTTTGGTTTTGGATCTGGATTCACTGACTCTGGGTCAAAGTGTCCCATAGATGCCAAGTCACGAGCAGTACGCATCAAAGCTTCTTTAGAAAAAAGATCGCCTGGTTTTGTACGCATTTCACGGCGAACAACATTCTCATAAATACGGTCATTACCATTGATGCGCACTCGTTTGATGCGTGCTTGTTGACCTTCGAAAATACGCATTTCAAGGTCAATAGAGTCGCCAACAATATTTATTTCCGTAGGTTGTAAGTTGTAAAAGAGGTATCCGTGGTTCCAATATTGGTTACCAACAGAAGATTCGTCCTCAATTAAACGCTTGGAAAGGAATTTCTGATTGTAGACGTCTCCTTTCTTCATATCAAGCAATGCATTAAGATAATCAGTTGAATAAACCGTATTTCCCACCCAATTGATGTTGCGAATATAATATTTCTTCCCTTCGTCAACTTTTACATATACATTCACGTGCTTATCGTCTTCGTTCCAAATACTATCTTTTAGGATAGTTGCATCGCGGAAACCGTGTTCGTAATACTTTTCAATAAGGTGCTTTTTATCTTCTTCCCAGCGTTCAGGCGTAAACTTCTTAGGCTTGAAAATATTCGAAAGCTTGCCAGCCTCGTTTGTTTTTTCAAATGCTCCTTTTTTAATAAGCGAACCTTTTATAGATTTATCAGCAAGCTGATTGTTTCCATCTATAATAATGTTACGTACCTTTTTCTTCTCTTTTTTGTCAATATCAACGTCAAGAATAACTTGATTTTTAGCCGTAACATCATCGCGCTGACGTATCTGCACTACAGCATCTTTGTATCCTTTGTCTTCAAAATACTTCTTTGCAATAATTCTTGCACGGTCTATCATGTTAGGTGTTATCTGCCCACCTTTCATGATACCCAGCTTCTGTTCCATGTCTTCGCGCTCTGTTTTCTTTAGTCCAGAGTAGTTAATGGTAGAAATTCGTGGGCGTGCCGTTAAGTAAATGTGCAGGTATGCCTTTTCACCAACCAAGGAATCGACAGCTATTGAAACGTCAGAAAACAAACCATGTTTCCAATAACGCTTCACAGCATTAGTGATTGCTGTACTTGGTATTTCAATGTCTTGCCCTATAGTTAATCCTGAGATTCCCACAAGAACGTAATCTTCGTAGCCTTCCACTCCCGATACAGCGACACCGGCTAACTTATACTGCTGCGGATTGGTAGCGTATGAAATGACAGGGTTAACTATTTTCTGCTGCGCTTTCATCTGTAAGCTGAAGGTGAAAATAGCAGCCAAGAGTATTAAGACCTTTTTCGTATTACTCATTTATTGCGTATCTTTTTTATTTTCTAGTTCTGTTTCTACTTGCTTTTCTGTTTTTCCAAAGCGACGCTGACGCCCCTGATAGTCTGCAATTGCCTTATGCAAATCTTTTTCAGAGAAGTCTGGCCAATAGGTATCGCAGAAGTATAGTTCCGAATAAGCGAGCTGCCAAAGCAGGTAATTCGATATGCGGAACTCGCCACCAGTTCTGATAAGTAAGTCGGGATCGGGCATAAAGCTTGTGCAAAGACTATTGCTGATAGTGCTTTCGTCAATGTCTTCGATGTTTAACTCGCCTTTTTCTACCCTTGCTGCAAGCTGTTTAGTCGCTTCTGTAAGCTCCCAACGAGCGGAATAGCTGAGAGCTACCACCATTGTCATGGCGTTATTCTTAGCCGTATGCTCCATAGTTTCTTGCAGTTTAACTGCTACTGCTTCTGGAAGACGCTTGATATCGCCAATAACTTGGAAGCGAACATTATTCTTCATAAAGATTTCATCTTCAAGAGAAGTAAGTACCAGTCCCATAAGTGCAGCGATTTCGTCCGTCGGACGGTTCCAGTTTTCTGTAGAAAAGGTGTAAAGTGTGAGATAATTTACGCCCAACCGAGTACATTCTGAAGTTATCCGACGCACTGTATCAACCCCAGCCTGATGACCATACGAGCGTGGTTTATTACGTTCGGTAGCCCAGCGACCATTGCCATCCATAATGATTGCAATGTGCTGTGGTATGCGTTTCATATCTAATTCTTCTGCCATGTTTGCGAAGATTTATTATTTCTTATTTTAATTACCAATCAATAAGGACAGATTTAGTCTACTCATCTTCATTGTGACAAGTACGGCATTTTGTCATAAAACTATAAGTAATGGTGAGTTGCAGTGTCGAATAGCTGTCTGTATTCTTGAAAGCACCACTACTTTTTATATCATATGGGTCCTTTTGGCCGTCTAATTCATCAGAAAAACAGAAATGCATCGCCCATGTTAGTCCGATGTTTGTTCGCTCACCCATTTTGTATTTGATACCTATACCTATAGGAACATTTGCTGAGAAGACTGATTTTTTATCACCATTGTTAACTTGCACGTAGGTAGCACCTAATCCGCCAGACACAAAAGGAGTTAATCGTTGTGCTCCTCTGTATTCTCTTCCTGTGCCATACGGCCAGAAATTATATTCGTAAGCAACTCCAACGTCTATTAAAGTGTTGTTGAATTCGTAGGGAGATGTTGCAAATTTAGGATAGTAAGTCTTTACATCGCTTGACTTTCCTTTCATCTTTCCATACGAAATATTGAACTTTAATCCCATATATGGGTTGAAGGCATAGCGTGCCAATATAGTTCCCATAGGCTGAAGGTTCTTTGTCAGCGAACCATTAAAATCGCCGAGGTACCCCATTAAGCCTGCTCCCGCACCCAGTTCCATTCTATATTCCTCACCATCCTGTGCCTGAAGAGGTGCAGAAATAATAAGGAGCAATATGTAAAAGAGGATACGTTTCATATCTTTGCTATTAATTTATGATTGCTAAAAGTGTTTTACAACTTTTCAGTTACATTCCTTTTAGAAGGTAGTTCTTGTAAATTCTTTCTGCTGTTTTGTCCAGCCCATACTATTAATTCTGCCTTTCCAAACTTTATTTCCGTTGATAATCCAAACATAGTTTTGACTATCTGCTGTTATTGCGAAGCATCCTGAGGCTGAAGTAGCAGGATAAACGTAAGTTTTGTTGGCTACCCAGTCAATACCACTATTGCTGCTTTCCTTTACTTGTGCAAACGTTCCATCTGTTGAAACGCCAAATGCCATTGCTTTATTGTTGTAGTTAAGAATGTTAAGATAATTATTTTTAGGAAGCAGATAAGCTTCGCTTGCCTCTGACTTAACATACGACCACTTGTAGTTTGTTGTTGGATTGGAAGAGTCTAACAGCTTACTCCATGTTATCACATAGTTGGTCGATGCATTTGTTCCGAAGATAACAACTCTGCTTATCTTGCTGTTTGTTGCCAATGTTTGGTACATATAACCAACTCCTTCAGATGGTAATTTACCTGCATCAGTATCCAATGTTTCGGTTATCCAGTTTGCACCACCATCTTTAGAAGCCATAAGCGTGTTACTATTAGAGAGAGCATACAACTCTGTTTCGCTTGTCGCAACAAGTTGATTAAGTGATGCTGTACCCATTGTTGTCCATGTTGAGCCGTCATTCGAACGCTTTACTTGTCCGTTATCAAGCAAATAGATGGCTCCTTGGCTCACGATAGCACTCTTATAAGCTTCTGCAGCAAAGGTGGTAGGAAGCTGTGTCCAAGTGTTTCCATCGTTTTCAGCCGTAAAGTAACCAATGGTTTGGGTGCCTTTCTTACCGAATACGTAGATTTTACCATTATAATTTATCATCTTTGCATTCTCAAACATGGCAAAGTTAGCATTGTTATTGAATGCCTTCCAAGTGAATTCGTTGCCACGTTGTTTGTGAACATTCACTGTTATCGTGTATGAACGACGATAGTTTCCGTCTTGTGAATACACAATAACCATACGTGGTTGCGAGAAGTCAATAGAATCGTTCTCACTAAATGCCGTCTGTTCTTCTCCAGAAATAGTCTTAATGAAAACTTTTCCACCGCTTTTAGTTGCGATATTTGCTAGTGTAGCTTTTACTCTTGTACCATAAGGCAGCGAATCGGGGTTGTAGATTGTGCCGTTATTTTGGTCAATATAGAATCTATATGCTTTGGATTGGATCTTAGCGATAACTGTTGTGTCTTTTCCAGACTTGGTAACTGTATCACGAGGAGCCTTAACTTCCTTTATAGAGAAAGCTATAATCGCAGTTGCATGCGGCTTATTTTCTGGTTTTTTCTCTTCGTCTTCAAAGCACGAAGTCAGTGCAAGTGCCATTGTAAGCATTGCTACAAGGGAATATATCTTATTTCTCATTGAGCGGTAAATATACAATTTGTCTGCAAATTTACTTAGAATTATTTAGATAATGTCCTATTTTCTTAGTTAATTATGTAAATTATTGAATTTATCTCTTATTTTTAAGTTTGTTTAGTAAGGTATTTCTTCAAAACACCTCTATTGATCTTAGACCTCTAGTAAATTAGTTTGATATATTATTACCATCCCGAACCTTTCTATTCTCCTTTTAAACGCATTGTTTGCTGTATCATCTCGAATAGAAAGTAAGTCTGTCTACCAGGCCATAGAAAATACTATAAAGTTGTATTTTAGAGTAATTGGACAGTCTTTTATTATGTTTTTGATTACCTACAATTAGGTAAAATAATAATAAATCAGCTTATCTCCTTCTTCAATTCAATTATTTTACTTACATTTGCTCTTAGAAGTTATATCTTAAAACAGAACATATTTATGAAAGAAAACAAAGTTTTGGTAAGCAATTTACCATCAGAATGTACCACGATGATAGTGGGACAAGACATGACATGCGATGGTTCTATGATAGTAGCACGTTCCGAAGACTGGGACGCCATGGAGGCAAAGAACTACGAAATCTACGAAGATACAACAGAAGGAGCAACCGAATACGTTGCAAAAGATAGTCCTTTCCGCTGTGAACTCCCTAAAGAGGCTTTGGGTTATAGCGCTTTGGCACCCTATTGTCTGCCCAATCACTGGGGAAGTGCAGGCTTTAATACTGCTGGTGTAGGTATGAGCGCTACTGAAAGCATATTCAGTAGCGATGAAGTGTTGAAGTATGATCCACTCGTAGAGACTGGAATAGCTGAGAATGCCGTGTTTAATGTCGTTCTGCCCTATATTCGCACAGCGCGCGAAGGCGTTGAACGATTAGGCATGTTGATTGAAAAACACGGTATTGCCGAAGGTTTTGGTATCGGTTTTGTAGATAATAAGGAGATATGGTATCTTGAAACAGCGTGTGGACATCGTTGGTTGGCTTGTCGTATGCCTAAAGACCAATATTTCGTTACTGGTAATCAGAGTCGTTTCCGCCTTTACGACCCGCTGGATACAGAAAACTATATGGCTTCAAACGACCTGTTGGAGTTTGCCGAAAAACATGGTTTATACGACCCTAAGAAGGGCACTTTCGATTTCCACGAGGCTTATGCACGCGACATTAAACTTGATACCACATACAACTATCCACGTGTATGGGGATTGCAAGGAATGTTCTCGCCAAGCATTAAAAATGATGTTACTAAGAATACATTCCCAGTTTATGCTAAAGCAGAGAAGCCAATTAGTATTGCAGATATGCGTCATGCCTTCCGCTTCCACTACGATAATACAGAACACGACCCTTATTTGCATAGCAATCCTAAGGAACCCTATCGTCCAGTTTCTATCTTCCGTACAACACAAACACATATTTTGCAGGTTCGTCCAGAACTTCCACAAGCCATTGGATGTGTGAACTACGTGGCAATGGGTATGGCTGATCTTGGCTTATTCCTTCCGCTCTATCAGGGAATAACCTCTTATCCGGAGGCTTATAGGAAAGGTACGAATGTCGCAAGCGTAGATTCGGCTTACTGGAAGTTCCGTAAGGTAATGACATTGGGCATGGTTAACTACAACAAATACGCACCAATAATTAAGAAAGCATATCTAGAGTTTGAGAAAGAAACCGACCAACGCCAACGCGAAATGGAGGAAGAGTACTTGCGTATCTACAAAACACAGCCTTTGCGTGCAAAGGATATGTTGCAGGAGTTTTCCGATAAGATTCTCATAAAGGGTATTGAACTTGCCGACCGCTTGCAAGAAGAGTTGTTTACACAGCTTACAAAGGATATTCAAGCAGAGTATTTGTTCCACGGCGCATAATATCTGACACTGCTTTAACCAATATGTACTAAAGTGGGTGTGCTCAAACAATCTGTTGAGCACACCCATTTTTTGTTCTCAAATCTTTCTTAATGTGCCATGAAAACAATTACAAAACAAATTGCTATATAGTCCTCCCTTATAAACCTAATATTCCTCTGATTCATAGTATATTATCC